>Ga0299912_10003861_pt1 | contig 12235 bp, 11 predicted proteins | sample RVTome_2_FD_207667 | JGI IMG/M metagenome (GOLD analysis project Ga0299912, IMG submission 207667) | Soil microbial communities from uranium-contaminated site in the Upper Colorado River Basin, Wyoming, United States - RVT95D214 (version 2) ... | reverse complement strand
GTGGCCTTGTTCTTCATCACCCTGATCTTCCCGATTCAATTTGAGCGGCAGTGGATCACGATCGGTTGGGCGTTGGAAGGTGCGGCGCTGCTGTGGCTGTTTCATCGCGTGCCGCACGCGGGGTTGCGGCTGACCGGCGTCGGCCTGCTCCTCGCGGCGTTTGTGCGATTGGCGTTGAATCGCGCCGTGCTGGACTACCACCCGCGCAGCGTGACGCCGATTCTCAACTGGTATCTCTACACTTACGGGATTGCGGTGCTTTGCTTCTTTGTGGCGGCACGCCTGCTGGCGCCGCCCCGCCACCGAATCTTCAGCCTCAACGCCCCGCCCATTCTCGCCGGCCTGGGCACCGTGCTCGCGTTTCTGCTGCTGAACATCGAGATCGCGGATTTCTTCAGCCCGGAGGGTTCGACACTTACGTTCCAGTTCAGCGGGGATTTTGCGCGCGACATGACGTATTCCATCGCCTGGGCGTTGTTCGCGCTGGGGATGCTGGTGGTGGGCATTTTGCGGAAATTGCCCGCCGCGCGATACGCAGCCATTGGTCTGCTGTGCATCACGGTGATCAAGCTCTTCCTCCATGATCTCGCCAGTTTGGCTCAGCTTTATCGCATCGGCGCGTTCGTCGGCGTGGCCGTAATCGCGATGCTGGCGTCGTTTGCCTACCACCGCTTCTTTGCCGCACGCGCCAAGGAACAGGAACTGCAGAATGAAACCACTCAGTAATCCATTTGCCAGCCTGCTATGTGCGTTGGTCGCCGGTGCCGGTGTGACCGTCCCGGGCGCAACGCTCCCCGCTGACTGGAAATTCCAGCAGCCGTTCACGCTGTCCACCAACGGCCTGGTGAAGTTCAGCCTGCCCGTCGAGACGCTGGATGCCGCGAGAACCGGCTTGGACGATCTGCGGGTTTACGACGCCGCCGGGAACGAGGTACCCTACGCCGCGGAACGTCCGGCACCGCAAGCCAAAGTCACCCGGAACGCAAAGTCGTTCGAGGTGTCACTGAAGGAAAGGGCGACTATAATCACCGTGGAAACAGGACTCGCGCAACCGATTGACTCTGTCACGCCAACGACTCCGGCGCAGAGTTACATCAAGGCTGTAGCGGTGGAACGTTCAACCGACGGCAGAACTTGGCAAACGTTGTCACAAGGCCAGCCGATATTCCGGCAGCTCGACGGCGCCAGCCGGCAGCGCCTTTCGTTTCCACCGTGTGTCTGTGCGTTTCTGCGTTTGACCGTGGACGACAGCCGCTCACTGCCGGTGGCGTTCATTGGCGTGAGTGTCCACGCGGCGGAAGCCGAACCCGTGCCCGCTGAACCTTTGCCCGTGACAATCACCGAACGCCGCGAAGGCCCGGGCGAAACCCGGCTCACGCTCAACCTCGGCGCGGCGCACCTGCAACTGGCGTCAGTACACGTCGAAACGCCCGAACTGCTGTTTACGCGGCAGGTCACGCTGGCGGTGCCCCGGATAGTCGAGGACACCATTCAGGAACAGTCACTGGCCGGTGGCACGGTCTATCGGGTGGCGATTGACGGCAGCGATGTTTCCTCCAACCTCACCGTGCCCGTGGAACGGCAGGTGGACTCGCGCGAATTGTTCCTGGTGGTGCGCAACGGCGACAGTCCGCCGCTGCCCATCACCGCGGTGCGCGCTGAGCGGCGTCCGGTTTACCTCGCATTCTTTGCGCGGCAGGCTGGCAACTACGTCTTGCTGACCGGCAACAATCGTTGCGCCGCTCCGCGCTACGATCTCGCGGCGCTTGGCCCGGCCCTCAACATTGCGAAAATGCTCGCGCCTGACTTCCTGCCGCGCGTCGAGAACCCTTCCTACCGCGCGCCGGAAGTTCTGGCCGGGGTGAAGGAAGGTGGCATGCCGCTGGACACGGCACCCTGGCGCTTCCGCAAGGCGATCAACGTCGCGCATACCGGCGCTCAGCAGCTTGAGCTTGATCTCGACGTCTTGTCCCACGCCAGCCCCGGCTGGCAGGACCTTCGCCTGCTCCGCAACGGCCAACAAGTCCCCTACATTCTCGAACGCACGTCTGTCTTGCGCGCTTTGACGCCGTCCGTCACCGCCACGAACGATCCGAAGCATCCGAAGTTGAGCCGGTGGGTGATCAAGCTCTCCCACGGCAACCTGCCGTTGACACGCCTGACATGTGCGGCGCGCACGACGCTGTTCCAGCGCGACATGGCCCTCTACGAGGACGTGGCCGATGAGCGCGGTGAGAAATACCGGCGCCTGCTGGGCCAAGTGTCGTGGGAGCAAACGCCCACGCGCCCCCGTAGAAAGTTCAACCTGCCAATCATGACGCCGCCCCGGACCGACACCCTCGTCCTCGAAACTGACAACGCTGACAATCCACCTGTTGACCTCGCGGAGTTTCAATTGTTTGTCCCCGTTACTCGCGTCTTGTTCAAGGCCAAGGCTGAGGACAGGATTTACGTTTACTACGGCAATCGGGGCGCCGATGCGCCGCGCTACGATTTGAGTCTGGTTGCCGGCGAACTACTGGCGGCGGAGAAAAGCGCAGCGTCGCTGGACACCGAAGAACAGCTCAAGAAGTCGCATGACGAACGGGTGCCGGGAAAAGGCGGTCTGCTGTTTTGGGTTGTGCTGGGTGGGGTCGTTGTCGTGTTGCTGATCGTCATCGCCCGCTTGTTGCCCAAGTCATCAGCAGCCGCGTCGTAACGTCACCGCGCCTGCCTGATACCTACGTCACAAGAGACCGGACTGGACGACTGCGCTACCCCAACATTTCACCGAGCTGCCGCAGCACACGATCCACCGTGATCGCCTTCAGACCCGAGGCCTCGCGGATGATGACCGTGTTCTCTCCGGCTGGCCGCCAGACTTCTTCAGCGGTGTCACTCCACAAGACCAGACAGGGCAACCCCAGCGCCGCGGCCAGATGCGTAATGCCGGAATCATGCCCGACAAACGCGGCGCAACGCTGAAGCAAGCCCGCCAGCTCGACCAAGGGCAAACTGCGTGCCAGCATGAATCGCCCCTGCGGCAGCAACGCGGCCAATCGCTCCAGCCGGTCGCCCTCCGCCTCGCCGCCGACCATGAGCAGGCGCACGTCGGTTTTCTCGATCAAGTGCGCCATCAGTGCCCGCCAATTCGATTCCGGCCAGTTCTTCCGTTCGCTGCCGCTGCCGGGGTGGAGGGCGAGGGAGTTGAGGGTTGAGGGTTGAGAGTCAAGCGTCAGTCGCGGCACGGCTTCCGCATCGTAGATGGCCAGGCGCTCCAGCGGCTTCAGGTAAACCTTCGTGGCGTGCGTCCAGTCGCCTTCACCGGCCCGATGCGGCCCTTGAATGAACTGCGCGAACGAACAACGCGCCACATTCTCCTGAAATATCTGATCGGGGTCGTACAAATAGGAAACAATCACGTCAAACTCCGAGAAATAATCCTTCAACTCCTCGGCCAGCGTGCCGCCGCGCGCAAAGAAACCGGCCAGCCCGCCGGCCTCAATGGGCTGAACCCGGTCCACCAGCCCGCCGGCCACCGCCAACTGCGCAATGTGCGGGTAACCCAGCACCTCCAGATGCACGGTCGGAAATCGCTGCCGCAACGCTGCGATGGCCGGCAGCGTCAGAATGAAATCGCCGATTGCCCCACCGCGGATGACGAGGATCTTGCCCTGCCTCACAGCGCGTCACAGCCTTCCGGCCGGGGTTTCATCGTCCGCCTCACTCCACTTTCGTCTCGACCACCATGGTCAAATAGCGCATCCCTTCGCAGACGTCCACGTCACCTTGGAACGTCCCCGCTTTGCGCGCACGCAGCTTGAACTTGAAAACGTTGGTCGCTCCAGACGGGACGACCCGGTCGAAATCGTAACTGCGACTGTTGTCGATCGGGACATGCGTGGAAGAACGATGAGGTGGCTCGGTGGAAACAACCATGAAGCCCTCCAGGTACTCCTCGCCGATGTCGATGGAACTGACGTTAAGCGTGTTGCCAGCCCGTTCGTTGACGACCTCCACGACCAGTTCAAGAAGCTCGTTCGTTCTGACGGTGTCGGCGCCGTGCACAGAGATTCTCATCCCCTTCGGATCCTGAGCGGCATAGAAAACAAAGCCGCCAACGGCCAGCCCGAGAACGAGCAGGCATGCCAGCGCCAGACCGCAACCCATCAGAATGGCTGAACCGGTCTTCATGAGAACCACTCTCCCGCACTCACCGCGGCGCGCGTCTCAGCGGGCTTGGACTCACCCCGCGGGTCCGCGCGCTCTGCGGCACGGAACACCGTCAGGCCGAGCGCGACAACAAACAGCCCGAACGCCAGCCGGATGGCGCAACCGATCCTCACCCGCTTTTCACTGGCCGTGCCCCAGTTGAGCAAATCGCGCAGCCGCCACGGCGAGATCGTGAACCACATCCCGGCCACCACCAGCACATAGGCCCACACCATAATGACCAGCCGCCATTCCGTATCCACCCAGCGCGCCGTGTCCGTCATCAACTTGGCCAGCAGCAGAAACACCACCGCCAGCCCGCGCACGGCCAGAAAATCCTTCACAAAAATGCACGTGCCCAACCCGATGGCGGCGAAGCCGACGGACATCGCCCCTTTGTAAGCCGCGAAGTCCGCCGCCGACTCGGTTTGCAGGTAGTAGAGAAACCAGACCGTTCCCAGCGCCATGAGCGCATAGCCCCACGCCAGCGAACGCGGAAACTTGCGCGCCGCAGCTGCGAAAGCGGCGGGATTGCGCAAGCCGTAAATCTGCGGCAAGCCCACGCCCAGCCCGAGCACAATTGCCAGTATCGAGAGTCTCATCGGCCAAACGTACTTCAGGCGGCAGAGCATGCGGGATGCACGACGGTGGATGAAAGCAAAAAGCGTCGCTGTGACCGCAGCGCCGATTTTTACCACGTTTCACGTGGGGCAATCGGCTGCCACGTAGAACGTGGTAAATATCGCGGGCTGACAGCCCGCATCAACCAACTGCCGGGTCGCCGTAAAGCGTGAATGAACTGGCCCGCGTAATCCGCACGTCCATGAGCTGCCCGCAATGCCGTTGCGACCCCTCGAACACCACGATCTTGTTGCATCGCGTCCGGCCCGTCAGCCGAGCCGGGTTTTTCTTGCTCGGGCCTTCGACCAAAATTCGCACCTGCCGGCCGACGAAGGCGCGGTGTTTGAGCGCGCCGACTTCGTTGATCAACCTGAGCAGCCGCTGGTTCCGTTCCTCTTTCACCTCGCGCGGCAACTGGCCGGGCATCGTTGCCGCCGGTGTGTCTTTGCGCGGTGAGTACTTGAAAATGTAAGCCTGATCGAACTGCGTCTCCTGCACCAGCGACAGCGTCTCCTCAAAATCCTCCTCCGTTTCACCGGGAAAGCCGACGATGAAATCCGTGCACAGGCCGATGCCCGGCTGCACGCGCCGCAGCTTCTCGATAATGCTCAGGAACCGTTCCCGCGTGTAACCGCGATGCATCAGTTTGAGAATCCGGTTGCTGCCGCTCTGCACCGGGATGTGCGCGCTCTCGCACAGCTTCGGCAACCGCCCATACGCCTCGATGAGATCGTCGCCGTAACCCTTGGGATGCGGCGCGGTGAACCGGATGCGTTCCAGCCCCTCCATTTCATGCACCGCCTCCAGCAACCGCACGAAAGCCGACTTTTTTTCTTTCGCGTTGCGGATAGGGCGCGTCACTCCGTGCGCCTCCCGCCACTGCGGGACGGGCAGAGGACTGCCCGCCCTACCATCAACGATCTTTTCACCCAATCCGCGTTTGCCGTAACTCGTCACAATCTGGCCGAGCAGCGTGATTCCCTTCACGCCCTGCGCCGCCAACTCGCGGCACTCGGCCACGATGTCGGCGATGCTCCGGCTGCGTTCCTCACCGCGCGTTTGCGGCACGATGCAGAACGTGCATCGCTGGTTGCACCCTTGCATGATGCTTACAAACGCCGTCACCGCCTTGCGTCCGTTGCCGTCCAACAGATGCTCGCGGATGGTCGCTTCGCTCCCCTGCTCTTCCGCGATGTCCACCACCTTGTCGCGCCGGCCCGAAAGAATCTCGTCAAGATAATCGGCGGTGTGATGGAACTTCTGCGTGCCGATGACCAGGTCCACATCCGGCAATCGGTCAATCAGGCTTTGCCCGCGGCTCTGCGCCATGCAACCCAGAAAGCCGAGAACGACGTTGGGCCGGCTGCGGCGCGTCGCAGCAACGAGATTGGTCATCTTACCGAGCGCCTTCTGCTCCGCGTAATCCCGCACGCTGCACGTGTTGAGCAGGATCACGTCGGCAGTCGCCTCCGACGCCGCGAGGGTGTAGCCCTTGGCCACGAGCTGGGCGGCGACGGCTTCGCTGTCGCGCTCGTTCATCTGGCAACCGTAGGTTTTGATATAAACGCTCGGCATGACGCGAGAATTGCCGTGAAACTACGCCAGCGGCGGGCGTTTGAAAAGACGGAAGCCCAAAGCATTAGCGGAAACTGACGTTTCAAGGTGGGGCGAGACTACTGGCGAGCCGACTTTGGAGTGCGGTGACGTGTCACCGCCATTCAAAGCGCCGACGCGTCGGCGCAGTCAACAATCTCCAGCTCGCAATGTAAGTCAGAGTTGGTTCCGGTTTGGTTTCGGCGTGCAAAATCATCGTCCATCTTCATTCGATGGCTGGAGGTGTCTGAACACTTCCATCATATCATTGACGCCTCTGACGCAAATAACGTCTGTCCCATTGGGCCGACCGACAAGCTGAATCGCAACGCCGATGTCAACCGCGCTCCAAACCCGATGTGGCAACCCCGTGGATGTGCCGGCACCGTCATCAGACAGCTTCGGCGTGCCAAATGCCTGCTGCATGACAGCGTCAATGCTGGCGAAACTTGTGCCGGTGACGAATGCCTGAAAACCGTTGTCGTCCCGCTTGATCGTCCAGCGTGCGTTCAGTTTCGGAGGCGTCGTGTTCGTCATCGTGTGCCCTCCATACCTCGCGACCTCCCGAACCACGAACCCGCCAAAGTCGCCCGAGCGCGAGCAACCGGCTGTGACCATAATCGCCAACATGAGGGCGGTGCAAAATGGTGGGCGCGTGGACATCAGATCAGTTGTCTGGCCGCGATACTGGCTTTGACTTTTCCCACAGTCAACAGCGTATGCGGGCCGGTTCCGTTTGTCGAGCAGGCTTCGGGCATTGGGACAGGCGCTACGGCAGACTCAAACGGCGTTCGATGCTGCGGCCTCAGCAGTCTGCGGGCGTTACGTAAGGCGCGAGGTTCCAGTCGCCATAGGTCGGCGTGCAGGGGACTGCCCGCCCTACCGCACGCTGTGGCTGCCATGTAGCGCCGATTGGCAATCGGCTGTATCGCGGGCTGGCAGCCCGCAGAGTTAGAATTGGCAGCCGGTTTCGCCGGTTGCCAACCGGCGGTACGGCGGACTACCAGTCCGCGCTACGCAGGCCGTGCCCGCGCCCGCGGTTGGTGTGACGTTGGGTGCAGCGCGATGCCTTCCTTGCCCCGCTGGCCGCCATCTCGGACTTCGATGAACCGCGAGCAGGCAACAAGTCCCTCTCCAAACGGACACGCCAGCTATTCCATCTTGAAACTCTCGCGGGTGGCGCCGTTCTTGAGTTCGAAATCCTGCTTGGCCGATTTCAAGTCGGTGTCCTTGATGATTACGTCAGCGTTGTTCGCGCCGGCTGCCTTGATCAACACTTCCGCGCCGGGCGTGTACGTTAAATGCTCGATGCGCACGTCCCGGCTGTTGAGGAGACTGAGCACCGGACCTTGCGAGTTGAAAATCTCGACGTTGTCGAGCGTGATGTCCTGCGCGTCCATGAGGGCCACACCGCGCTGGGCCGTAATCGAAACATTGCGCAAGTGAATGCCGCGAATCGGCATTTCCGGCAATCCTTGCAGCGCCACCGCCTGCTTCGCGCCCCGGCAAATCACGTCCCGGATGTAAATGTCCCGAAACTGCGGCGTCCCCTCGCCCACCGGCACAGGTTTGGACTCGGCCGCCGTCCCATCGCCGGCCTCGGTCGGCGCCTGTCCGCCGTAATACATGTTGAAGCCGATGGCGTCGGTGGCAATGCCGGTCATCCGGACGTTGCTGATGTAAATCTTCTCGACCACGCCGCCGCGGCCGCGCGTGCTCTTGAAACGCAGACCCAGGTCCGTGCCCATGAACAGGCAGTTGTTGACGCGGACGTTGCGCACGCCGGCCGACATCTCACTGCCAATCGTCACGCCGCCATGACCGTGATAGACGACGCAATCCTCGATCAACACATTCTCCGTCGGCACGCCAATGCGGCGGCCCTCCTCGTTCGCGCCGGACTTGAGGCAAATGGCGTCGTCCCCCACGTCGAACCGTGAGTTGCGCACGATGGCGTTGCGGCAATTCTCCAAATCCAGACCGTCGCCGTTTTGCGAATACCACGGGTTGCGCACGGTCACATTGCGAATCGTCACGTCTTCGCACAATGTCGGGTTCAGATTCCACGACGGCGAATTCTGGAACGTGACGCCTTCCAGCAGCAACTTGCGGCAGTTCACCAGCTTCAACAGCACCGGTCGCCGGTCTTTTCGGGCTTCTTCGGAAGGCCACCAGATGTCGTCCTTGCCCGGTTGCACCACGCCGCCGGACGCCAGCAGCCTTTTCCATTGGCCTTCGGTCATCTTGGATTTTTTCACCGGTCGCCAGGCGTCACCCGCGCCGTCCATCACGCCCCGGCCCGTGATGGCGATGTTCTCCAGATTTTCACCGTAAATCGGCGAAGTGGCGACGGCGCGTTTACGGCCTTTGATGTCCAACTCGCGGTCGGGATATTGGCTGAGGTCCGACGTGAACTGGACCAGTGCACCTTCCGCAAGGTGCAGCTCGATCTTGCTCTTCAGGCCGATGGGCCCGGTCAGCCAAGACCCGGCCGGAAACACCAGCCGCCCGCCGCCCTTTTCGGCAAGGGCCTTGATGGCCTTGGCGATGGCCTCGGTGTTGAGGGTTTTGCCGTCGGGCAGTGCACCGAAGTCGGTGACCTTGACGGCCCTTTCGGGAATGGCTGGTTCCAGCACACGCGGCACCTGAAACTGGCGCATCGGATCTTCCGACCCGAGAAGCGTGACCGCGAGCGAGACCAACCCGGCGCAGAGTAGAGATCGGCGTGACATGCGTTGATGAATGCGACAACGGGCGCAGTCTGTCAAAACCCATTTGCACTTGACGCCCAATCACAACGCGCCAAAGTCGCGGCCATGAATAGACCGGGAAATCCATCCTCCTTGACTCGCGCGCTGCAAGAACAGAGACCGTCCATCGTCCCGGCAATCCTCATGGCGGCAGGGGTCGCCTTGATGACCTGCTGCGCGGATGACATAAGGACGCTCGACGGAAAGACATATCTGAATGTCACTAACGTGAAGACCAGTCCGACCGAGATCGTTTTTCCCAATCCCGAAGCGCCCGAGGTTTCGCGCGTGCGAATTCCCTTCAGCAATTTGCCCGACGACCTCAAGCAGAAGTATCATTACGACCCATTCGAAGAAGGATTTTATCTGGCCCGACAAAACAGACCGGTGAGTTTGAAACTGAACTCGGCGTACCGCTTGGCGAATCTGGACGCGGCCAAGAAGAAGGCGCGGGAGGAAAAGAAACTGCTCGGGTTCATCATGGTCTGGGATTCCATGTTTCAACCCGCCCAGCCGATGGGCCGAGGTGGTCCGAACGCTCTGGCCGGTTTCTACACGGTGTTCAACAAGGCCTTGGTGCTGGTGTTGGTGCGGCATGAAAATGAACTGGACAAGGTCCCCGAGTCCGTGAAACAGGGCTTCAACGGCCCCGAGGAAGGCGGCTGGTCGCCAAACATGGCGGTCGTGACGGAAGACTGCTCGCAGTTCGTCTGCGAAATCCCATTGGGCGGAGAGAAGTCCGATGGGTTTGTCAGGGAACAGGTTTTCAGAAAGAAAATCGCGGACATAAAAGCGTTTCAACAGAAGAGGACAGCTCCGAAATAGGCCGGGAATGTTCCGGCCCATGGGGCAGAATGGTTTGCATGGATTGGCTGATCCAAGCGATGGCCGGCGCGCAACCGGGTACCGTGGAGATTGCGGAACCGGGAATCCAGACCCGCACCCGTGCGAGCGCGGGCGATGCGGCGAACGACTGGCTCTGCGCGTGGTGCCTCAACCGCGTCGCCAGTGAGAAGGACCGCTTTTGCCACGAGGGCCAGAGCGAGTTCTCGTTCAAGAATCCGGCGGGCATCCGGTTCGACATCCTCACCTTTTCCCGGACGATTGGCTGCCGGCAGGTTGGTGTCCCAACCGAGGAACACACGTGGTTCCCGGGTCACGCGTGGTGCTACTGCCTGTGCGGCTGCTGCCGCATGCATCTGGGCTGGCACTACACCGGTCCGAGCGAATTTGCCGGCTTGATCCGGGATCGAATTGTCCGGGCTTCAGTGATCATGAGCTGAAGGCGCTTTTGCGGGCGAAGCCGCGTCTCTGCGGTTTGGCTCACAGTTTGTCCGCACGCTCACCCGGTCTTCAGCCACCCTCTCCCATCGGATGGGACAGAGACAGGGTGCGGGCCATCATTTCGACACTCGACCCTCGACTCTGCCTACGGCGACAGCCGCAGCGTGCAGGCCCGCTTATGGCCCGGGCCGCAGCGGCAGGCGCGGCGCCGCGTGCGTCGCTCTCTTTCGCAGTGCCACAACGGCGACGACGCATCCCGTCCACGTCGGCAGCATGTCCACGACCGGAAAGAATTCCACTACGAAGGTCGGCAGGAGCAACCAATGGAAGCCGAGCAGCCCACACGTCAGCAGCATGGCAATGATGTCGATGATCTGGTCGGAGAATGCCCAGCCAAGGGGGCCTAGGAGAAGTTGGAGGCCATCGGCCACGACGGCCACGGTGAGGGCAAGCCAGGCGCGAGTGCGCGTGAGCCTCGACGCAACGAACAGACGAGATAGGTTGGCCGGCACTTTCATTGATCGGTTCCGCGACGAAAAGGGCGGCCACGCTTATGCGGGCCGCCCGAAATCCGTCGGGTGGATCAATTCACTTTCTCGCCCGCATTTTCGATGGCGAGGAGTTCCACGTCGAAGATGAGGGTGCTGTTGGGGCTGATTTTCGGACCTGCGGCGCGTTCGCCGTAGGCGAGCTTGGCGGGAATGAACAACTGCCATTTGTCGCCTTCTTTCATCAGTTGCAGCGCTTCGGTCCAGCCCGGAATGACCTGGTCAACGGCGAAGGTCACCGGCTCTTTTCGCTCGACGGAACTGTCGAAGACCGTGCCGTCAATCAACGTGCCGTGGTAATGGACCTTCACGGTGTCAGTGGCTTTGGGGGATTTGCCGGTGCCGGACTTGGTCACCTTGTATTGCAGGCCGCTGGGCAAGGTTTTGACACCTTCCTTCTTGGCGTTGGCGGCAAGGAACGCCTCGCCTTCCTTGAGATTCTTTTCACCCAGCACCTTTTGTTTGGCCTGCATTTTGGTCATCATGTCCTGCTGCAAAGCCATCAAGGTCTCGCGTATCTCGGTTTCGGTCAGCGCCAGCTTGTCGGCGAGAGCGTCGGAGAGGCCGGCGGCCAGTGTCTTGGGATCGATCTCCATACCCTGTTCTTTCAGGCTGGTGCCGATGTTGGCGCCGATGGCGTAGCTGGCGCGCTGTTTTGAGTTGGTGAGATCGGGTTTGTCCTGGGCCTGCGCCAAGCTGATCAGCAGCCCGGCAGCCAAGGTGAAGATAAGGTGTTTTTTCATTTTTTATGTGTGGCGCCACTGTTTGTTTTGGGCGCAAGTGGCCGACAATCCGCCATCTTCGCCCCGGCGTCAAGGAAGGAAGCGGGCGGATGGCAGGCGGGGTTGGGCGTCCGCAGACTGCGGATGTGCCTGCGCCGCCTCCACTTTATGCCCATTGCCAACAGCCGTTTCCAGTGGAGCGGAACCGGCCGCAGCACCTCCGCAACATAGGCGCGCATTCGCGAAATGTGTGCAAGCGTCCAGCCTGCCCGTCACCCCCCTCTCCGGCGAACAGGATCGAGTCAGTTCCTCAGGTTCGAACCGGCTGAAGCCCGGACTCCAACCGCCTATTCCGCAAGGACTTTTACTGCGCGATTCTGCCCGGCTCGTTTGCGCTGAACTTCGTCCAGAATCTTCTTGCGCAGGCGCAGGTTCTTCGGCGTGGCTTCGACGTATTCGTCGGCGCCGATGTATTCGAGGGCGCGTTCGAGCGACATCTTCAGCGCCGGCTCCAACTGGATGCCTT
>Ga0299912_10003860_pt1 | contig 12239 bp, 4 predicted proteins | sample RVTome_2_FD_207667 | JGI IMG/M metagenome (GOLD analysis project Ga0299912, IMG submission 207667) | Soil microbial communities from uranium-contaminated site in the Upper Colorado River Basin, Wyoming, United States - RVT95D214 (version 2) ... | reverse complement strand
TTTATTCCCTCAAAGCGGATTGATTCACAAGCGCAGATGAGAGTAGCGGCGCGCTGAAATTGCTGCAGAGTCAGCACTCTGAGGGTGTAACGCATCAGGACGGCGACACCATGCTCGCCTTCATAGCCTCCAATCGTACCCTGCAAACGACGAATCGCAAGCGTGTAAGCGGTCAGGCCAAGATATGCCTCAGTCTTGCCGCCACCAGTGGGGAACCATAGAAGGTCAGCTGTGGCATTCTGCTTCTCGATACGGTCCTTATGATCTAAAATCGTTATACCGGGCAAATTCAATAAAATAAAAGCCAACTGGAATGGATACCAACTCCGATTAGTTTCTATATCAATATCTTCAAGCTTTGGCTTTAAGCCTCGACGAACCTGCTCGGCATAAATGGTATGAATCCGCTGGAGCCACATGGCTCGATTAGAGAACAGGAAGGCTTCGGCAGCCTTTGGGTCAGCCTTGAGAAGCGCAATTCCCTCTTCTATTCGAGCGCAAGCCTTGGTACAATTATCTACCGCCTCGTTTGCCTGTTCTTTGTATTCAAATAATGTGGGATCTGCTGTAATCTTATCATGCTCTTTTTTAATCCATTCCGAATACGCCTTTGGCAAAGCCTCGATATGTTGGGTAATCCGGTCAATCGAGAGTCCGGCAATTGCCTTCATATCTAGCATCAAATCAGCGAGCCCCGGGATTTCCTCTTTTGTCGGGGGTGTCTGCATCGGGATTTCGCAAACCGGTACCGAAACGGTAGTGATTTTAATCGCTCTATTTTTATCGGTCAGGTCCGGCTCTGCGTGCACCGCGACCCCATGGCCAACCGCAAACTCTTTCTTGTGACGATACAACATCGCCATGGTCTGCTCTTCAAACCAGGCGAGTACGTCCATACGACTACGATCATGTTTGAGGCAGCGGCGGACAAATACAGGGCTTTTTTCAGGCGCTTCAACTATCAGTTCAGGCTGGAATAACCATTTTTCGTCTTTGAGGGTCTTGGTCTCGTTCTGACCATTGACCAGAAATAATGTCACAATCCAGTCATTTTGTCGTTTTCGGGTAAGCCCCCGAACCACCACTTCCGGGTAATTTTCATCTACAACCCAGGAAGCGATCTTGCCTTCTTTCAAAGGAATCTCGGGGGAAGAACTTTCAATCGGGTACCGCCTCCAAATTCGTTTCGGGTTGCCTTCTTCATTAGTGAGGGTAGGGCTTTCCTCGCGCTGGTAATGGCCCCATCTTGCCGTAACCCTTATTGCCGTTGCGGTGCCATCGACCGAAAAGGTCAAGCCAAAGGATGATGGAATAAGGGAATTGCTCTGCATGGCCCCGCTATCGGAGTTGCCATCTTCATCCATGCCGGTGCCAGCGACAGCCAGCTCATCCTGCTGGTTTGGCTCAGTGGAGATTCGCCGCGGGGCCAACATGCCAACCAGATACCGCTCCCGGACAGCTTGCTCATCAACTTCTTCATTCGGTCCGCCAGCCGGGCCTAATAGGTCGTTTAATACCAGTTGATGGAGTTCATCTCGTATTTCAAAGGGCGACGGTATCATCAATAAATCAGCCATCTATACTCCCTTTGCATTTAATCAATATTATCAAACAGCCCTCCCTCTTCAACACTTTTCAAGCGCCCTTTTGCCTTGCTTTTCGCTTTCTTTTTATCATGCAAGCCTTGGGCTACTTCTTCGGCGTATCGCTCGTTATTAAGCTTGAGCAATCTTGCCAGCACTTTGTGCCGTGCCTCTTCACTAATAGTGAATCGAATACCCTGCTTAGTCATATGAAAGCCGTGTTCAAGTATTGGATCGTTCCAACCATATGCTACAATAACTTTATTATCGAGTTCAATTTGCAATTCTCGAAGTTTCGCCATATCTTGCTTAGAATTATCAGGGTCATGATACAAGCGGCTGAGTTCGCTTAATCCCAATTGCAAGCTCTGTATTATATTCTCTCTATGCCTGTAATATTTTTCCCCGATTGATTCAAGAACGTCAATATTTAGTGGAAAAGGGAAATTTTCAAAACAATCTGTTGGGCTATAACGTAGGGTTGAAGACCCGAGTGTTGAGCTGTACTTCCATGCCCAATCATAATGGATGTTTGATTGAAGCAAAGCAAAATATTTATACTCATCATATGCAAAAACCACGGTCGCTTCAGAATACACTATCCCTTTCGGTACAAAACATAGCGCATTGGTTGGAGAGGTTCTCGCACGAATGAGTACTCTGTTAAGGGGTTTAATTGCTTCATATAATCTTTCTTGTCTTCTCCCATATTGCCACCATAACTTTGAGTAATTTCCGGGCTTGTCTTTTCGTTCTGGGTATACATGTTCTTCGATAATTTTATATGCGTCCAAGTATTTTTTTGCTTTTTCAATAGGCCAATTATAGAAATTAATTATCCATCTACTTGGCGATTGATCAGGTCGCTGATTAATATCTTCTCCGTTTAGATAAGGGAATAGGATTTCTTTATTCGACTTATTTTTATTTAATAGGGTTTTAGCGTCTTCTGCGGAAATTGTAAAACCCAATCCTAAAATAACCGAGCCTATATGGCTATAGCCCAAATTGTGGTATAAAGTTTTTGGTTTATCACATCCAGACATATCATCCAAGAAAGGAGAAATCGTCTCAACTATTTTATCCCCCAATTGCTTCAAACCCAAATATTTTCCTCTTAATACATATACAACGCTGATAACCACAGCGGCGGTACCTGGCCATTTTTGTGAAGGTGTAGCTGAATAAATATCTCCACCTTTTTGGGTGATATAATCCAAACATACTTCTCGTGTATCACCTTGTCCTATTGTATTTGTTGCGAGCAAACCAAAAGAACCCATATTTTTCTGATTTTCAAAGGCTCTCAAGAAGAAAAAAGCACAAAGGTCCGCTGAACCTCGCGTATGCGACCATTTACTCTTAATATAAGAGAGATAAGGCCCTCCATATGCAGTGCTTATTCTTTTTCCACCTAAGAATGGCGGATTGCCAATGAATGCATCAAATCCACCTCGTTCGAAGACCTCAGGGAATTCAAAAGGCCAATGGAAAGCACGTTCCTTTAAAGCAGTGTTGAATGCCTTGACAGCATCGCCATCAATTAGCGGTCGATTTGATATATAATTAATCATGAATCGGTTCAATTGGGCTTCTTGATCCCTTTCGGATAAATCTAGCAGTCGCGTTCCGATCAGGAGATTGCATCCCCATTTTACCCATTCCATGGCAACTTCGGCTTCATCAAGCAAGTCGGCTTTTCGCTCCGCGTCGCGAACATCTTTTACTTCAAATGATTCCAATTCCTTACGTTTATGGCGCGCCTCGTCAAGTAACTTTTTGAGCTTGGCATCGAATATAGTCACTTGTTCTTTATTTCCGCCGTGCGCCCATTCAAGAAACATCTTTTCATCGGCGCCAATCAAGGAATCGCCGCATTTGAGGGCATGATTAAGAAATGTGAACGGCTTCCCTTTTGATAAGGTAATCAGCCAGAGCGAAAGCTTGGCCATTTCAACCGCCAGCGGGTTTTTATCTACACCATACAGGCATCTTTCGGCAATTATCCGCATGGCAATCGCCAACCGCTCGTCAGGATCCACAGGAACCAGGCGTTCTTCCAGCACGCCCTTGGCACGATCCCCCTCGGGCGTAATTTGCAGATTACCACCAAGCGACTTTTCGGCATTCTCCCAGGCTTCCAAAAGCCTCTCCGAAAGATAGCGGCACGCCTGCACCAGAAACGCGCCGGAGCCCATCGCCATATCGCATACCTTGAGCTCGAGAATCTCCCGCGCTGACTTAAGCTGCCACTCTTCCTTCGGCTTTCCTTCAGCGGGCCCGATATAAACCAGTGGCTCAAGTGTGTGTTGAACTATCGGCTCGGTTAAGGTTCGTGGCGTATAATGCGTCCCGGAACTTCGCCGATCTGTACCTGATGTCACATAAACAGAGCCTTCTGTAATTACGACCGGATAGCCGAAAGTATCATCGCGGATAAGCCCAATATAGGGATGGACTCTGGCCATCAGTTTTTCATCATTTCGGCACGCTACACGGAGTTTCGCTTCATCGGCCAGAGGGGGTTCGGTAATCGCTTTGAGCAAAGTCTTTTCATTTCGGCCGGTTTCCTCCGTCAGCATCTCGATCAATTCGTCTTCACCTCTCTGATGCTTTGATTCAAGTTCTCCAAGAAGCAATTCTGGTTCCTGCCCCTTAGCGCCTATTAACCCCAATACCGCCTCGGTTGCGCGAACGGCGGTATGGTCGAGAAGCCCCTCATAAACATGCCCAATTTGCTCAATATCCAAAGCCCTGAATGAAAGACGTCGCTTTTCTTTTGGTCCTCCGCCGGGCATTTTGATAGCCAGCCATTGCAGTGCTTCAAGCAAGTGCAGAACAGTTCTGTTATCGATACGAAGCGGCTCGGCAATGGTATCGCGCCAACTACCATGGGCGGGACGACCTTCGAGAAACGGAAAGCGATCTGGATTGAATAAATTGCCACCATATGGAGGAAGCCGCATGGCATCATGTTCAACGCCAGCATAAACTGCTCGAAACGTGGCCAAGAGCCGGCTCCAGGCATCGAAACTGCGTTCGAGGATTTCCTCGCCGTGCTTATCGGCTATTTCGCGAAGTTGAGCCCCCAGATTCGAAACCGCATAAGACTGGGCATAAAGAGCATATTCATCAATTGGCAGAAGCTTCCGTTCTTCGGCACAGAAAAGGAATACCAGGCGCATCATGACTGTAAGCGCTGCCTCGTATAGCTTCTTTTCATCTATTCCTTTAAGCAATGCACGGCCGGAATCCTGATCAAGGCGGTCAAACGCCTGCACTAATACTTCCACGGCCTGGCGAACCTGTAAGCCGAGCTGATCGGTTACTTCCTGCTGGTTCTTAGAGCTTTCATCGAGCAATGCCAGGAGCGTATCGTTTTCAGAAACGCCAAAGAAGCGCCGGACGGACATAAGGCTAACAAACGCTTGAAGAGTAGCCGGCTCTTCGAGCCAAAGCGAGGCGTACCATGAGGCATAGCCGGTGGTTTCATTGCGCGGCGCAAATACGAGCATCCATTGCTCGCCGTTTGTTACTAAGCCAAGTGGTATATCGGTTGCGTGAAGCAGCTCCATCATGCGCGTGGCAGGCGAGGCTTTCCAATGTTTCCCAGGTATGGCGCTTTCTAATCTCTGGCCAACTGCGTAAGCCTGAATTAGCAAATGCGGTTTGCCATCAGTCGGAGTGCTATTTGAATTTATTATCGCCAAATCAGGTCGCAAAACCTCATTCTGCTCCAAAACCGTGGCGCTGAGGCCTGGTGGAAGAGATTGGCCTTCTTTTATCAAGTCATCAGGGAATTCGAGAATTTGAGATATGACGAATTTAATCCAGGAAGTTTGGATGGCAGGATTATTCTGTTCCTGTTGCCATTCATCAAATGCCAGGCGCAGTTGCTTTTTAAGCTCCGGGTCCTGCTTGTCCAACCCTTGAGGAAAAGCTCTCATCAAGACCGGTATCGATAGAAATGGGCCTGATTGATCGATTAACGACAACCATTCCGCATGATGTCTGGCAATCGACATTACCGCCATCCTCCAGCTTGAGTGGCGAATCGTCGGGGAATTAGGAACGTCACTGCAACTGGAAATAGCCGAGGCTGGGGATTTCGATAACGGGCACGGATTACTTCGGTCTCCTGCTTAATTTCCTCAGGAATCTTCTCCAGCCTGCGATGCAGACTGTTCGTATCGGCTTGGTATTGTTCCTTTTCGGTTTGAGAAAATAGTTCCAATTGCTCAGGTGGCTTATCCAGTTGAGCTTTTATGGAACGTGCCAATTCCTGAAGGATGGCAGTGATATCGGCGACTTCTTTTTCCGCCCGTTCTTCCAGGTACTTTTGGAGATTTTTGGTTCGTTCTTGCATACGCGCTTCAAGAGATTGCAATAACGGCTCCGATATCTTCGGCCAAAGCTCCTTCAAACGCTTATTTATGGCGTCTGGAGCCTCATCATCAAGCGCGGCATCTAATGCGGATTGAACCTGGCCAACGTTCATTCGGGAAAATCGGCCCTCTTTTAAGATGCCGCCTGCTTCAATTACTTCCTCATGAACTCTTTGATTATCACCGCTTAGAACAACAATGCGTCCATGGGCAATGACTGCCGGGCTAATAAGCGTTTCATCCGAAGTAAGTCTGGCTGCAACTCGATTTAGCCGTTTGGCAGAGCCTTGCGACCATATCTCAGCCCTGAGCAGTCGCAGGCACATCTGAACTAATCGATGGTTTAGATGGGCAAGCACGACATCATCCCGACCATTGACGAGATTATAGTCGAATACAATTGGGCGGATATCGCCAGTATGCGGATGCGCCAATCCCTCGGAGCATCTTGCCCAGCTTCCCGATAAAGGCGGAATGTAAAATGCCGGACAGGATTTGATTTTTCGACTTGGATCGGGCCATATCCCCGCAAGTTTAGCCTCTTTTAGGGGCGGCTGCCCCGCCATGGCAAGCCCAATTTCAACTATCCGCTGAACGTTTTCGGGACTAATATGCAGGTCCTTTTTTGTCTCAAGTAATTGCGCATGCAGTTGTTCCAGTTGTTTCCGCAATTCCCGTTCGAATTTGAGCATATGCCGCACAGGTTCGGCATCGCGTTCCGCCTGCTTTGTATCAAATTCTTTACGTCTTCCGAGCATTGCTTCTTCAACCTGGGTGGCAATGACTGGACCGACTTTACCAATATCCTCGCGAATCGTTTCAATTTTCATTACGGCTTTCAACAGGAATTCAAGATCACCTTCCAATTCCCCAGGAGGCGTATTAGATTTTGCTTTATCGAATCCTTTGGTGACAAAGTGGTGGATCCTTACTTCAGAAGCCTTTTGCCCATGGCGGTCAAGGCGGCCGTTACGCTGCTCCAGCCGGTTTGGATTCCATGGTATTTCATAATGTATGAGGTTTGAGCAATGGTTTTGAAGGTCGATACCTTCTGAAGCAGCATCGGTGGCAAGCAGAATTCTTACCGGCGAAATTTGGGGATCTGTTTGAAATGCAGCTTTTATCTTCTCTCTATCTTCAGAATCCATTCCACCATATAGAAGCATTAAACGGCCTTGTGTTGCTAATCCTTCAGCTGCGAATAAGCCATGAAGCCATTTCTGGGTAGCCCGATATTCAGTGAAGATCAAAACCCGTGTATCAGTCCATTGCCCCTGCTTATAGATGTATTTTTTTATCCATTGGATTAGCTGATTGGCTTTGCTATCCGGCCTTGATGCCGCAGTTCGCGCGTATTCCCGGAGAATATTAAGCTGCGATAACTCCTCTTTTGAGGGATCGCGGAAGAGACGCCCGGTTACATCTAAGGCCTCTTCAGTTGCTTCTTCGTAAGCAGTATCATCAGAAAATTCTTCCTCGATCCCATCGATGGTCGTTTGAAGAATTTTGGGTGAAGGAACTGACTTAAGTGCTTTTCTTTTCCGCGCTGTGACCAAGGATTGTTCGTGTTTGTCTAATGTCGTTGCAAAGGCGGCCGGAGATGAGAAAAGTCGTTTTTTCAATAGCTTCAGAACAAACTCAGTCGCCAATCTTTCTGATTCGCTTCCGGCAAGATGCTGTCTCGATAACGAATATTCCCTTAATATCCGATGTGCTTGACGTTCAGATTGGGGATAATCGACTTCTATTGCCTCAATTCTCCGAGCGGCAAACCTTCTTGAACCATCCCATCGTAGCTCAAGTTCACTTTTCATTCGGCGAACCATTATTGTCTCGAGCTGTTTGCGGTCTGGCATTACACCCCGAGCGAATCGCTGACTATCCAATAATTCCAACAACGCCGTAAAGCTTTCAGAATAGCCATTATGAGGTGTGGCGGTAAGAAAAAGCTTATGTTCAAAATGAGGTGAAAGAGAGCGAATAGTATGCGTGCGTTGCGAATCAGTCGCATACCGGCCTTTGCTGGAAGGAGCTACATTGTGAGCCTCGTCGACGATAAGTAGATCATATCTTCGAGGATAGATCGCCTCGCCTTCTGATGGTAACGTCTCCCTGAAAAGTCTCATGGGACGATCGCGCTTTAGAAAATCGATAGACGTAATCAACCTTGGAAAATGAATCCAAGGATTGGTATGGATACCTCTTTGTCGTCTAAGTTCCTTCATGAAATCACTGTCGATGATGCGGAATTCCAATCCAAATTTATCTCGCATTTGAGTTGACCATTGTATCTGAAGGGAAGAAGGACAAACAATGAGTATGGTTCTGACCCGATGTCGAAGAAAAAGCTCTTGGGCCACGAGCCCGGTCTCAATTGTTTTTCCAAGCCCCACATCGTCAGCTATTAATAAATTGGCTCTTGGCATTCTCAGGGCGCGCACTACAGGGTCTAATTGGTATTCCTCAATATCAATACCGCTTCGAAATGGTGATTGAAGTGATTTCTGATCAGCAGATGAGATAGCACCCCATCGTACTGCATTTAGGAACGCGTCAATATGTTCTGGCCGATCAAGACCTTCCATTTCGGGCAAGTTAATGCGCTCAAAAATCCGCGTGCTCGGTTCAAGTTCCCAAAATACCTGAAGCTCCATGCCGAAGGCGTCATCCTCTAATGAAGAAATATTAATTAAGTGAGTTTTTCGGGCGAGACTCCCAGGAAGAGACGAGATGCTTAAATCTGATGCATTTATATCCGTAACTACCCAAAGACGATGGCGAATGGAAACCAGCTGTCCAGGCTCTGGTATCCCTATTGAAGTTGAGCTACTTTTATTAATCAAGATAAACCCGTCTGCTTTGGAATATTTCCGAGGTTTTATAGGATCAGTAACTCACTGATCAATTTCCGAAACTTGGAACTTCCAAAGTCTGCCCTCCTTGTAGGAGGGTGATCTTTTGCGTTTTATCCACTAGTATACCATGTGTTGCTTTACACTCAGATTAGACGAGATTTCGTCTCCGGATAGCCAACGGTCTTCTATCACTAAAATCCCCGGTTAGAAAAGGAGCTGGGCGTCATCACGTGACGCATTACATGGATTTTCTATCCAATATAACTCTATATAATAAAAAATTAATATATCAATAAGGGAAAGTCAAGCCCCTCCGTATAGATATGATGGTCTGGATAAAATGAGGAGAATAGACGAATAGGCCATCGCCAGCTTATCCGAAACTTTATTAACCTTGTCCGATTTGATGGTCTTTGGAGAGAGGGAGCGGAAAAAGAGTAAGTTTAATTCAACTGGCAGGCCGAGCGGGCCACGGATCTCTTAAAGCTCAGAAAGCCGGAAATAACCAAGCTGAACGCACGTCCTGCCGACTCCGATAAGCTTCGACTCAATAGAGTTGTGGTTGTTTTGTCTTTGTCACCAGCAGAAGGCGAAAATCGACCTGACTGCCATTTGGTCATGCAGAATTCCATATTGCATAAGACTTAAACCGACCATTAAGATTGCGCGAATTGTGATATCTGATCGATTATTATCAATATTCCGATCCTAAAAAAAGTTAAGCCGTGCCATTTTGAAGAGTCCCTGAAAAAATCAAAATATCCCTTGACAAGCCGATATAGAAGCATATAATATAGCTATCATAGTAACAGTTCTTTTAAAACCCAAGATTCTGGCAGGAGGGTAGGCGATTTGACCTAAATGGTCGTCTATCTTCTGACAGGAATAAAAAGCGGGAAACCCCGGTAGGGCTAACTACCAGGGAATCCCTAAGCAAAAGGCCTGACATGAAGATAGGGTAAGTATCTTCGGCAAGCCTCCTGCCTGGATGTTAATTAAGCAGGAGGTTGACAGATGTCAAGCCCAACAGAATCGCACTACCCCGTCGTCCAGTCGGATAATCCAGCCCTCAAATTGCTCGATGACAAAATCGTCGATGGTTTCCTAGCTTCCTACGGCAATGATAAAACAAGGCAGGGATATCGGCACAGCCTAAGGCAATTCCGTAACTGGGTGAAATCGTTGCCAGCCGAACATCGGGGATTCAGCCTGGTCGCTGAATTCAAAGCCTATCTCCAGTCTAGGATCGAGGCAAAAGATCCTCACGATAGGCTTTCGTCGTATTCGGCCAGCCTTTATATGGCCGTAATCAAGAGATATGTGGGATTCCTGAACCAAACCGGGCTTTTGGAGCACAACCCAGCGGAATCGGTTAAGGGTTTCAGGCAACATGCCACCCATTTCAGGCGTGCCCTGGATCGCAATTGCGAGGTGCCCAGGCTTTTTGATGTTATCGACAAATCCACCGGCCTTGGGTTTCGAGATTATGCCTTGATTACGTTGCTGGCTCATACCGGCATCCGGAGTTCGGAATTGGCCGGGGCGGATTACGGCGACCTCGATAGCGCGGAGGGCCGGCCGATCCTCTGGATTCGATCCAAGGGCAAGCTCGGCAAGTCAGAGTATGTGTTCATTACGGAAGTGCCCTACAAAGCTCTTTTGGCCTATCTGGGGCAGCGTAAGGGCCTCGATCCCCGGTCGCCCCTGTTCGTGGCCATCCCTGATGAACAGGAGCGCAGGTTGAGCACAAGGGCGATTCGATATCGGGTGGATTACTGGCTGGCCAAGGCCGGACTCAAGACCGCCCGTGTCACCATGCATTCGCTGCGTCATACGGCGGCGGTAGCAGCCCTTAAAAACGGCGCGGATATCCGGGCTGTGCAGAGCATGCTGAGACATTCTGACCCCAAGACAACCATGGTCTATTTGCAGGATATCAGCCGGCACGACAGGCCAGCCGAGGACTCGATTTCTTATGGACAACCACGGTAATTTGTAGTAAAAAAACAGAGATTTTCTGCTAATACCGGATTAGCGGAAAGGGAGGTATTGCTTGCTCAAACCAAACAAATCCGAAAAACCCCGCAAAGAGGTATTCCAGTTGCCCGAAGAAGCGGCCCGGGTTCTAACGGAACTGCAGGCCCGAACACGCCTCGATACGGGAGCCAGAATAACCAAGGTCTCGATCATTTCTGAACTGCTGCTCCTGTTGAAGTCTGCCAAGATCAGTACGAAAAAGGTTCATGGCGTTGGAGATATCATGGAGCAATTTAAGGAATATATAAGGCAAATAAAATAGGCTGAGCGTCGGATGTGTAAAAAGCTCGACAAATTCTATGTTAGCGGCCCATGATTGAATCTGTAGATATGCTCGGTCCTTAAAAAGATGTTTCGAATCAGCTCGAGGATTATATTAAGAAGAATAAATAACTAAGTAGAAGCAATCCCATGAATGCAGCCCCCAAAAATAAAACAGTTGCTAAAATACAACATAATGTGGCTCTCGAAATGCTTTATGAATGCATAAAACAGGGTTTAACTTCTCTTTACATTAATGTTCCAAGTGACAAAGCCTTAAAAGCACATAAATTAGAGGCATGGCATGAAGGTGCAATCGATGCCTTGATGAAAATATACGCTTTTCCGTGGTATCTCGGACAATTCAATGACCTGAGAATGAAAGGGCCTTTAAGATATTTGGCTCAAGATAATTATGATGCAATCATCAATCCGGTACCTAAAGAAGTTGTTTGGCTTATTAAAAGATATCGCTATCTAAAATATTATGGGGACTTGCCCGCTTTGATGGATTTAGAGCCTTTTATTTGGCAGCAAAAGGAAAAATTCATTCGATATCTTCCCCGACCATATTTAGAATATAATTTTGAAGGATATTATATGCATCTAATCAATCTTTTGCTTAATGACGAAAGAGATATAAACGAACGCATTGATGATGTAATAGATGACCTTCCAGAACTGGGACTTAGGCGCAATTTCTATGAACCGATATCAGGATTAAGTGAGCAGGAATTCGATATTTATTCTGATAGGACAAAAAATATTGCAAGAAATATTGAAAATTATTTTCAGCGGAAAATTGGAATTATGACATCTTCATTGGCTGGTTTCAGAGCTGCGCCTCAGCTATCGAAAAGTCTGACCTCCGAGCAACGAGAATTGTTAAGCAAAATACCTGTGGACGCGCCGAAAATCCCATATTTGAACTTCTATGGCATTCCTTATGATATATGCACTGAACCTGCCCAAGTTGTAGTAGGGAGATTTCATCCAAGTGTAGCTGAGAGTAGGATTCATAATTACATAATTGAAATGAATAAATGGATTGATGAACTGCTCGATCTTGTGGATAGGCAATTACGATCATATGAACTGAAGCAAGAAGAAGAATGCTG
>Ga0299912_10003859_pt1 | contig 12239 bp, 10 predicted proteins | sample RVTome_2_FD_207667 | JGI IMG/M metagenome (GOLD analysis project Ga0299912, IMG submission 207667) | Soil microbial communities from uranium-contaminated site in the Upper Colorado River Basin, Wyoming, United States - RVT95D214 (version 2) ... | reverse complement strand
CGGAGCAGGCGACGGCGGTCGCGGCCGAGCGCTTCCAGCGGGAAGCGCGGCTGCTGGCGGCCGTGACCCACCCCAACGTCGTCACGATCCATCGGGTCGGCGAGGCTGGCGGGCTCTTCTACCTGGTGATGGAGCGGCTCGCGGGGACGCTGGCCGAGCGCCTCAGCCGGGGCCCGCTGCCGGCCGGTGACGTCGTGCGGATGGCTCGGGACGTGCTCGAAGGCCTGGCCCGGGTCCACAACCGGGGGATCGTCCACCGCGACATCAAGCCGTCGAACATCTTCCTGCGCGACGATGGCCGCGCCGTGCTGGGCGATTTCGGTATCGCGCGCAGTGTGGCCGGTGGGGACGGGGCGCTCACAGCCACCGGCTTCACTCCCGGAACGCCGGCCTACATGGCCCCGGAGCAGTTCGTGAGCGCGGACGTGGGCCCGGCGGCGGATCTGTACGCGCTGGGGATGGTGTGCTACGAAGCCGTCGCGGGACGGCGGTGGAACGCGACCGATCCGCTGAAGGGGGAGTGGCAGGGCGTCTCCGGCCGGCTGCGCCCGGTGCTCCAGCGCGCGCTCGCGCTCGAACCCGCGGACCGCTGGCCGGACGCCGCGGCGTTTGCCCGTGCGCTGAGGGCGACACGGCACATGACCGGTGGCGCGCGGTGGGCGGTGGCCGCCGCCGCGACCGCCGTGACCGCCGGCGGGATCATGGTCCTGTCCTGCCCGCCCGCGCCAGCGAGGAGCGACATCGCGGTGCTGCCGTTCGCCGTGCGCGATGGCAGCCCGGAGACCGGCCGGCTCCTGGCGGTGTGGGTGGAGCAGAACCTCAAGTACGCGTTCGGAGATTCCGGACTGCGCGTGACGCCCGAGGCCTTGGCGGCACCGTGGGCCGCCCGGACCGATGCGGAGCAACCCCTGCCCCGGGCAGCGTGGGACGAGCTGCATACCGACCGGGTCGTGCGCGGGCGGGTTCGGGTGCTCGGCGACTCGCTCGACGTGGCTGTGGATCTCCTCGGCCGGGATGGTTTCACGCTCGCCGTCGCTCATGTGATGGGGCTTCGCACCGACCAGGAGGGCATCGGCTTCCGGGTTGCGCACGGCATCGTCCAGGCCGTGCGGCCGGCGCTGGCGTCCCGATTCGTGGGAGTCGAGTCGTTGAGTGACGTGTCCGCCGCCACCCGTGCCCTGATCTCGGCGGAGTACGCGTTCCAGCGCGACAACTGGACCGCCGCCGAGGCCCTGTACCGCGAGGCCATCGCGCTGGACTCCTCCCTGGCCCTCGCCTGGTGGGGTCTGTACAACGCCCGCCGATGGCAGCGGGTACCGCCGGACGTTGACCTCGAGGACGTCTATGCCCGTCATGCCAGCCGATTCGACGACCTCGAACGGCAGCTGATCGAGGCGGAGTTGGCCGCGACGGTTCCGGAGCGGCTCGACATCTACGCCGCGGCCATCCGGAAGTTCCCGTGGCACGCGTACCCGCGGCTCCTGCGCGGCAACGAGTTATTCCATCGTGGTGCGCTGATTGGCAAGGGGCTGGACAGCGCCATCGCGGCGCTCCAGCTGGCGGCGGAGGGGAATCCCTACCTGGCATCGACCTGGGACATGCTCACGTGGGCCTACACGCGGGTCGGCGATACCACGCGAGCCCGGGCAGCCATCGCGATGCGCGGCCAGCTCGGACAGGCCCAGCCCGTCGGGGACTTCTGGATTCAGGGCGTGCTCGATCTCGCGGTTGACATGCGGTTCCTCCCGGCAGAACAGGCCGCGCGCCGGCTCCACGAGGTCCTGAACACTCCCGACGGGAGTGGCTCCCTGATGCGTGCGGTGCGCTTGGGCCTCGCGTTCGGACTCCCGGAAGCCCAGCTCTTGATTGGCCAGGTACTCGCGAGCGCGTCCAATCCGACGCTCCACGCTCAAGGGCGCACGACGCAGGCCCTCGCGTTGCTCGCCGGGGGGCGCCCCGCCGCAGCGATCGCACTCCTCGAGCAAGCCAGCGAGATCTCCGGGGACGACGAGTACGAGTTCCAGGCGCGCCAGTGGTGCCTCATCCTGCCGGCGCTGGGGCTTCCCGGGATCGCCGACTCGTTGCGCGGTTCGGCGCGGGAACGTCTCGCGAAGGTGACCGATGGCGCCCGGGCGCGCCGCGCCCGATGGACGCTCCTCGTGGATGCCCTCGCCGCGAGTGATGCCGGTTCCGGCACGGACTCGCCGGGCGCGGGCGATCCAACCTCCGGACTGACGCTCCTGGGTACCGCGTTGCAGCAGGCGGCGCGCGGTGATACCGCCGGCGCGCTGGCCAGGACCGACAGTCTCGTCCTGCGGGTCCTCCAGGCGAACCTGGAGGATCCTCTCCAGCGGGCGGTGCTGTTCCTGGCGCGTGGACGCTGGCTCGCCGGACGGGATCCGGGAGCGGCGGACCTGGCGCTGCGGTGGTACGAGAACGCCGACTTCGCGGACTGGCCGCGGGGCTACCCTCAAGGGGCCGAACTCGACTGGGCGCTCGAGGCGTATGCCCGGTATCTCCGGGCGGCGCTCGTGCGTGGTGACGATGGTCGTCGCTGTCGGATCGTGCCGGACGCGCTTCGCTGGTGGCGCTCCGCCGACTCCGCGTTCGCGCCGTTGCGGCGGGCGCTCGAGGGATGGGAGCAGGCATGCCCAGCCGGCTGAGCAGGCGCGTGCCATGATCCAGCTCCGCCTCCTCGGCCCCCCGGACCTGACGCTCGACGGCGGGTCCCCTCCGGCGGAGCTCCTCTGGCGCAAGCACCTGGCTCTGCTGGCCTACCTCGCTCTGTCGCCGCGACGTGCGCGAACGCGCGATCACCTCGTGGGCCTCCTGTGGGGCGACAAGGCGGAGACCTCGGCGCGGCACTCGTTGCGGGAGGCGATCCGCGTACTCCGCCAGGCAATGGGTGCCGACGCCATCGAAACCGAAGGCCAGCTGATCCGGCTCGCGGCGGCCGGCGTGCAGGTGGACACGGAGACCTTCGATGCGTGCGCCTCGCGGGAGGATTGGGAGGAGGCCGCCAAGCTCGTAGCGGGCGAGTTCATGGAGGGCTTCGGGGTTCCCGGTGCCTCGCCGTTCGAGGACTGGCTGACCAGCGTGCGGGCGGAGTGGCGGAGCCGGTTGACCGATGCGGCCGTGAACGTCGCGCGTGCCTGTCTCCGCGCCGCACGGATCGACGAGGCCCGCCGGGCGGCCGGTCGCGCGCTCGCGGCCGAGCCGCTTTCGGATCTCGCGGTGCAGACAGCCATGCAGGCAGAGGCGCTTGCGGGCGACCCGGCGGCGGCGCTGCAGCTGTTCGGGACCTTCGAGCGGCGCTCCCAGGAGGCCGGTACGGCGCCGGGAGCGGAGACGGCGGCGCTGGCCGCGCGGATCCGCGGTGGGCAGGCGCGGGCCCGTCCGGCGCGCGCCCGGGGACCTGAGTCCTGGACGCGGCGGGCACCACTCGTGGGTCGGGCGGCCGTGCTCGGGTCACTCATGGACCTCTGGGACACGGTACGGGCGGGCGCGGGGGCGGCCGTCGCCATCGTGGAAGGAGATCTGGGCCGGGGGAAGACCCGCGTCCTGGAAGAGGTGGCGGGACGCACCATCCTGGCCGGCGGCACGGTCGCGCGCGCGCTCGCGGTGCGGCCCGACCGCGATGAGCCGGGGAGCGGCATTCTCGGACTCGCGCGGGGCGGGCTGCTTCACGCCCCTGGTGTCGCCGCCGCCGCGCAGGCAGCCCTCGGCAGCTTCGGTGGCCGGCTCGCCGAATGGGCGGACCGGTTCCCGGGCGCCCGGGGCGACGGCGCGTGGCCACTGGCCACGGCCTTCCGGGAGATCGTCCTTGCGGCGGTGGAGGAACAGCCGCTGGTCCTGGCGGTGGATGAGGCGCACTGGCTCGATGACGAATCACTGCACGCGCTGCTCGCCGTTGCCCGCGACGCGCGCGCCAAGCCGCTGCTCCTGCTGCTGACCGTCATGCCGAGCGCCCAATCCGCGGTCATGGATGACCTCCGGGCGGCAATCGGGGGTGCGGTGCACGGCCGCTCCATCGCGCTCGCGCCGCTGGATGCGGCAGACCTGCGGGCGTTGGCCGAGTGGGCGCTGCCGACGTATGCACCGGACGCGCTGGCCCGCGTGACCCGCCGGCTCGCCAGCGACACCGCCGGGATTCCGTTGCTCGCGATCGAGCTGCTGCACGCGATCACCCTCGGACTCGAGCCCGACGATTCGGGTGTGGTCTGGCCGGCGCCGGCCCGCACCCTGAGCCAGACCCTCCCCGCCGACCTGCCGGACAGCGTCGTCGCCGCCGTCCGGGTGGGGTTCCGCGGGCTGAGCGCCGGTGCGCAGCGGGTCCTGGCCGGCATGGCGGTGCTTCCCGAGCGCGCCACGGACGAGCACCTCTGCCGGGCGGTCGAGCTTCCGCTGGACGAGGCGCGGCGCGCGCTCGACGAGCTGGAGTGGCAACGCTGGATCACGTCCGATGCGCGGGGCTACACGTTCGTCGCGCGTATCGTTCGCGACATCATCGGGCGCGACATGCTCACGCCGGGGCAGCGGCGTCGCATCGAAGCGGCGGCCGGCGTCGCGCCCACGTAGCGTCGTGGTGGGGAAGACGAACGGCCGCGCGGGCATTGCCGGCGCGGCCGTTCGCGCTGGAGCGGCGACCCGACGTGACTAGCCACGCAGGCTGTACACGTACGCCGCGACGGCCTTCACCTGGTCGTCGGTGATTGCGGAGCCGCCTTTGGCGGGCATCGCGACGCCGGACTTCGACTCGCCGGCGGCTACGCCCTTCAGAATCTGCGCCACGATCGCGTCGTAGGACCCATCGCTGTGGAGCCACTCCGCGTCCCCAAGCGCCGGTCCGAGGCCGGTGACGCCCACGCCGTTCTGTCCGTGGCACGTATAGCAGATCCCAGCGCCGTGGTAGAGGGTCTGGCCTTCCTCCACCATGGCCGGCGTCACGCCGGCGGGAAGCTCACCGGCCGGCATGGCGGCGGGCTGCGCCGCAGTCGCCTCGGGCGCCGGGGTTTGTGGGGCGGCTTCGGCCTGCTGCTGCTCACCACCACCGCACGCGGCAAAGCCGAACGCCAGCGCGGCCAGCAGGGCGTGACTCGTGTTCCGCATCGTTCCCTCGATTCGTTGAGAAAGCCTAGAAATTGACGCTCACTTGCGACACTAATGCATACTCGGTGTCCCCGGCCTTCGGTAGCCACACGTCCACGTTGACGTAGAGCATGTTCCGAGCGCGGAAGTGGAGTATCAGGCCGGGAGTGAACAGCCAGCCTTCATCCCGCGCGAGGTTCCGGTTGGGATCCGCCCAGCTCGCGCGGGCTACCGGCTCCAGTCCCGAGATCCACCGTCCGCCGAGTGGCTGGCGGTAGGACGCGATCACCTGGCCCGTGAGGAAGGCTACCACATCGGTGGTGTCGTCCGGAGCGGGTCTCGCGACGCGCCAGTTGTCTCCCCCGATGAGCCCCGCCTGGATGTGCAGGCCCCCACCGTAGTCGCCGATCTCGAGATCGCCGCCCCAGGCGATGGCCCGGCTCGCGGCGGCGGTGGTCGGGTGCGAGTAGTCCTTGTACGCCGCGTTGGCGCTGACGGTGATGCCGGTGGCCGGCATGGCCGCCACCCGGCCCGTGACCTGCTTGCCGCTGCTCGTTTCCTGGAAGAAGAAGGGCTCCCCGTTCGTGAGGGCCACCGCATACCTGAGCCGCCGCGGCACCGCGTCTCCCTCGAGCATGAGGCCGATGTCCCGGTCCGCGTACAGCAGGCCCACGGCGAGGTTGCTGTAGGAGCACACCGACAGGATCGCCCCGCAGGCGCGCACACCCCGGATCCGCCCGCCGCGTTCGGCCACGAGGAACTGCGTGGTCGAGGCCAACTGAAAGAGGTCGAACGGGCGCTTGAACTGGCCGAGGGTGGCACGCAGGCCGGGGCCGAACGTGAGTCGGATGTACGCGTCGCGCAGGGTGAAGCGGCCGACTCCGGCGCTCGTGCTGTAGTCGGGCTCGATGCGGGCCGAGACCAGATCGTTCACCGTCATGTCGAAAGTCAGGCGCGCCCGTCGGAGGACGAAGTCGCTGCTCGGCTCGAGCGCGCCGTCCACGGAGTCCACGGAGGTCGTCGCGAACTGCACGTGGATCCTGCCTGACACCTTTATCCGGAGACTGTCGGCGACGCTGACCTGCTGGGCGGCGGCATCCGCCGCGCCGAGCGCCGCAACGAGGACGCCCACGCCTGCGTGGCCGAGGGAACGGCGCATGTCCGTGCCGGGCGCGCCGGTTACTTCGTGGCGCGGAGGCCCAGACTCCAGATGTAGGCGGCGACGGCGCGGATCTGTGCGTCGGTCAGCGCGGCCCCGCCCTTGGGCGGCATCGCGACGCCGCTCCTGGACTTGGTGGCCGGCACGCCGGCCGTGACCTGCGCGACGAGCGCGTCATACGTCCCGCTGCTGTGCAGCCACTCGGCATCCGTGAGGTTGGGGCCGAGGCCGTTGATGCCCTTGGCCTGCGGACCGTGACAGGCGGAGCACAGGCCGGGGCCGGCGTAGACCTTCTGGCCTTCGCCGATCATGGCGGGGGTGACCCCTGCCGGCAGCGAGTCGGCGTGCTGCGCGGGCAGTGGGGTCGCCCAGGCGAGGGCGGCGATGGCAAGCACGCCGAAGCGCACACGAGCCTCCAGGAAGAGAAGTGGCCCCGCAGAGTGCGGAGCCACAAATGTAACGACCGGTACGCTGCCTAGGCGCGGTGATGACGGTGTCGCAGGGTGGCAATGTGGAGAACGCGATAGAACGGACACTCGCGCGTCAGGGCCGTGGCCATCAGCACGATGCCCATCAGCACGGCGGCAAACGAGAGGTAGCCGGGAATCTCGGCGAAGATGCCGAGGCCCGCCAACAGCGCGGCAAGCACGCCGCGAGTGAACGCGTCCTTCTGTCCCACGTTCCGATTCATGGACCGACTCCACCATCACGGTGCCATGGAAGGTCGGTCGGGCCATGTGAACGGTCCGGGAAGGCGGCGTGAAAGAGTCGTAAAGGCGGCCGGCCGGTCAGGTGGCCGCGGGCCCCGGGCGCCGCGGGAATCCGACGGTCACGGCGAGCCCGGTCGGCGACGCCTGCCGGGCCGCGATGGTGCCGCCGTGCGCGCTCACGATGGCGGCCGCGACCGTGAGGCCCAAGCCCGCTCCACCTCGCCCGCGGGCGCTGTCACCGCGGTAGAACCGCTCGAAGAGATGCGGCAGCGCCTCCGCCGAAACACCGGGTCCTTCGTCGGCGATGGTCACCCCGACGCTCCCCGGATCCCCCGCGACGGTCACGTGCACGGGCGTTCCCGGCGGCGTGTGGCGGACGGCGTTATCGAGCAGGTGATCCAGCACCAGCTCGACCATCGGTCCATCCACCTGCGCCGAGCCGATGCCGTCGCGGGCGTACGCGATGGGGTGGTCCGTCACCCGCTGCCGCAGGCGTCCGACGGCCCGATCCACGAGGTCGGCCAGGTCCGTGTCGCGCGGTCGGGGCGCCAGTTCGCCCGCCTCGATCCGGGCCAGCAGGAGCAGGGCGTCGCTGATCGTCCCGAGGTGATTGACTTCCTCCAGGACGCTCTGCAGCACCTGCTGGTACTGCTCGGGACTCCGCGGGTGCCGCAGGGAGACTTCCACCTCACCCTGCATCGCGGTGATCGGAGTGCGGAGATCGTGGCCGACGTCGGCGATGATCCGGCGCTGCGCGAGCAACCCGCGGTCGAGCCGCTCGAGCATGGAGTTCAGGACGTTCACGAGGCGGTTGAACTCCTCGACCTGCGCGTGCGCCGTGATCCGCTGCCCGGTCGCGCCCGGCGCGACGGCCTCGGCCTGGGCGGTGATCTCCTCCACCGGCCCCATGGTGGAGCGGGACAGCCAGCCGGCGCCGAGCGTGGTTGCCACGGTGCCGAGCGTGACCGTGCCGAGCATCAGCAGGAACACCTGCCGCGCCGCCGCCTCCAGCGGGGACAGCGACGCGCTGACCTGGACCACCCGCGGGTCGCCTGGGAGATCGTGGGCCAGGTCCAGGTAGACGGACCGGAACTGCTCGCCGTGCACCACGGCTGTCGACCAGCGTTCCTCGCCGTCCGCGGCGGCCGCCAGCGCGGCGGAGTCGAAGGGTAGGGCCGTGGCGAGTGGGGTGTTCACCTCGAGCGCGAGGCCCGTCGGATCCCGCACGATCACGAATCGGTTCACGCGCTCGCGGAAGGTCGCGGGATCCGTGGAGGATGGCTGCCGGGGGAGGGCACGGCCGTCGGCGATCCCGGAGACTTCGAGGTGGGCCGCCGCCGCGAGCCCGCGGTCGAGCTCCTGCCGCAGGATGCGGCGGGCGCCGAGGAATGCCCAGAGCGCGATCACGAAGAGCGCGCTGAACATGGTGAAGCTGAACCGCACGGACAGCGTGCGGCGGAGCGAGTGCATCGTCTCCGGCGTCAGGAGGACGCGGCGGGCGTCCCCGAACCGTTGAGGCGGAAGCCGACGCCGCGCACGGTCCGGATGAGACCGTCGTAGCCCGCCTCCCGCAGTTTGCGCCGCAGGTTCCCGACGTGCACGTCCACCACGTTGCTCTCCGGGTCGAAGTGCATGTCCCACACTTTTTCCAGCAGCTCGGTGCGCCGGACGACGTCGTCCTTGTGCATCATGAAGTGCTCGAGCAGCTGGAATTCCCGCGGGGTGAGGTCGAGCGCCTTGCCGCCGACGTAGGCCTGGTGCTTCAGCCGGTCGAGCTCGAGCGGGCCGGCCGTGATGCGCTCCACGCGCGTCGCGCCACCCCGTCGCACCAACGCGCGCAGCCGGGCCAGCAGCTCGTCGAACTTGAAGGGCTTGGTGAGGTAGTCGTCGGCGCCGGCGTCGAGGCCCCGCACCACGTCCTCCGTGGCGTCCCGGGCCGTGAGCATCAGGATCGGGGTGGTGCGTCCCTCGCGTCGCAATTCCGCGGCTACCTGCAGCCCGTTCTTCTTGGGGAGCATGAGGTCGAGGAGGATCGCGTCGTAGTCGTTGACGTGGGCCAGCACGATCGCCTCGTCGCCGTCGCGGGCGAGGTCAACGGCGTAGCCTTCCTCCCGGAGGCCCATCTCGATGAACCCGGCGACCTTTCGGTCGTCCTCCACGACGAGAATGCGCATGTGCCTCACATGAAGGTAGGCGCCAGCGGTGATTCAGAGCTAAAGGTTTGGTGAAGGAACCTTTAGCGTCAAGGGCGCCCGAACCATCGGGGAACGTCCAGCGTGAACGTCGATCCCGCCCCGAGTTCACTGATGAGTCTGAGATCGCCTCCCAGGAGGGCGGCCAGTTGACGGGAGAGTGTCAGCCCGAGCCCGGTTCCGCGCTCATCGCTCGTTGCACGTTGAAACGCCTCGAAGATCCGGGATTGTTCGGAGGCGGCGATTCCGGGACCCCGGTCAATCACGTCGAACCAGAGGTGGCGGTTGTCCGCGCGCAGGACTACGCGAACCGTCCCTTCGGGGGGGCTGTGGCGGACGGCATTGCTCAGCAGGTTGATCAGGATCTGCCGCACCCGCTGCGGGTCGGTCTCGCAGGGGATTTCGCTTCCCAGGCCCTCCGTGTGGAGCCGCACTGCCCGCTGGGCGGCGATTGGCTCGAGCGATGCCACGGCGTCCTGCACGAGATTCCGGGCGTCGGTCCCCCGGATGGTCGGGCGCAGCCGATCCGCCTCGAGCCGGCTCAGATCGAGCAGGTCGTTGAGGAGCGTGAGCGCGCGCTCGGCCGATTCGAATACCTCGCGGGCGGCGCGCGGGGGATCGTCCCCCAGCTTGCGGAGCAACAGATCCGACCAGCCGTAGACCGCCGTCAGCGCGTTCCGCACCTCGTGGTTGATCATGGCGAAGAACCGGTCCCGCGAGGCCTGCCCCGCCCGGACCTCCTGCAGGAGGCGCTGGCTTTCCTCGAACAGCACGGCGTTCTCCACGGCCACCGCGGCCGAGGCGGCCAGCAAGACCGCGACCGCTTCATCCTCCTCGGTGAACTCCAACCCGTGGGCCTTGTCCGTCAGGTAGAGGTTGCCGATCACCCCCTTCCGCCCGCGCACCGGGACACCGAGGAACGTGGTCATCGGCGGATGATGCGGCGGGAACCCGTGCGCCTTGGGATGCGAGGAGAGATCCGTGAGCCGGAGGGGTCGAGCGTCGGCGATCAGCAGGCCGAGGATCCCCTTCCCCGAGGGGGTGCGGCCGATGCGCTCTGCCTGCTCCGGCGTGATGCCGCTCGTTACGAACCGTCCGAGCTCGGTGCCGGTGGGGTCCACCACGCCGAGCGCCGCGTATCGGGCCCCGATGACGTCGCGTGCCGCGTCCACGACGGCCTGGAGCACCGGTCCGAGGGCGTGTTCGGCATTGATGCGAATGCCCGCCTTGACCAGGCGGCGAAGGCGGTCTGCGTCGGAGTGCGCCGAGCTGGGCTGCGCAACCATATGTCGAAAAAGTAGTTGCGGGCACGCTGGCGGGCCATGGGCCCGCCGTGACTCGCCCGTCCGAGCCCTGCCCGAGCGCGCTAGACGTGATGGTGCGCGGCGGGCCCGATCACCGGCACGATCAGCATCGAGCAGGGGAGGGCCGAGAGCACCCGTTCGGTGACGCTCCCGATGAGCATGCGGTCTACCCAGCCCTTGCCGTGGGAGCCCAGGACCACGAGTTCGGCGTGGCGGTCGCCGACTTCCGCCGTGATGGTGTCCGCGGCCGTCCCGCGCCGCACGCCGGTGGTGGCGCCCGGATACTCGATCAGCGGCCAGACGTACTGCGCGAGATGCTCCTCGGAGCGGCGGTAGACCTCGTCGTCGTTGTATTGCAGCGGCGTGTCCGGAATGATGGGCAGCGGCTCCACCACGTGCAAAACGTGCAGGCTGGCCGCGAACAGCCGTGCGAGGCGCTCGGCAGCCTGAATGGTCGGGCCGGCGGCGTCGCTCAGGTCTACGGCCGCGACGAGGCGGCGCACGGGCAGCGGCGTGTGCGCCGTGACGAAGAGCGGCACGTCGAGGGTGCGAACGAGGCTGTGCGCCGTCGAGCCCCCGACCCACCGGCCCAGCGTCGTATGGTGCTTGCCGCCCAGCACGACCATGCCGGCCTGCAGCTCGTGCGCGCACTCGCGGATCACCGTGACGGAGCGCCCGGTCCGCACCTCGATGTCCTGCAAGGCCGCGTCCGGAACCGCGTCCGCCAGACTATCGCGCACGGCCGACCGCGCGGCATCGCGGACCGCCTCGTTCAGCAGCTCGGGCTGCTCCGTGCCCGCGTGCGGGGCGGTCGGAACGGTCCAGGCTTCCGGCGTCGCGTGCACGAGCCGGCACGGGACATTCAGCGTCTGCGCGATGGTCCAGCCGACGCGAACCGCTTCGGCCGCGGCGGGCGACGCGTCGACGCCGATGAGGATGGGCTGCGAGTGCGATTCCACCATACCGCCCCCTGCGGTCGGGCTCAGTCGCTCGAGGTGGGTGCCACGTCGACGTGAATGGGAATGCCCTTGCGCACCGACGCGGTGACGGTGCAGAAGTCCTCGAACAGGCTCAGACAGCGCTGCATGCGCTCGCGCTCCGCGCCCCGCACCGCCGGCGCCAGCGTCACGCGGAGCTCCGTGATCCGCAGGCGGCCCCCGTCGTTGCGCGCCACGGATCCCTCGACCGTCGCCTGAAAGCCCTGCACGTCCACGCGCGCCTTGCCAAGACAAAAGAGAAGACTCCCGGCGAGGCAGCTTCCCACGGCCACACCCAGCATCCGTGTCGGGTTCGGGCCTGCTCCGTGGCCCAGCGGCGGCTGCTCGTCGACCGTGATCTCGGGCCAGTCCCCGCCGTCGAATCCGGCGGCGAACGTGTACCCGTCGCGCCGGGACAGGGTCACGCGAAAGTGCTGTGCTTCCATCGTCCACCTCCACCCCAGCGTGATATGCCCCGCGCTCCGCCCGGCCGCAAGGCCGCGCCATCCTGGGAACATCCGCTCTGAGCAATGAGCCGACCGTGAAGGTCCCGATAGCCCGCCTTCATCGGGCGTGCCAGGGCGGCGCGCGGGCCCGCGCGGTGCGAGATTAGTGCATGGAGCGCACGCCGTCAGGAGAGGTCCAGGTTACCCGCGGGACGTGCTACGTGTTCGTGGCCTTCGACGTGGGCCTGTCCGTGGACCTGGTGGCGTGCGAGCGCAACGTCGCTGGCCAGCGCCGCGCGCTCCGGGAGCGGGGCCGCGCCGTGGAGTATTTCGAGTACCGGCCCGCGCCACTCTGGATCACCG
>Ga0299912_10003858_pt1 | contig 12243 bp, 13 predicted proteins | sample RVTome_2_FD_207667 | JGI IMG/M metagenome (GOLD analysis project Ga0299912, IMG submission 207667) | Soil microbial communities from uranium-contaminated site in the Upper Colorado River Basin, Wyoming, United States - RVT95D214 (version 2) ... | reverse complement strand
GGAGTCGTCGTTTAAATTATGCAGGGAGGCACAAAAATCCAAGTTCGCTTCGATGTTCTGCTCACCGCCGACCTCGATCGAATATAGAACTTCCAGAACAACGCATCTCGCTCTGTGCCTTTGACCCATCGCTCAAATCACTTTGAAAAGATTCACCAGCTCAATCGCCGTCATCGCGGCGGCAAAACCCTTATTGCCCGATTTCGATCCGCACCGTTCGATGGCTTGCTCCAGCGTATCCGCGGTCACCAGGCCATAAACAACCGGCAGATTCGTATCCAGCGAAATTTTCGCGATCCCCTTGGCCACCTCGTTGTTAATATATTCATAGTGAGGTGTATGGCCGCGGATAACGACGCCGAGGCAAATTATCGCGTCGTACTTTTTGTTTTTGGCCAGCCGTGAGGCGGCGTAGGGAATTTCGAACGATCCCGGAACCCTGACCACGGAAATAGCGGCTTCATCCGCACCATGCCGTTTCAGGCAGTCGATCGCGCCATCAAGCAGTTTCTCTGAAAAAAATTCGTTGAATCGGGCCACTACGATTGCGAATTGCGCGCCGGCCGCGTTTAAGTTGCCCTCATAATTCATATCAATTCCTTTCACAACAGGTTCTTATCGTGCCGTCCGTTATCAAATGGCCCATCTTGTCGCGCTTCGTCTCCAGGTAGCGAGCGTTATATTTATTAGGCGGGATATTCATTGGCACACGCTCGGCGACCTCAAGCCCATAGCCGTATAGGCCGACCACTTTTTTCGGATTATTCGTGATCAGTCTAATAGTGGTAAGACCGAGATCAACCAGGATTTGCGCCCCGATTCCATAATCGCGCAAGTCGGGAGCAAAACCCAGTTCGATATTCGCTTCTACAGTATCTTTGCCGTTGTCTTGAAGCTTGTAGGCCTTGATCTTATTGGCCAGGCCGATACCGCGACCCTCCTGGCGCATATACAACACCACTCCCAGGCCCTCTTTCTCGATCATTCGCAGCGATTCGGACAGTTGTTCACCACAATCGCAACGGCAGGATCCGAAGACATCGCCGGTCAGGCAGGAGGAATGTACGCGCACCAGTACGTTTTTTTGATTTTTTACGTCACCCTTGATTACGGCCAAGTGATGATGGTCATCGATAGAGCTTTCATACAGGTGAAGTTTGAAGTGCCCGAACTTGGTCGGGAAATCCACCTCCGCCACCTCTTTGACCAGCTTTTCGTGGCGGCGGCGGTAGGCGATCAGGTCCTTGACCGTAATGATTTTCATGCCGTGTTCGGCCGCCAGTTCCATCAACCGCGGCACTCTGGCCATCCGGCCGTCATCGTCAAGTATCTCACAGAGCACACCTACCGGCTTTAAACCGGCCAGCCGGCAGAGATCGAGCGCCGCCTCCGTATGGCCGGCCCGCGCCAGCACGCCACCATCTCTTGCCTGCAGCGGGAAGATATGCCCCGGCCGTCCCAGTTCATTCGGCTTGGTCTTATCATCAGCCAGCGCACATATCGTTTTAGCCCGGTCGAAAGCCGAGATGCCGGTTGTGGTCCCTTTGAGGTAATCAACCGACACGGCAAAACGAGTGCCCATTTTGGCAGTATTCACGGTTACCATCTGGTTGAGCTGGAGTTCATCCAGCCGATCGTTGGTCATGGGAACGCAGAGCAGGCCGCGGGCATATTTGCTAATAAGGTTAATCGCCTCGGGCGTGGCCTTTTCGGCCGCCATTATCATGTCGCCCTCGTTTTCCCGATCTTCATCATCGCAGCCGATGACGATCTTGCCCTGCTTTATGTATTCTATCGCTTCAGTTATTTCATCGAAATCCGTCATATAACTACCTCACAAACCCATGTTTATGTAAAAATTCCATAGTTAAATTTTCCTTACCAGCTCCCAGAAATCTCTCGACATATTTGCCGATCTGATCGAATTCCAGATTTACGCGATCGCCGACTTTGCGGAATTGGAGATTGGTCCGTTCCAGTGTTTCCGGTATCAGCGAAACCACAAATGACGAATCGTCTATATCGAAAACCGTCAGGCTGATTCCCTCGACCGCCACCGAGCCTTTTTCGATCAGGTATTTGCTATAGCCGGTTTCATAGGAAATGATTATTTTTGTACTTTGAGGCCCGACGTCGATCTCGGATATCGTTCCGGTGCAATCGACATGACCGGCCACCAGGTGTCCGCCAAGCGGATCATTTAACGTCAACGGCAACTCGAGATTCACTCTATCGCCCGACTGCAGCGTCGCGAAGTTCGTGCGAGCGATAGTCTCTGCCATGGCGAACACCTCAAACCATTCGCCGCCGCTGGTAGTCGCGGTCTGGCAGGCGCCATTTATGTTAATGCTGTCGCCGGGCTTCAGCGCGCGGCTTGATTTCGGCGCACCAACCTGGATTGTCAGGCCGTCGCCGACCCTCCGGGCCTGCCTTATCGTTCCGATCTCCTGTATGATACCGGTAAACATTCAGTTTAAGTCTCCAATTATCGCGCAATCCGGGCCGATTTTCCGCATTTGCACATTGGTCAATTTTTTCGCTTGATCGATAAGCCTGATACTCAGGTCACCAACGGCGCTGATGCCCTCACCGATTAAGATCGGCGCAATGATGGTTATTATCCGATCGGCCAGGTTTTGTTTTAAAAAACCGGTTATAATTTCGGCGCCGCCCTCAACCAGAAGCGAGGTGATCTCCCGTTCGCCGAGCCTGACTAACAGGTCATGTAAATCCAATTTGCCATCTTTGGCGGCCAGAATCATGATCTCCGTTTTGGGACCGACCCAGCCTGCCAGCCTCCTGGCCCCCGCCCGGCCCGTGACTATGAGCACGGGTGAGGCCTTATCCTTTAAAAGTCGGAGGCGGCGGCTTATTTTACCCGAATTGGTAATGATCAGGCGAATCGGATTTCGGCCTTTGACATATCTGACCGTGAGCTGTGGATTGTCCAATTTGGCTGTTCGTGCGCCCACAAGAACCGCGTCATGCTGGGCCCGCAATCGATGCGCATATTTTAACGATTTATCCGACGATATCCATTGCGAGGAACCCGTGATGGTCGCCAATCTGCCGTCCAGACTTTGGGCATATTTGACGGTCACCAATGGCAGCCGCCGGGTCATGAATTTGGCATGCGCCCGATTGAGCTCCCAGCAGCGTTCGGCCAGGATACCGGTCAGAACCTCCAAGCCGTTCTTCCTCAACGCCTTAATCCCCTGACCATTAACCTTCGGATTGGGATCGATAGTTCCGATAACCACTCTCCGGATACCGGCGGCAATAATGGCTTCGGTGCACGGCGGCGTCCGGCCATGAAAGCTGCAGGGTTCCAGGGTGACATATAAATCGGCACCGCGAGCCGCCTCGCCAGCCCTTTTCAGAGCCAACGCTTCGGCGTGCGGTTCTCCGGCGCGACGGTGATAATCGCCGGCTATAATTTGGCCACTTTTCACGACTACGCTGCCGACTGCCGGGTTGGGGGACGTGTAACCGAGTCCCCGTTTGGCCAGCTTCAGCGCGGCCGCCATGAACTCTTCGTCGCTGTTTCGCACTCTCATAAAAAAATCCCTGCCATCAGGGCAAGGATACAAGAATACAGGCATGCCGCCAAAACCTGTCTTCTCCCATCCGGACTTTTGCCGTCGGTGCCTGAATTTCGCAGGCTCTGTCCAAGCGGACTCGCGGACTATCACCGCCGGTCGAGGATTTCCACCTCGCCCCGAAGACAACTTCAATATAGCAATCCCGGCAATTATGTCAAGTTTTTTGCATTAAACAGGTAGGACAAACTCCATTTAGCCCGCAAAGCATAAGAATCGCCGATTGGCCGATAAGCAAACGTCTCAGGCCTCAATTATGTAATATTAATTTGACTGAAACGGGTGAGGCTATTTATGATAGGGCAGATGTTTTATGATGCTAATGGCGCGATAGAGCTGCTCGATAAACACCACGACGGCCAGTTGATGAGGCATCGTCATCTCGGATAAGGAAAGTTTCATATCCGCGAATTTCAGGATTTGCTCGGAAATGCCGATGGTTCCCCCTATGACGAAATGCAGATTGATGTCGGATCGGTCGCAATAACTCTCGACGAAAGCAGCGAAATCCTTTGAATTAAACCGCTTGCCGCCCCGATCCAATATTACCAGGAAATCCCCCGTTTTCACGGAGTCGATGATTCGTTCGCTCTCCCGGCGCATAACCTCGCTTTCGTTTTTGCCTTCATCGAGTTTTTCCTCTTTAATGAATTTGACCTCGACCTCACAATACCTGCCTATCAACTTCTGATAGTGCTCAAACCAAGCTTCGGCAAAATCGTCGTGAAGCTTGCCTACGACGGTTAACCTGATCGTTTTCATTTTTCTATCAGCTCCAAGAATATTTTCCTGTTTCGAGGACCATCGAATTCGCAAAAAAATACAGCCTGCCAGGTACCCGTGTCCAATCGCCCATCCCTTGCTGGAATCAGCGTGGAATGACCCACAAGGCTGCTTTTGATATGCGCGTCCGAATTCCCTTCGGCGTGCCTGTAACTGCCCAGTTGGGGGATCAATTCCTGCAGGCGCTTCAATATATCGCTTTTTACCGCCGGATCAGCGCCTTCGTTTATGGTAATGCCCGCAGTGGTGTGCGGCACATAGGCCAGCGCAATGCCGGTGAAACCCGCAGGCAGACTTGATTCGATCAGCCCGGTAATATCGATCATCTGGTTTCGCTCCGAGCTCTTAATCGCGATTTCCTTCATGGTTCTACCAGCGCTCTGGCGAATTGTTTCGCATCGAATTCCTCGAGATCGCCGACGCCTTCCCCCAGGCCGACGTATTTCACGGGGATCTTGAACCTGTCGGCAATCGCGATTATCGCGCCCCCTTTAGCCGTACCGTCCAGTTTGGCCAAGACAAACCCGGTAAGCCCGATTGCCTGGTTGAACAAATCCACCTGTGAAAAGCTATTCTGGCCGATCGAGGCATCCAGCACCAGCCAGCATTCGTGAGGGGCTCCCGGCATGGCTTTTTCTGCCACGCGCTTAATTTTTTTTAATTCCTCCATGAGATTTACGCGAGTCTGCAGTCGCCCTGCCGTATCGATAAGCAGGTAATCCGCAATCCGGGCCTGCGCCGATTTGATGGCATCGAAAACAACCGCAGCCGGATCTGCCCCCTGCTGACCCCTCATCACGACCGCGCCGGTCCTCTCCCCCCACGATTCGAGCTGTTCGGCGGCGGCGGCCCGGAAAGTATCGGCGGCTGCCAGAATGACACTTTGTCCATTAGCGATGTATTTGGCCGCCAATTTGCCAATCGAGGTGGTTTTGCCGGAGCCGTTGACGCCAACGAACACGATCACCTGCGGTTTAGTCTCCGAGCGATGATTATCGGTTCGTATATCGACCCGACGGACTATCTCCTGTTCGAGCAGCCCCGCCGGATCGTCGGTCCCGGATTTCTTTAATAGCTCTACTATCTCGGCGGCGGATTTTGGCCCCACATCCGCCAGGATCATATTCTCCTCTAATTTTTCCAGCAGTTCCGCGTCGATTTTCCTGCCGAAAAGGGTCCCGATGTGGTCAAACCAGCCACTCCTGGTTTTGGCGAGACCTCTTTTGAATTTCTCAAACACCAGGCTCTCCACCGCCATTGAAGCGAACCGAGACGATACGTGAAATCCCCGGCTTATCCATCGTCACGCCATAAAGCAGATCTGCGGCTTCCATCGTCCTTTTGTTATGCGTGATCACGATAAATTGAGTCGCGGTCGTAAACCTGTGGATTAACTTGATAAAGCGGGTAACATTGGCGTCATCGAGCGGCGCGTCAATCTCATCGAGGATACAAAACGGACTGGGCTTTACCATGTAGATTGCGAAAAGCAGCGAGATGGCGGTCAAAGCCCTTTCCCCTCCCGATAGCTGATTTACCGACACGAGTTTTTTATGGCCGGGTCGGGCGATAATTTCTATTGGCGATTCCAGAAAGTCATCGGCATTGGTTAATTTCAGCTCGGCGGTTCCGCCCTCAAACAACGATTCAAACACTCGCTGGAAATTCCCCCGGATTAATTCAAAAGCCTCAGAAAATCTTTCTTCGGCCGTTTTGTTGATTTTTCTTATGACTTCTTTTAAAGTGGTTTTGGCATCCTCCAGATCGGCCAGTTGCTTTTGCAAAAATTCGAGCCGGTCTTTTTCGGTATTATACTCGTCGTCCGCCAGCATATTCACCGGTCCGACTCTTTCAATTACGGCTTTCAGGCGTTTTATGCGAGCGGCGGTTTCTTGCTCATCATAATCGTCACTCCGGACACCCTTGATATGCACGCCATATTCCTGGAAGACATTTCCTTTGAGGTTTTTTTGCGAGCTTTCGAGTTCCGCCAGGGCGATTTGCGCCTGGTGAAGTTCCTCCGCAAGCTGGCCGGCCTGCTGACGCGTTTTTTTTAATTTTGCTTCAGACTCCGTCAATTGGAGCGCCAGGTCGTTTTTTTGGTTGACAAGTTCGTTGCGCTTGTTAGCGCACTGATTTTTCGCCTGGAATAATTCGGTCAATTTAATCCGAAGGGCGCTCTGCGTGGTTTCGAACCCGTGTCGAGCGTCCTTTTCTTCCTGTATTGCCAGCGTCTTTTCGTCGATCAGCCGGATCGCTTCCTGGATCAACTCGGCAAACCGCAGATCGTCCTCTTCGAGCTTGCGAATCAGCCCCATCAGCTCTACTGTCAATATTCTCTTTTTATTGAATTCATCTACGCTCGCTTCCGCCTTCTGGGCCAGTACCCTATGAGATTCCGCGAGGTGATCGAGCTCCTGCCGCACTTGAAGTTCCTCGCCTCGAACCGCCTCGATAGATTCGATTAGAGCCTGTTTCTCCGATTCCAGCGATTCCGTCCGTCGGCCGGATTCCAGACTGCTGTCCGATAATTCGTCAAGACGGGAGATGCTTTCATTGAATTCGAATTCCAGGCGAGTCATTTCGGCGATTAATTCTTCTCGTTCCTCGAGCAGCCGATTTTTCTTTTCCTGCAAAACACCGGCTTCGGCTTCGATCGTGTTCAGTTCGATTCTGGCAGCTTGCTCATCTCGCTCGAGTTGCGCCAGCTCGGCGACCAGTGAATCAGCCTTTTCCTGAAATGTCGATAGCTCCAGTTTCCTGCCGATAAAAGTTATGCCCGATCGCCCGCCCTCGAAAATACCCTGTCGCCCGCAAAAATCCCCTTCGAGATCGACAGCGTCGTCGATCGTTTCGATCGGTATTTTGCCCGTTTCGTACACTTCGACATGCTTGAAAAGCGAATCTACCGCCGGCCGCAAATAATCCTGGCAGGTGATCATATCAGCCACGTTGCCTATATGACCATCCCGTTTGGTCGAGGACCCAATCGATGGGGTAGTTCTTATCGAATCGAGCAAAAGAAAGCTGACTCGTCCCGCGGCTGCCGTCCGCAGGTATTCAATCGACTTTATTGCGTCGATCCGCTCTTTGCAGACGACCAGCTGGCCATATCTATTTATGGCCGCCTCGACCGCTTCCAGATAGGCCTTATCGGCCGTCACCAAATTCGCCAGGGTGTCGATGACGCCAGGCGGCCTTTCTTTCCAATCGAAAAGCAGCTTTATGCCGGAACCATATCCCTCATGCTCAATGATCATGCGGGACAGCAATTCAATCTTGGCGGCGACCGCGGATCGTTCAGCCGATAGTTCGCTGATTTTCCGCCTGGCCCCTTCGATTCGGTCGATGCCTGACAGGTTACGCTGCTGATTAACCGAAATCGCCTCATTCACGGAAGCGATATTTTCTTCGCCCTGCCTCAGCTTGATCCTGGATACCAGCAAGCTTTCTTCGGAATCGGATTTCCTGGTTTTGAATTTCGCAACGGTCGCGTTGAGGTCGCGAGTTTGAATGCCAAGTTGTTCTACCGCTCTCGCAGTTGCCTCGAGATTCGCTTCCTTGCCGGCGATTTCGTTGGTCAATCGGCTGGCGTTGTTGCGGGCTTGCTCCAATTTTTGCGCGGTTTCATCGAGTCGCCCTTTCAGCGATAGCATATCTGATTCTATAACAGCCATCTCCTGTCCGATGGTCTCCTTTTCCCTGGCTTTGGCGGCCCGCTCTGCCTGTGAACTGTTTTTTTGCCGTCCCCAGGCTTCAATTCTCTGCTTGAGGTTCAGGATATCGACGTCGGCGCTTTCCGCATTTTTGCGGCTCATTTCGATCCGTCCCTGAATTTGAGAAATTTCGCTTTCGATCCGGATAGCCTGTTTGTCAAGTTCGGAACTCTTTTCGCCCTGGCTGCTTAATTGTTCGTTCATACCTGCAAGGCGAAATCTCAAATCCTCGATCTGGCTCTCGCTGGAATCGATCGCGGCGCCGACTCTCTCCTGCTCCGAAGTTAAATCCTTAATCTGCTTGAGATAAGAATTGCTTCCCGCCTCCAGGGCGTGCAGCTCGGCGGATGCCCTGATGATCTCCATAGCCTGGAGTTCTTCGCGGATGGATCTAAAACGCCTCGCCCGGGACGCCTGCCTTTTTAGCCCCCGCACATTTTTGGCGATTTCGGCAATTATATCGTTAAGTCGCAGGACGTCGGCCTCGGTATTTTCGAGTTTCTTGAGGGCTTCTTTCTTACGAAATTTGTATTTTGTGATACCGGCCGCTTCTTCGAACAGAAAACGCCGCTCCTCGGCCTTATCGGAAAGTACCGCGTCAACCATGCTTTGCTGGAAAATGCTGTAAGCATGGGTGCCCATGCCGGTATCGGCGAATAAGTTTATTATATCTTTCAGGCGGCAGCGATTTTTATTGATCAGATATTCCGATTCGCCCGAACGAAACAACCGCCTGGTCACCACTACTTCATCATATTCCAGCGGCAGCACGCCGCGGTTGTTTTTTATGGTCAGACTCACTTCGGCCATGTCCGACGAGCGAAACTGGCTGGTGCCGTTAAAAATCACCTCTTCCACCCTGGCGCCCCGCAGCATCGAAGCGCGCTGTTCGCCCAACACCCATCTTAAAGAGTCGAGTATATTGGTTTTGCCGCAGCCGTTTGGGCCAACCACGCCCATTATACCTTCATCGAAACGAAGTTCGGTCCGGTGTGGAAATGATTTGAATCCATTAAGCTCAAGTTTTGACAGGAGCAATTCGCTCTCCTTCACCCTTAAAATTGTACAACACGTTGAAAAAATCTTCGTAAGATTTGCGGGAAGGTTTTTCAGTTCGGTTCACCCCGATTTCGAGATTATAATATGGCAGCCCCATCCCCTTTATGCAGCCAATTCGCAATGGGGCTCTGGTCAGGGCGCTGATGCTCGAATTAAAGAAGTTGGCCTCGAAATCAAGGTCTATGCAGATCGAAAGCCCTTCCCCCGCAATGCGGTCAATAAACGTCTTTTTCGGCAAATAAAAAAAGTTGAGATCGTCCGAATATGGCTTTATTATGGTAAATCTCTTGATAAATTCATGCGACCGTGGATCTATATTCGATGATAACAAAACTTTAATCAACCGGTTGGGGAATATGGCCGCGATATCCGGTAATTTGGAGGCTGCATCGAGGATAAATTGCATATTGGATGGCATGCAAACCAGACAATCGTTCAAATCCTCAACCACGGATAAAAAATTGACCGGTTGACTTTTAATCGTCATCCGTTGATAAAAATCCGATACCCTTTGGGCAAGTCTGTTGATTTTCATTCCCGGGAGCCCCTGGCAACCTCGGTCGAAATGGTCTGGTCAGCGAAATTTATGTGGCGGCGATCAAGAATATAACTCTCATTATCAAGCAGCCGGCCGTCATATATTATATTAAGGCTGTTTGAACGACCTAACAGCAGTCGGGGCGGCTCGGCCGATTCGCGCCGGAGTTTTCGGCCGGGGTCTAATATACCCATGAAGAGGGTATCGTCCGCGGCGGTCAGAAGCAACCAAACTGAATCGATAGCCGTTAACTCGATTGTATGATTCCCGATGGCGCTGGCAATCCCTTTATCCAGGTCAAGCCGGCTGCTAAATTGGTTTTTCTTCAGCAGGCTCCTTTCGATTTCAGGGACGACAAGCCGAGCGCTCAGATTGGTACTCGATGGTTCTTTGGTTTGCATCGGGCGTAGCAATAAGATGATAAGGCAAACCAGCGCGGCCATCAGGATAATTACGAGCCATCGATAATCGAAGGCCCGTGGCGGCGGCGTTACGATTTGCGGTTCGGGCTTTTTCTTGACTCTGTCCACCAGCGCGTACAATTCCTGACAATCAGCGCCCAGAGCCTCGGCGATATTTTTAACAAACGGCTTCAGATATACCTGACCCGGGAGCAGATCCCAGCGGCCCTCTTCCAGAGCCTCGATATATTTAACCAAAATTTTGGTGCGCGAATAAAGCTGCTCGCGGGTCATATTCTGTTCCTCCCGCAGCATCTTAATGCGTTCGCCTAATTTTTGTTCAGGCATTCTCGGTGCACCTCTAACATATTTTTAAAAAGTTTCATGGGAAAACCGATCACCGTATCCAGTTCGCCTTCGATTTTTTTGACCAGGAACGAGCCCATGCCCTGAATGCCATAGGCGCCCGCTTTGTCCATCGGTTCCCCGCTCTCTATGTATTCCATAATGGCCGTTTCAGTCAAGTCATTAAAATGAACGATGGTGCTGTCGTAATCGGCTGAGGCCGAACCGCAGGCGGTGCAAACAAGTCCGATTCCCGTGTAGACCTGATGGACACGGCCCGAAAGCTTCAGCAAAATCTGTTTGGCCTCAATCATGGAACGCGGCTTGTTTAAAAATTCCGAATTCAGCACGACCACCGTATCCGCCCCGATTATCAGGGCATCATTTGCCACGATGCTCCTGGCTTTGGCGAGCGCCAGCCTCGTGACATACTGCGCCGGCTTTTCAGCTTCCAATCTGCTCTCCTCAACCACAGGCGAGATTACCTCGATTTTGTAATTTTGATCCGTCAGAAGCTTCAATCTGCGAGGCGAGCTCGAGGCCAGGATAATCTTCATTTATCGAGCACAAAGGTGACAGGCCCATCGTTAATCAACTCTATTGCCATTTTGGCGCCGAATGTGCCGGTTGCCACTTTTATCCCCCCATCGGAAATCAACCGGCAAAACTTCTGGTAGAGCGGTTCCGCCGCCACGGGTTCCATGGCGGTATCAAACGATGGCCGCCGGCCCTTGGAAACATCGGCGCATAAGGTAAATTGAGATACCACCAGCACCTCGCCGCCAATATCTTTAACCGATTGATTCATTTTGCCATCGTTATCTTCGAAAATCCGCAGCCCGACGCACTTGGCCGCCAGGTATTCCGCATTTTCCAGCGTATCGCTTTTATCGGCTCCGACCAAAAGCAGTAGCCCCCGGCCGATTTTGCCAACGACCTGGCCTTCGACCGCTACCGATGCCGATTTTACTCTTTGCAGGACAACTCTCAATTCACCTCACCAGCCATATATCCACCGGTAAATCGCCTTATTGTATTAGCCGCACCGGGGCAAGTCAATAGAAATAACCGGGATTTCCCCTATGAAAAAGGGCCTCAGGCTTGATTGAAAATAATTGGTAGGGTCTTGATCGAGATTAAATAACGCTCAAAAAAAGTGGGGCAAAATCCCCGCAGTCCTGGCTATCATAACGTCAAAGCCACAAAGGTTTTAACCTGCGAAAGCCGGTGTTCAGTGCTACTTCCCGTTCTCTTCCTCGAACGTCGAAATCGCATCCCTGCCAGTTTCGATAGTCTTCATCATGAATTTCGCGTCATCGGCTAAATCCGAATTGGGATATTCATCCAATAGCTGTCGGAACAGATCCAGAGCTTCTTCCTTCCGGCCCAAGTTTTCGGTTTTAATATAAGCCTCCATAAAAAGAGCCTTATCCCGCTTGGGACTATCGGGATAGTTAGTGGCAATCGTCTGATAAATCGCCGCAGCCTCCTCGTACTGATTGGCGACCTGGGCTTTGGCCGCTTGTTCGAACAAGTTCGTTTCATCCCCCACCGCAACATCTTTCCGGCAGCCAATGATGGCGCTTGCGACTAATAGAATCATGACCGCCAGCGAGCTATATGATTTCATTTTCACTCCATGAACGGATATTACATCACTCAATAATGATCTTAACATTGCCTTTAGTAATATCTAATAACGAAAAATCGATCGATCCGCAAGTTCAAATTTGATTTATCTTCGCTTGCCGGCCTTTTCCCGGCGTTTCTCTATTATCATATTTCCATTACTGACCCTGAGT
>Ga0299912_10003857_pt1 | contig 12244 bp, 17 predicted proteins | sample RVTome_2_FD_207667 | JGI IMG/M metagenome (GOLD analysis project Ga0299912, IMG submission 207667) | Soil microbial communities from uranium-contaminated site in the Upper Colorado River Basin, Wyoming, United States - RVT95D214 (version 2) ... | reverse complement strand
AACGTGTTCAAAAAAATAATCGCACACTACAAACCGGTTTGCAATTCTGCTGATGTTCCGGAAACAAAATCTGACTATGTGGTGCGAAAATCTGAAAACGCAAATTTGGACTCTGGCAAAGTCCCATGTCTCTGCTGTGGTGCTGAAATGAAACCTGAAAAGGTTCTTGAAAAATCCACTCTGTTTAGATGCACGGGTTGTGGTCTGAGTGACACTAAGATGAATTGTTGATTTTGTTTTGAACGTCAAACAACTGCAGGGTTAACAAGTCAATAGCTTTCTTTAGATGTTGAAATTCGTTTACTGAGTGCATTTGACCTTCCACCAGCGCTCTCTGGATCCTGATTGAATTTTTTTGAAATTCATCCGATGCGACAATTTCCATGGCGTTGAGTCTTGACAATATGTTGTCCAAATCCTTGATCATCTCATCTGACGGTTTGTGCTTGTCCATGACTGTGTGGACGTGATTTTGATATATGAATTGTTACAAAAGATCCTCGTCGATTTCTTGAATGGGATCTGCGTATTGCTGGCATGTGCAGTTTGGAATTTGGCATTTTCCGGCCTTGATTATTGATCTGCTGTCCGGATTTGTAACGTGTATCTGATCTGTATGGTGGCATCTTTTGCAATTCATGATGAAATTCCTTTTACTCCCAATTTTACAATTAAGGGATTAGGACTCCCCTTGCCTCTATTTCCGAGTCTTTCAGTTTCTTGAGTGCCTCGTTTGCCCTCTCCAGTGGGAATGACTGGGTGATTACCTCCAGGTTGTTGTCGTTGCAAATTTTGATCACCTGCTCCATGTCTTTCGTAGAGCCGATGAGTGTTCCTCTGATCGTTTTTTCTTCAAATGCCATGAATGCCGGATTTTTCCCCACTGTGGCAATTACAATCAGCCCCCCCTTTTTTACTGACTTTATCGCGGTATCTGTAACGATGTCTGCTGGTGCAAAAACAATCGCAGCGTCAAGTGTCCCGTGCTTCTCTTTTAGTTTGGATAGGAACTCTTCTTGGTTTTCTGAAAACACCATTGCATCCATCGCTCCCAACCTCTTGGCAACATCAAGATGACTTTGAGTTCTGGAAAATGCGATAACGTCGCAGTTTTCTACTCTGGCAAACTGCACTGCCATGTGGCCGACTCCGCCAATCCCAAAAATCCCCATCTTCTTGTGTGATTGCGGTTCTGCAGCTTTTACTGCTTTGTATGCTGTAATTCCTGCACAAAATAATGGCGCTGCGTATTCCGCCTTCATGCTATCTGGAACTTTGGTTGCAAAGTCTTCCATCACCGTGATGTATTCCGCATATCCGCCCTTGAGCGATTCCCCTAGAACTATTGACGACTCGCAGAGATACTCTTTTCCTTCTTTGCAGTATTGACAATTTTTACATGCCTCTAACAGCGGCGTTATTCCTGCCCTGTCCCCGACTTTGAATCTGGTGACACTGCTTCCTATTTCTACCACTTTTCCAACCACCTCGTGTCCTGGAACTGCTGGCAACGATGACGGAATTCCGATGTCTTTCCAGTCTCCCTCGATTCCGTGAAGCTGGGAGTGACAAACTCCGCAAGCCTCTATTTTTATTAAAATTTCATTCGGTCTCTTAATCTCATGTCTGTCGATTTCAGTTAGCTTCAGCGGGTTTGTTTCAATTTTTGCACATTTTTCAAGCACCATGGCGCGCATTTTTTCCATGATTCCAAACGTTGCTGATGAAATTTTAACATTCGTTATTTCAATTTCTTTGACGTGCGGCTTCAAATCTGAAACGCTGGCTGTCTTGAGATTCCAATCTTTCCGTTATGGCGTTCTTTGACTCTGTATCTGAAAAATGCAGTTACCGGGATTTGAACCCGGGTCACGTACTTGGCAAGCACGAGTACTAACCAGACTGTACTATAACTGCAACATCTCTGAGGGCTGAATTTGGATATTAAACTGTTTTTAACTATTTCAATTAAGATGTATTGTGGATGAAACTCTTCTGAAGAAAATAGAGCAAAAAATCCAGGACTCTATTTCAAACAAAGACGAAATCAAGCAACTGCTTCAACAGCTTTCCAATATTGACAATTCAAAATCTTTTGCTTTGGGTATTGTTGTGGGAAGAATCTACAACACGTTTTACTATCAATCAAAAAGAATTCTGGACAGGGAACCTACAAAACAAGAGTTTGAAGAGTTTTTAGAATTTGTTAAAAGCAAGAAGTCTGCGTTGGATGCACTATGGTGATATTTTATTCCAATCAATGACTTTGATTAGCGGTGTTCCAGGTAATTTGACACATGATCCGTGTAGTGCTTTTTTTGCAGCTGTCAGGTGAGCATCACCGTTTACGTATAGTTCCATGATGCACTGGCCTTGCTTTACTCTGGCTCCTAGACTTGTTGCTTTGCCCCATGATCTTCTCATTCCTTCCGAGACTCTGTCTGCACCTGCAGTTGCAATCTGCTTGTTCTCTCTGAGGAGATTGTGTGGGTAGATTCTAAGTCTTGAATAATATCCTGACTCACCGGTTGTTTTTTCCAGCGTCTTGTTTGCTGCCAATCTTGTAGATTCAATGGCCATATGTCTGATCTGAATTTTTTCATTTAGTAATAGTTGAACACAGTATTGGTACGTTCCTCTTTTGCCACCTTGAAATTTTGCAATTTTAATTTGCGGTTTACCTTTGATGTATTCTTTTCTGGTAAAGACTTGGCCTTTTCCATCTCGATAATTTGCACCATGCATGATATTCTCAAGCCAGAATGCCCATATTTTAACGGTTAGCAGGGCATCCCTCGTATTTTCCAATGCTTATATGGAAATCTTTTGATTTTCACATCATTATGGATGAGACCCCGTTGGTTAATGGAGAGTTGATTTCAGATCAAGCATGTATCTCAGATAAGAACATGGTTCACGAATTAGATCTGAAGGGGTTTGGTGAAATTGAAAAAGAAAAATTGTTCCTCAAATCGTTTGAAACCCTTTTTCTGCTGTACACAAAAAAACTGATCCTGAAAAAAAACAACAGACAGGTTGACTTTGATATCTTTATGAGCATTTGCCAAAAGACTGACTCTGAAATTCTTGCCAAATTCTTAATTTACCGTGATCTGCGAAACCGGGGCTATGTCGTAAAGGACGGTTTTGGATTTGGCCCTGATTTCAGAGTCTATGAGAGGGGGGATTACGGCGAAAAGGGCGCAAAATTCCTAATCTTTGGTATGAATGAGGGCCAGCAAGAAAAAATGGGAAATTTGCAAAAAAAGGTTGAAGAAATTACTGAAATGGGCAAGGAGCCCATCATTGCAGTGATAGAAAGAAGGGGCGAAGTGATTTATTATAAAATTAACAAAATGAATTTCTTTGAAAACAAAGCGCGGTTGGAAGAATCGTTTGAACTTTAATTGTTCAATATCCACTCTGACGAATATTTCAAAAGGTTGTTTTCTTCTGCATCCATAAAATCATAAACTTTTACATATTTTGTTTTATTTTCCCACAGATCCTCAAAATCTTTCACTTTTCTTTCAACCCTTGATTTGTCATTCCATGACGTAAAAACATCCACAGATTCAAAGTCCCTGCTTTGAGATGAAAACGATTCTTTGGACGTTCCTGTAAAGGCCACTGTCTGATCATCGCCATCTCTAAAAATTCCAATTCTTTCTGAAAACGTATCCGTAATTCCCTCCGAGTTTGGAATTGCGATTTTCAATTCAACTTGCCCTTTGTTTACGATGTCTTGAATTTTTTGAATTTTAGCATCCCTGATTGATTTACCTTCGAACGATTTTGTATATTTCTCAGAAAAGATCTTTGTAAATAAATTGAGATCGGCGGTTCTAAATCTGTGGCCTGTGATCATTCTTAATTTTGCTTTTCCTTCTGCAAACCTATCAAATGCCACGGAAAATGTTGCCAGTGTCTGAATTGATAAAAAATCCACGCATCTGTCATATTCTATGCAATTGTTTAGACATGGAATAAAAAATTCCGAAATAATGTTGTCTCTGTCAGAACGGTATTCCTCCTTAAGATTAATCTCTCTCAGGCCCAATAACCATCTTTGAGAATTTTGATATTTAAATAAACAACTTTGAAAACACTTTTGATTTTCTGCTTTTAAAAATACTGCCTCACCGCATGCGGGAATGTCTTATTTCCTAATCCTGCTGATGGGGGTGGCCTTTCCTAGACTCATATGGGATTATTCTGATCATCTAATATCCAGCGGGTGTTGAAATTATCATCAATCTGATAAATCCGGTGGCCGGAGGTTGGTCTGCCCTAAGCAGCAGGCCAATCTTGCTTTTACACTAAGATTTATTTGCAAAATTAACAAAACGGTGAACATGACTGAAATTTCCGACGATGATCGTGAGAGGGTAAAGTTATTGCAACTTATCACCAATTCCAGACATGAATTCAAACAACTTACCTTGGAGCAATTAAAAAGATTGGAGGAATTGGTTGGAAAAAAAGATTACAGTCATGACAAAAAAGCACACAAATCCAAAGTTAAACTGCTGGGGAAAATCAATGTCAGAATCTATGAATTGACAGAAGGGAAAGGAATCTGGAACTGACGTGCCAATTAGGTACAAATATTCAAACAAATCTGATAAACTGTGGCGGAAAATAACCTCATTCATGAAAGCAGTCCGTATCTGCTTCAACATGCGCACAATCCCGTCAATTGGTATGGGTGGAACGATGACTCGTTAAAAAAAGCAAAGGATGAAAACAAACCAATTTTTCTAAGTATTGGATACAGCTCCTGCCATTGGTGTCATGTGATGGCACACGAATCATTTGAAAACGAAGATGTCGCCGAATTCATGAATGAAAATTTCATTAACATAAAAGTTGACAGGGAAGAGAGGCCTGACATCGATGATATTTATCAAAAAGTTTGCCAGATGGCAACAGGCCAGGGCGGATGGCCTTTGAGTCTCTTTCTTACCCCTGATCAAAAACCATTCTATGTGGGAACTTATTTTCCTGTGTTGGACTCGTACGGGCGCCCCGGATTTGGAAGCATCTGCAGGCAACTCTCACAAGCTTGGAAAGAAAAACCAAAAGACATTGAAGCGTCAGCTGAAAAATTCACTAGTGCATTGCACAAAACTGAAAAAGTTCAAACCCCCTCTAAACTAGAACGGGTGATTCTTGATGATGCAGCTATGAACTTGTTTCAATTGGGCGATGCATCGTACGGGGGATTCGGCTCTGCACCAAAATTTCCCAACGCTGCCAACGTGTCGTTCCTGTTCAGATATGCGAAACTTTCGGGATTGGGAAAATTCAACGAATTTGCGCTTAAAACACTCAAAAAAATGGCCAATGGGGGGATATTTGATCAAATAGGAGGAGGCTTTTCCAGATATTCGACAGATGCAAAATGGCTGGTCCCTCATTTTGAAAAAATGCTCTATGACAATGCCCTGATTCCTGTCAACTATGCTGAAGCATATCAAATCACCCGAGATCCTTTTTACCTTGACGTTCTGAAAAAAACACTTGATTTTGTTTTACGCGAGATGGCCTCTCCAGAAGGGGGATTTTATTCCGCATACGACGCTGACTCTGAAGGCGTGGAGGGAAAATACTATGTGTGGAAGAAAAGCGAAATTAAAGAAATTCTCGGAAGTGATGCTGATCTGTTTTGTTTATACTATGACGTAACTGATGGTGGAAACTGGGAAGGGAATAACATTCTATGCAACAATCTCAACATGTCGACTGTCGCTTTTAATTTTGGAATCCCTGAATCCGAAGTTGCCAAAGTTCTAAAGTCTTGCTCAGAAAAATTACTAAAGGTCCGCTCATCTAGAATTCCGCCTGGGCTTGATGACAAGGTTCTGGTTTCATGGAATTCTTTGATGATTACTGCGTTTGCAAAAGGATATCGTGTTACCGGGGATATGCGATACCTTGATGCCGCAAAAGACTGCATTTCTTTCATCGAGCAGAATCTTTTTGCAAATGAAAAATTATTGCGAACTTACAAAAACGGAGTTGCAAAAATCGACGGGTATCTTGAAGACTACTCTTATTTTACCAACGCGCTACTTGATGTGTTTGAAATCGAACCTGACCAAAAATATCTTGCACTGTCTATAAAATTGGGACATCACCTGGTGGATCATTTCTGGGATCCTGAAAATAACAGCTTCTTTATGACCTCCGATGATCACGAAAAATTAATTATCAGACCCAAGAGCAATTATGACTTGTCTCTGCCTTCTGGAAACTCTGTCTCTGCTTTTGTGATGCTTAGGCTGTACCATCTGTCGCAGGAACAAGCCTTTCTTGAAATATCCACCAAAATAATGGAATCTCAGGCACAAACTGCCGCCGAGAACCCTTTTGGGTTTGGATATTTGCTGAATACGGTTTCAATGTATGTCCAAAAACCTCAGGAAATCACCGTCATCAACACTGAAAATTCTGAAATAATGCAATCCCTTCTTTTAGATTATTTGCCAAATTCAATCATGATAACGATTAAGGATCCATCCCAGCTGGAAAGCCTCTCAAAATATCCATTCTTTGCAGGAAAATCATTTGAAGACAAAACTAGCGTGTTTGTATGCAGAGATTTTGCATGCTCACTGCCGCTTCACACGCTTGATGAGATAAAATCTAACCTTTAGATTTTTTCAAATCTACATCTACAATACTTCCAACCTGGGGCCTTCCCATGATGTCATACCTTGATCTGGGCATTGCAATTGTGATTTGAGTCTGCTGATATGATTTGATGTTGACTGTGGGCTGTGCTTGTAAAATTGCTTCCAGTAGCGGCATGACCTGCTCTTTGGTTTCAGAATCCAACCTTTTTGACACGTTCTCGAGGATCATCTGCTTTTGTGTAATTGGCTCTGTCGTGATATTTTCAATCAAAGTTAGCTGGACCATCTGGCCGTTATCCACTATCTGGGTAATTTTAAATTCATTTGTTTCAGGCATGACGCTGCTCGGCTTTCTTTGTGATTTATCTTTAACGAATTGAAAAATACAGTACTATTACTGCGGTAACCACTGCAGATGTTACTCCAAGCCCGAAGATGATTTTACTTCCGTCGACATTCATATTTTTTTATTCCCGAATGTTGGAATTAAACCATGCTAATTTTTGTTTTTTTGAAATGATCTTACTGATGATTTCTACGTAAGTGTTTTAATGGAAATTTGCCTACGTTTGTTATCGCATGCTATGTGTATTCATGCAACTGCGATAGTACGACCAGTCCAACAGGAGTCACAAGGGGTGTCCGACTGGACACTCTTTTTAATTAAAATCAGTCAAACCTGAATCTGCATTTTTAGGCTTGCCGTCTGTTTCATTTTGAATGGATTCTGTCTTTAGAGGATCAAGAATGGCCTTTTTGATTGATGCCGCCCTGTCTTTTATGATTTGATTGAATTCACGCATGTCGTCTAAACCTGGCGACTGATGTTGATTTTGATATGCCTGCAAAAACCCAGAATACACGCATCCTGTAATTATTCCAAACGCTGTATCTGGAACTGATTCTATCTCGGGAACAAAATTTTCTGCTATTTGTTTGTAGGATTCTGATTCGCTAATGTAGTAATCAATCAAGCTATCGATGAAATTCTTGTTCTCTCTGGAAATTGTCATCCCTGTTTTCCTTGTTTCCTAGTTTATTTAATTGTCTTTGATTAATCGTTTATTTATTCAAGGGATGATTCCAATATGTTGTGGAAATTAGAGTCTGATGAAGGTTTTTTTAGAATATATGATTCTAAAAAACTTGTTGCGGGATATTTTGATCCTGATTATGGCGATATTTTCCAAAAAGAGAACTCTGAAGAGATTGTCTCATTGATGCTAAAAAACCACGACAAAGTTTTAGGCGGAATCGTGATGGTTCCCCTTGTCAAGTTTAGGCTGTTTGATACTGATTTGGATACGACCCTGGCCAACGTGGAGTCCCAGGTGAATCGTGTCAATGAGCATTTGCAAAAATGGAAGGCGTTTTTATCCGAAATGAATTACGACTGGCACTCTGTAAGGATTTCTCACACTGACCAGGACATGCTTACAATAGCATTTCAGATAAAATTCTCAAAACCCACGCCTCTTGAAAAAACATCCTTGGGCGAGGAACTTTTTGAGACTTTCACAATGTTGCAAAAGTCTGATCTGCTATAGGGTGCTGTCCGTCTAAGGCAGGTGGTCTTTTTTCCATTCTTCAGCGTCGTTAAAGCAGTTGAACCATTTGATTTCTATCTCGTCAGAGTCAAACTCGTTCATCCCGTTTTTAAATTCCGAATCGCATTTGTTTTTCATGTTCTCTGAGACTTGGATTACCTTTTGTTTTATCACGTTATCCGGGGGTGAAAATTTGTCTGCTTCGTCAAATTCCGTTATTCCTGCTTTGGCCAATTGGAATTCAATCAATCCTAGGTTTTCGTACTCGTATGCTTCTTGAAACTGCGTATCGGATCTTATCTTTGCCGACTCGTCACCTGTTTCAATCCACCTGATATACTCCACATCGCTTTTTAGCTGAGTTTCGGATGATATTTTGAATAATCCTACTGAGCTTTCAAACAATTCTGGTGCGGTTAGTCTGTCATATTTGGAAATGATGCCTTCGAATTTACCGACGTGCTCTTCATAGTATTTTAGCAGATCCTCTTTTGTTATGGCACCCTCATTCCATTTTGTTTTTTCAGAATAGAATTTCATTTGCAATTCTGCCACGTCCTGTTGAATTTGCGCCAGTTCATTTCCAAATTGAAACCCCTTCTGTTTGGTCTGCTCTGAGGAATAGTTGTATGCGATAATTGCAACGATGACTGTGATGCCTATTGCTGCAATGGTGATGTTTTGTATTTTATTTTTTTTCAAAGATAGTCTGTATAGTTTCCGTTTTCATCCAATTTTAACTCAATTGTAAATTCAGTGCCGCTGATAAAAGAGTCATTCCGTGTCGTCCTGACCTTTCCTATGACCAGTTCGTACGGCCAAATCTCCACCACAATTGCGCCTACGCTTACAATCGGCGTCTCGGTAATTTCCATGTCTTCACGCTTTACACCGTGTCTTTCAAGCATGTGTATGGCGTGATCTAATAGCGGTTCAGGGTTGTTGTAGTTTAGCACCCAAACTTTTCCTTCATAATTAATTTTCTGCAATTTGAAACAACCCCAATTTACTCATATAACAATTATTCGGGATCTGTCACGTTTAGAGTCATGGTGCTGACTACTCTGGATAGCTTTCTAATTGCCGCTATCACTTTTTCAAATTCATCCTGGCCCCCAGTTTGAATCTCGGCAATCACATCATAAGCGCCAAAAGTGAGGTATGCGTTGCTGATATTTTGCATTTGCTTTAACTCGTCTACGATGTATTCCTCTGCTCCTAGGTCACAGTTTAATAAAATGAATCCTTTATGCATTGCTTATCTTAAAATAATTACGCGGTTCTTGTCTTTAAGTTTTACAGTATTACCATCTGCTGCGGCCGCCGTAGCTGTTGCCACCGCTTCCGCTGTCTTTGTCGCCGTATCTCTTTCTGGGACCTCTACTGTCTCTTGGATTTCCACCGCTACTTGATCCTCCATATCCTCCGGAGCGGCCTCCTCTGGAATAATTTGATCTTGACTGGCCTCCGTATCTTCTTGACGGGGTTTGTCTTTTGAGTGGGTCTGGGATTGAAATCTGAATTCCCATCTCTTGGTTTAAATCTGTAATTGGAACTTTGATTTGACGTTTAATGAGATTCCAATCTCCTACTGACGAATAAGAGACAAATGTTACTGCTTTACCTTTTGCACCTGCTCTTGCTGTTCTTCCAATTCTGTGGAAATACACCATCTCTACATTTGGAACGTCATAGTTGATTACTAATTCGACTCGCGGAACATCTATTCCTCTGGATGCGATGTCTGTTGCAACTAGGATGTCTGCCTTGCCGTTTCTGAACTTGGCCATGGACTGTTCCCTTCTGTGCTGTGACATGTCGCCTTCGATTGCAACTGCGTCGTATTTCTCCTGATGGAGGAATTTTTGAACGTCTCTGGTTCTATATTTTGTTGAGCAGAATACTATGCATTGGCCTTTTACTGGTTTGATAAAATCTAATAAATATTTGAATTTGTCTCTGTCTTTGATCACCAGGAATGATTGATCAATCCCCTCTCCACTAAGATCGTCTGCATCTAACAGGAATTGTTTTGGATTCTTTAGGTAGTCTTCGGACAGTCTTAGGATCTGGGTCGGCATTGTTGCTGAAAACAATGACATTACTCTGTCTTCTGGTGCTAAATCTAAAATAAATTGTATATCGTCAATGAATCCCATGTCCAGCATTGTGTCTGCTTCATCTAGAACAATGTGGCTGATGTCTCTTAATTCTATTGAGCCTCTTTTGAGATGATCAATTAATCTGCCTGGCGTTGCTACGAGAATTTCAACCCCTCTGTGGAGTGCATCGAGCTGGATTCCCATTCCTTGTCCGCCATAAATTGTTGCCACTCTGATTCCTGTGTATTTTCCGAATTTTTTAATTTCATCTGCAATTTGCATGGCCAGTTCCCTTGTTGGTGCCATGACCAGTCCCTGAATTCCCTGTTTTGGCTTGATTTGCTGTAGCATTGATAATGCAAATGCTGCAGTCTTGCCAGAACCGGTGTGTGCCTGTCCTACAACATCCCTTCCTGATAGTAATACTGGTATGGCTGCTTCTTGAATTGGAAATGCCTCTTCAAAACCTTGGTCTATAATTCCTTTCAGCACGTCGTCGCTTAACCCTAAATCTTTAAATTTTGTCATTTTCTTTTTTCTCTTTGGCAATGACGAAAAAGCTCATTGCCCGCTCGTCATTATTCTGATGCTTGATGCCGACTGTGCCCTAATAAACTATGTCATTCTTTACGAGTCCAGTTGGGCGTCGATTATTTTTTTGAAACTCTCAAATGGCTGAGCCCCCTTTAGTTCGACAAATCCAATCTGATCATTTCCTACGAAGAATCCCGGCGTACCTGAAACTCCGTAATCCCTTCCGTCATCAAGATCTTTTTTGATTTCTGAAATATGTTTTCCACTTACAAGGCACGAATCAAATATTTTTTGATCTAATTGCATGCTTGAAGCATACTGGCTGAACATGGATAGCACATCGACTGTCTCAAGTTTGTTCCAATCGTTTTGCTTTTCAAACAGCATGTCGTGCATTTCTCTAAACCTGCTTTGATCATTTGCACACTCGGCTGCAATTGATGCGGACAGTGCGTTGGGGTGAATGCTTTGAATGGGGAAATCTCTGAAGACTAATTTTACTTTGCCCTGCTCGATATATTCTTCAATAATCAGCGGCAACGTCTGGGTGTGGAATCTTGCACAGAATGGACACTGGAAATCTGAAAACTCAACTATGGTGATTGGGGCGTCCGGATTTCCTATGATTGGATCATTGTCTGCTGAGATCCTCACCTGCTCCACTGCTTGTTTTGTGGGTAGCTGGTTCTGTAACAATCTTAGCTCAAGTTTTGAAATTGCTTTGTCAAGATCTTCCGCTGAAACCTGATTTGAATTCAGATTTGATGTGTATGATCCCGCAAAGAATGATGCGACTCCTACTAGGATGATTGCCCCTATTAGCAATCCGTTAAATGTGGATTTTTTTACGGAAATTTTCCCGCTATTGTTTTTATCAATTTCTGAACCGTCTGAGCTCATTTCAATTGGTTTCAAATTCAGCATACTTATTCGTATTGCCTGATTTCGGATTGAGGATGTTTTTGGAGATGAAGGGAGCCAATGACGGGATCTGAACCCATGACCTATTGATTACAAATCAATTGCTCTACCAGGCTGAGCTACATTGGCACAAAATCAAATGAAATTTTTCAAGGTTTAAAGTGTTACCTGAGGTTAGTTTGAAAATAAAGTTATTTCGAAATTCATAAAAACACACTCAGTTTATAATAATGCCCTATTTTGATCCCATTATGAGATACATCGAACCTACTAGGGTCAAGGTTTTGATGATGATGTTTTTTGTTACTGGCATACTTGGTATTATTATTGGATTATCTCCAATTTCTCCACCTTCTATGACTATGATGATCACTTTCATGGGTGTGATTAACATTGGATTGGGTGCATTTTTCACATTTCTCTATCTAACACAAATCAAAAGTGACCCTGATAAGAGAAAGAAGAAAAGAAAAACCGACTGAGCATTGTCTGCAGATTTGGG
>Ga0299912_10003856_pt1 | contig 12244 bp, 11 predicted proteins | sample RVTome_2_FD_207667 | JGI IMG/M metagenome (GOLD analysis project Ga0299912, IMG submission 207667) | Soil microbial communities from uranium-contaminated site in the Upper Colorado River Basin, Wyoming, United States - RVT95D214 (version 2) ... | reverse complement strand
GGAACGAATATCGAATATTGAATAATGAATTTCGAACTTCGATGTTCCTTGTTCAGTATTCGAAATTCTCAATGAGGTTCATTTTTGAGATACTTCAAGTTCGTATTTGTGATTTGCCTGACGGCGGTGTTCGTCATGCTGGCCACCGGCTATCGGGCTTGGCTGGGTCCAGCCCTGGTCGCGATGTTCGCCTCGTTGGCTCTGTATTTCATGAGCCATTGCTTCCTCAAGAGTTTTGCCTTTACAGTCTGGGTTTTTGCATTTGTGGCCGCTTCGATGGTTTATCCGGCGGCTTTTATGAGCTGGTTTGGGTTCGACCTGGGGGGGACTATAGTCCCGCTGATCCAAATCATCATGTTCGGCATGGGAACGACCTTGAGTGTGGCCGATTTTGTCCGGGTGCTCAAGATGCCCTGGCCGGTCTTGGTTGGATTTATCCTGCAGTACTCGGTCATGCCTCTGGTGGGGTTTACATTAGCCAAGGTATTCGGTTTTGACGCCCAGATCGCAGCGGGCGTGGTGCTAATAGGTTCATCTCCCGGAGGCGTGGCCTCTAACGTGATGACCTATTTGGCAGGCGGCGATGTGCCCTTGTCGGTTACGATGACCTCCTGCTCGACTCTGGCCTCGCCGGTAATGACGCCCTTCTGGATGAAGGTCTTAGCCGGCCAGTTTGTCCCGGTGAACTTCTTTGAAATGATGTTCTCAATCATCAACATGATCATTGTCCCAATCGTTGCGGGCCTGGCTGCAAATCGTATCTTATACAGCCGGCACAGGACCTTCCAGCAGGGTGCGACGTTGGCTTTGATTGCAGCAGCCAGTGTCCTGCTGGCTGTAGGCGTGGGGCTTTTCGCCCCCACAGCGGTCTTGGCATACGGCAGCGGAGCGTTACGGAAGGATGGTTTTGTTGTCGGGTTACTGCTGATAGGCGTGGTTGCCCTAACTAAGCTGGTGATTGGCGTGTGGCTGAACAGAACCGGGAACTGGATGGACAAGACCCTGCCCATAGTATCTATGGCAGGGATTTGCTTGATCATTGCCGTCATCACGGCCCGCTCGAGGGACGATCTTATGACGGTTGGGCCTGTTGTGATCGGGGCCGCAATGATTCATAACACTGTGGGGTATCTGCTGGGCTATTGGTTTGCGCGGGCGGTCCGCCTGAATAAGATCGCGTGTCGAACCGTAGCTATTGAGGTCGGCATGCAGAATGGTGGGATGGCCTCGGCGCTCGCCATGAATGTGCTGCGAAGCCCACAGGCCGCTTTGGCGCCCGCCATCTTCGGCCCATGGCAGAACGTCTCGGCCTCGATCCTGGCTACCTGGTGGCGCCGAAAGCCTGCCAAGGCGTCCAGGCAGCCGGGCAAAGCAAAAGACAAGGAGAGTTAAATGGACAGACGTGATGTCATTAAAGGCCTCGGACTTGGGGCTATTTCCGGGCTATTGGGTCCTTTTAGGCAGGCAAATGATGCTGTGGCAGAAGTGTATTCGAAGGCGACAAAAGGACTACCTGCCCTGAAAATCACCAACGTTAAGTCAATTCTCACCGCTCCGTCCGGGACGCGCCTGTGCGTTGTAAAGGTGGAGACGGGCGAGCCAGGTCTCTACGGCCTCGGATGCGCAACGTTCCAGCAGCGGCCGCTCCCTGTCGCAGTGGCGGTAGACAAGTACCTGAATCCCTTCGCCAAAGGCAGGGATGTGGACAACATCGAGGATTTGTGGCAAACCGCATACACCAGTTCATACTGGCGCAACGCAGCGGTCCTGAACAATGCGATGAGCGGCCTGGACCAGGCCCTTTGGGACATCAAAGGCAAAAGAGCCAACATGCCTGTTTATCAGTTGCTCGGCGGCAAGTGTCGCTTCGCGGTTGACTGTTACACACATTGTGGTGGCCGCGACCTCAAACAGATAGAGCAGAACGTCCGTGAGGCTATCAAGCGAGGCTTTCGGCATGTCCGAATACAGTATGGTGGGTACGGCTCCCCGCACCTGTCTAAGAACGCCCACTTCAAGGAAGCCGGCTTTGGGCTGCCGTCGGATGGGCTTATGGAAATCAGACCCTACGTCAAAGCGACCCTGGAGATGTTCGAGCATATCCGCAGCACGTGCGGCGAAGAGGTCGAGCTGCTCCACGATATTCACGAGAGAATTCCACCGATCGAGGCCATCAATCTGGTTAAGCGGCTGGAGAAGTACCGGCCGTTCTTTATCGAGGACCCCTTTGCCCCGGAGGACATCGGCTATTTCAAGATGCTTCGCCAGCAGACCTGTGTTCCTATCGCGATGGGCGAGCTGTTCAACAATCCGCATGAATGGGTTGGCCTGATTTCCGAGAGGCTGATTGATTTCATCCGCGTTCATATCTCCCAGGTGGGTGGGCTGACTGTCGCGCGAAAGATCGCCGCTCTCGGTGAGTGGTTCAATGTACGCAGTGCCTGGCACGGTCCCAGCGATGTCTCGCCGGTTGGGCATGCCGCAAACGCTCATCTGGATTTGGCCATCTGGAACTTCGGCATCCAAGAATGTGTCAACTTCAGCGAAAAGACGCGAGAGGTTTTTCCGGGATGCCCGACCGTTGAGAACGGCTATATGCACGTCAACGAAGCGCCTGGGTTTGGCGTTGATATTAAAGAGGAGCTTGCCGCCAAGTTCCCGCTGCCCGAAGCCCCCGGCTACTGGGAGCCGGTTCGCAGACCGGACGGCACCGCCGTTCGGCCTTGAGCCTGGCTTGAGGTTAATCCGCCGCCCAACGACCTTTCCGAGGTGGTGGATACGTCTACGGTCCCCGCGTTGACGAGCTGGTTCGACAAGGTTTACCCTGAGCGTAGCCGAACGGGCTCACCACAGGCTTACCGTATGACCGACCTGATCTGGGACAGCAACGCGGTTTACTACTATCACTCCCGTTCTCCGTAGCAGAAGGATACTACGGAGAACGGATTAACACCGCTAAATAATTGACAGTTGCCTGTACCAAGCGAAGTCGAAGTATTAAACAGTGTAAATCCGTATCCAAAAATGAACTCTGTGGCAAAAAGCCAAAAAAGACTGGGAAAACAATTGCAAAATCGGCGTTTAGCGTATAGCGTATCGTGTGATTAGCCACAGAGGCCTGCCCTGAGCGAAGCCGAAGGGACACAGAGGTACACAGAGATAAGGGACGAAGTGGCGATAACTAAAAATATGAATTATATTGTCTAAGTTCTCTGTAAACTCTGTGGCAGAAAAATAAAAATAAAGGCATAAAATCCGCGTAATCCGTGGAATCTGTGGTTGAAAAATATGCGATTTATACTGATTGACAAGATAGTTTCGCTGGAAAAGGGTAAGTGTATAAAGACCGTCAAGAATGTTAGTCTGGCGGAAGAGTATCTGGCAGACCACTTTCCCACGTTTCCGGTCCTGCCAGGCGTACTCCTGCTGGAAGGATTGATTGAATCGGCCTCGTGGCTGGTCAGAGAAACAGAGAATTTTGCCCACAGTATGATATTGCTTGAGCACGCCAGAAACGTAAAATATAAGAGTTTTTTGGCCCCGGGTGCCCAGATTGAATACAACGTCGAGGCCAAAACTATCGAAGAAAACGTCAGCTCTTTTTCAGGCGTTGGTTTGTCGCAGGGCGAGCAAATCATAGAGGCAAGATTTGGGCTGAGGCACTTTAACCTTGCTGCGAAAGACTCAAAAATGGCAGCGGTGGACGCCCAGATTACAGAAGAACTGAAAAATCGGTTAAAGTTACTTAGAAGCTGACCGGCAGAAAGCCAAACGCTACCTGCTACGGACGGGATATAAACAGAATACAGGAGGTAACACAGATATGGCAGAGAGTCGCGATGAAATATTCAAGCAGGTCCAGGAAGTGATGGTCGAGGCGTTGGGAGTCGACGATGAGGATGTTACACCCGAAGCGACATTGATCGCAGATTTGGGGGCGGAGAGCATCGACTTTTTGGATATTGTCTTTCGATTGGAAAAGGCGTTTGGAATAAAAATCCCACGGGAGGAATTATTCCCGGCTGAAAGCCTGATGAACAATCCTGAATTCGTAGCCAACGGCAAATTTACCAAAAAGGGGCTGGCTGAACTTCGGGCGAAAATATCGCACACAGACCTTGCGAGCTTTGAGAAGAATCCCGATATCAATAAACTCGGAGATTTGTTTACCGTTGCGGCGATCGTAAATTATGTTGAAAATAGGCTAAATGCTGCCTAATACTGATAGCGCCCACAAGAGATTAGCGGCAGGATTGCGTGCAGCCAACCTGCCGTTAAATTTAACATAGGCTGAAGATGCGCTGGATTTGGATAGATAAATTCGTTGAGTTTCACAGCGGCCAAAGTGCGGTCGCGGTCAAAAATGTAACACTTGCCGAAGAACACCTGCACGACCATTTCCCCGGCTTTCCTGTGATGCCCGAAACCCTGTGCATTGAATCGATGGCTCAGACAGCGGGCATACTTGTCGGCGAGGCGAAGAACTTTAAGGAAAAAGTCATCCTTGCCAAGATCAAAAAGGCGGTTTTTTTTGACTATGTCAAACCCGGCGACGCACTCAGGTTAGAAGCCCAGATTGACTCTATCACCCCCGAAGCGGCCAGCACCAGCGGCAGGATCACCAGGTCAGACAAACTGATCGCCGAGATAGATTTGATGTTTAGCCATATAGATCAGAACCTGGCGGGCAAGAAGTTCCCGCAGGAGAACTTTGTATTCACCGGCATGTTCGAGTCACTTTTGCGGGATGTGCTTTTAGCGGGCGCCAGTTCCGACGAGCCGAAATCGGAGCAGCACTGATGGGTCAGGATCGCGTAGTAATAACCGGCCTTGGTGCGATAAGCCCGCTTGGATTGACCGTCAGCGAAATGTGGCAGGGTCTGGGCGCCGGCAAATGTGGGATAGGCAAGATCACGGCCTTCGACCCCGCAGGTTTTGCCTGCAAACTGGCCGGCCAGGTCCCCGACTACAAGATACAGCAATATGTGCCTAAGTCTCACCGCAAGGCTGTCAAGCTGATGTGCCGCGACATCGAGCTGGCCGTCGTAGCAGCAAACGAAGCCCTGACAGATAGCGGCCTTGTCACCAAGGGCATCGATTCCGAAAACATCAATGTCAATCCGGAACGTATGGCGATCAACTTGGCGGCGGGACTTATAAGCTGTGACTTGGTCGAGCTGGCCCCGGCGGCAGCGGCGAGCATTACCGATGGCCAGTTTGATATCCATAAATGGGGCAGACAAGGCATCGAACTGGTGCCGCCTCTTTGGCTACTGAAATATCTGCCCAATATGCTCGCCTGTCACGTAGGTATTATTCACGACATCCAGGGGCCGAGCAACACTATCACCTGTGCCGAAGCGGGCGCACACATAGCGATAAGTGAGGCAAGTCAGGTTATCGCCCGTGGTGACAGCGATATAGCCCTGGCCGGCGGAGCAGAATCAAAGGTCAATCCTATGAATGTCGTCCGCCAATGCCTGCTAAGAAGAGCCACAATCGACAACAACGATGAGCCTGCTTCTGCCTGCCGGCCTTTTGACGCGGGCACCAAAGGCTCAGTTCTCGGCGAAGGAGCCGGCACAGTCGTACTTGAGAATCTGGAAAACGCCCATACACGCGGCGCAAAGATTTACGCTGAACTTGTCGGCACCGGCCAGAGCAGCAGCGTTAATCCAGTGTACGAGCATCTTGAACCGGACGGCAAAGGCATCCGGATAGCGATTGAAAAGGCAATGGCAGAAGCACGCATAAGCCCGGAACAGCTTGACCTTGTTATCCCCCACGGAACAGGTATACCTGCTGATGATCTGGCAGAAGCCCGAGCAATCCAGGCTGTGCTCGGAGATGCAGCGAAAAACACGCCCGTCTGGCCAACCAAAAGTATGCTAAGTAACACCGGCGCCGCAAGCGGAGCACTGGATGCTATCGCTGCGGTCTGTGCGATGACCGAAGGCAAGATACCTGCGGCAAAAAACTGCCAGACAAGAGCTGCCGGCTGCAATCTGAACATCGTGACCGAACCACTGCAAAAAGAAATCCACTATGTCCTTTGCTGTAGCTATACGTATGGTGGACAAACAGCCGCAGTGATACTAAGAAGACCGGATTGAATATCCAATTTCGAACAAGGAATGGCGAATGATGAAGAAACTGGACAGAACAGTCGATGACAGAAGAAAAACCAAAGAATAGAAAGTACGATCTCGCAGAGCGTTTGCTGGACTTCTCGGTTCGTGGCATAACCGTAGTTGAGACTTTGCCTAATACTCTTGCTGGAAATCATATAGCAGGTCAGTTGCTCCGGTGCGGCACATCTTCGGCACCCAATTATGGTGAGGCGCAAAGCGCTGAGTCGCGCAGAGATTTCATTCATAAAATGAAAATAGCACTTAAGGAACTGCGAGAGACGCACGTTTGGCTCAACATTATTCAGCGCAAGATGTTAGCCAAGTCTGTAAGAGATTTAGGAGCACTGATGGCTGAATGCAACGAGCTAATTTCAATTTTTGTTGCGAGTGTAAGGACGGCTGAAGGGAACAAACGTGGCAAAAAATAGAATTCGCCATTCGATATTCCTTGTTGGACATTCATGATTCGAAACACTGCACGGGCAAGAGAGGTTCAAAAGACAGTGAGATGGCTACGCGTGTGGTAATAACTGGAATGGGTATGGTTTGTCCTCTGGGAAACGATGTGGAAACTGCCTGGCGGGCGATGGTGGCGGGCAAAAGCGGCATAGCAGGAACAACCATTTTCGATGCGTCAGCCTTTCCCTCCACGTTCGATGCCGAGGTTAAGGATTTCGACCCAGCCAAATACGTAAAAAGCTGGCAGCTCCATAAATACAGCGCACGGGCATCTGGTTTTGTTTTGGCAGCGGCAGTTGAAGCCTGCAGGCAGGCGAGAATTCACATTGAAACCAGGCAGCCAACCGATGGAGTTGACCGCGCCAGACTGGGCGTATACTTGGGGGCGGGCGAAGGCGCGGTCGATAGCGACGTATTTTTCGCTGCGTTGGCGCAGGCCTGGGACCCAGCCAACAACCAGATGGACTGGCTCAAGTGGGCAGAGATAGCATTCGGCAGGATGGACGCGATGCGGGAGCTCGAGCAGGAGCCGAATATGCCGGCCGCCCACCTGGCAATGCTTACGGGGGCACGCGGGCCTACGCGAAGTTGTCTTACCGCCTGTGCAGCCAGCACCCAAGCTGTTGGCGAAGCGATGATGCTAATCCGTCGAGGCGACGCGGATGTGGTGATTGCCGGCGGGGTACACTCTATGATACATCCGCTGGGACTTACCGGTTTTAACCGGCTCACAGCTCTATCGACAAGAAATGACAGCCCCCAGACAGCATCGAGGCCCTTCTCAGCAAACAGAGACGGATTCGTACTCGGCGAAGGGGCGGCGATTCTGATTCTGGAGTCCTTAAGCTCGGCAAAGAAAAGAGGCGTGCAAATCCTGGCTGAGGTCATCGGCTACGGCAGCAGTTCCGATGCCTTTCGCGTAACTGATATGCACGAAGAGGCCAGAGGCCCCATACAGGCAATGACCGCGGCACTTGCCGATGCCGGCATCAGCTACAAAGATGTGGACTACATAAGCACGCACGGCACAAGCACAATGGAAAACGACCTAATCGAGACTAAAGCAATCAAGGCAGTTTTCAAAGACAAGGCAAAGAGCATCCCAGCCAGCAGCGCAAAGAGCATGTTTGGACATTTAATTGGAGCAGCCGGTGCCGCTGAACTAATTACCTGCGTCCTGGCCATACGTGACGGTATCGTTCCGCCAACGATGAATCTCAATGACCCAGACCCTCTGCTCGATCTGGATTATGTGCCCAATACGCCGCGGAGATGCCGGGTGGATGTCGCAATGAAGGAGTCTTTTGGCTTCGGCGGACAAAATAACGTGGTAATTGTTAGAAGGTATAAAGACACGGATTAACACAGATTTACACTGAATTGAATGGCATTCCACGAGCCACGAGTCACGGGCGACGAGGCACGAAAATATGATTGACATTAAACAAATACGCGATGACGCAGAGAAGTTCAAGAACGCGTCCCGCGCGAAAGGATTTGTGGTGGACATCGATAGGCTGCTCCAAGTCGACTCGGTGCTGCGAGAATCCAGGCAGAAATTGCAGGATATCTCAACGGAGAAAAACCGTCTGGGTAAGTCAATTCCATCACTTTCAGAAGAAAAGAAGCAATCTGTGCTCGAACAATTGTCACAGTTAAAGGAGGATGAGACAAAGCGTCAAGAGCAGATTAAGAACTTGCAGCCGGAATTTGATGAGTTGATGCTTTTTGTGCCTCAGCCTACCGACGAGGATGTGCCTTTTGGTATAGACGATACCCAAAATGTTGAGATAAAACGAGTTGGCCAGGTAAGGCAATTTGATTTCCAGCCCAAAGACCATGTGCAGTTAGGGCGTGATTTAGCCATTATAGACATCGAACGCGGCGTCAAATTAGCTGGCACGCGAAACTACATTCTAAAAGGAGACGGAGCGCTTCTACATTGGGCGGTTCTGCGTTTTGCGGTCGATTTTATGGTGCAGAAAGGCTATACGCCGATGTGCGTGCCGCTACTGATGCGTGACGAGGCAATGTTCGGCACGGCCTACTTCCCCGGCGGTGAAGAGCAGACATATCGGATGGAGAAAGACCAGCTTAATCTGGCAGGCACTGCTGAGGTGCCGCTGACAGCCTATCACATGGGCGAAATTTTGGATGCCGATGAGCTGCCGCTGAAGTATGTGGCTCTATCAAGCTGCTTTAGGCGGGAAGCCGGCGCCGCAGGCAAAGACACGTATGGCCTTTACAGAATCCATCAGTTTGACAAGGTCGAGCAGGTTGTCATCTGCAGAAATAGCATCGAGGAAAGCAACAAGTTCCACGAGGAGATTTTGTCCAACGCCGAAGCGGTAATGCAGGCTCTGGAGATGCCCTACCGCGTTGTAAATGTCTGCACCGGCGACCTGGGCAGAGGCCAGGCGAAAAAGTTCGACATCGAGGCCTGGATGCCTTCACGCGGCAACTACTGCGAAACGCACAGCGCAAGCAAGTTTTACGAATTCCAGGCCAGGCGAATGAATCTTCGGTATAGAAGTCAGAAGTCAGAAGACAGAAGTCAGAAGGAAAAATCGAAAATCCAGTTTTGCCACACACTCAACAACACCGTGATCGCTTCACCGCGGATTCTGATACCAATCCTCGAGCTTTATCAGAACGCAGACGGCTCGATAACAATTCCAAAGGTTCTCCGTCCCTACATGAACACCAAAGAAAAGATCGTCTCGGTTTCATAATCGTTTCTTTAGAGGGTTTGCTATGGGCAGAATGGCGCCGATTTTGTTATTGATTGGTTCGAATATATTTATGACCTACGCCTGGTATGGGCATCTAAAGGACCTCAAGGGTAGGCCACTTTTCTTGGCAATTGTTGTCAGTTGGGCGGTTGCATTTCTGGAATACTGCCTGCAAGTGCCAGCTAATCGAATCGGCTTTCAATTCTATTCGCTGTCGCAGCTAAAAGTCCTGCAGGAAATCATCACAATTAGCGTATTCGCACTTTTCTGCGTGGTCTATATGAGAGAGCCGCTCAAGCTCGACTTTTTGTGGGCGGCTTTGTGCCTGGCTGCAGCGGCATATTTTATGTTCCGGCACGTGGCCGCACCTTGATAGCATTGGTCAAAAAGGAATGGGGCTGCTCTTGGCAGCCCCTTATCCAATCTAATCACCGGCAGTACGGTCGCTACTTGTCGTCTTTCGCGTACAACGCACGATTATCCATCTGCGACAAGTAGTTTTGCGCAGTGTTACGCATCGGTTGTGGCACAGAGTCGCTCTTGACAATCTCGCGGAAACCTTCACGCGCCTCGTCGAACCGCCCGCACCGATAAGCTTGAATGCTGGCGTAATATGCTTCGGCAACTCTTTTTTCGGAATTGTTGGGGCCTTCAGGTGTCGTTTTAGGCGCTTCGCTGCGCTCTTGCTTGACAGGATCCAGCGACTTCTTGAGCTCTTGCTGAATACCCTCAAGCTTGGACTTGTTGTCTTTCAACTCTTGCTGCGCCTCCGGCAGCATATTATCTAATTCGTCGACCACGTATGGCGTAATGAAGACAATCAGCTCGTTGTTGGAGGCGGTGGTCTCCTCATGTCCAAAGAGACCGCCAATCACGGGGATGTCGCCCAGAAGCGGCAGCTTCCTTTGAATTGTCTGGTCTTTCTGGGAAAGGATGCCCCCCAGCATGATGGTCTGGCCATTCTTAACAATCATGTTGGTCGTTGTCTCCATCTCGCTGCGAACCGGCTGGCCATTTTTTTCTGACCCTGTAAGCTGCGAGAGAATCACGTTCACAATCATATCAACGTTCTTCTCGGGCGTAATGCTTGGCCGCCCACGCAGGGTCATACCCACTCTTTGAAATTCGAAATTCTGTGTGGCGGCCGTGCCCTGCGCCACAGTTGTCGAGCTGGTGTAGAACGCGACTTTATCACCTTTGAAGAAAGTGGCTTCCTCGTTGTCTTTAGTCCAGACTGTCTGCTGATTAAGAACCTTCGCGCGTGTTTTCTTAATCAGAAAATCGATGAGCCCATATATGTCTGCACTTACACCCAGCACACTTGCAGATGACTCCTGGCCAGCAGCGATGGGGCTGGCGGGAATGGCCTTGGTCGAGCCGAACCTGCCTAAATTTGTGAGGCTTCCTAACGCCAGCACCGAATTTTCCTCAAGAGTGCCGAAAGCTGTAGGGTTTGTTGCCAATTCTACGCCAAGCGATGTCACCTTCGAGTGGTCAACCTCCACAACAATTGCTCTAATCATGACCTGTTTGCCGGGTACATCAAGCTCATGAATCACTTGCTCAATGTTGGCCATAAACTGTGGAGGGGCAAGGACAAGAAGCGATTTGGTATGGATATCTGGAACAAAGCGTACTTTGCCTATGATGTTACTTATCGGCTCTTCTGTGGTGCTGGTTCGCCCTGTAGTCCACGGGGGTCTATATTCGGCTGTATTAGTACCACCTGTGCTTGAGCCGCCGCCACTGCTGCCCCCGCTCGTACTCGCGCTTTGATTTGTTGCTTCCATTGAGTATGCGCTGAGTCCCTGCTGGCTGCGGCGAATCGCGGCTGTGGTCCCCATCTCGTTGAACAAGGCATTGAGGCGTTCAGATAGGTCTTCCGGGTCTGCGTACTTGAGCGGTACAACCTTGGGCACCTGGGCCATCTCCTCTTTGTCAAGGTCAAGCACCAACTGCTCAATAACGTCGTATGCCTCGGGAATCTTGCTTATTACGATTATCTTCTTTGTTCCCGGCACGTCTTCGAAGGTCAACTGTCCATAAAGTGGGCCGACAATCTTCTGCCTTTGCTGCGACATGCTCGACCCGCCGAACATAATATCTACAATTGAGATTCTTCCGCTGCTGCCCGTACTCTGGCTAAACAGTGTGTTAAGCAAATCAGCCAATTGTACCGGGTCGGAATTCCTCAGCTCAATTATTCTTGGCTTGACTTCATTCACATCGAGGGGCCTGTCCCATTCGGCTATCTGCTCAGCGATTTTTGGCATGTTCTCAGGCGAGGCGATCACGGTTATCTGCTTTAGCGAAGCATACGATAGTACCTTCACCATCTCAGACGACGTGGTGGAGCTTCTCCGCCCATAGCTAGAGAAAGGAGAGTAAAACGAACTAAAAGAGGACCTGCTGCTGCCATAGGTTCCTTCTTGATAAAGCTCATCTATATTTGTTTTAATTTGGTCCGGATCAGCGTACTTTAGTTTGAAATACCGTGTCTCGAATTGACCGGGAGGAATATCCATCTCGGCAATAATTTTCTTAACCATCTCGCGCAGGTCTTTCCTGCCGAATACAACAACCTGTTTTGAGTCTTCCAATGGCTCAACAACAATGCTCGGCAGAAATTCCGTTCCGGGCAGGTCTCTGAACCCCTCCTCGATGCTCCTTTCCACCTCGCTGGCATTAGCATACCTTAGTTGAACTACCTCGTATTCCGACTCAACTGGTTCTGCCTTGTCGAGCTTCTTTATCCATTCATCAATTAGCTTCATATCTTCAGCCGATGCTCTGGCGATAATCCACTTGCGCCTCGGCTCAGGGATAAGAATGATTGCCCCCCGGGTCGACGCAACCACAACAGATGTTGCCGCTCCTGTACCCTTCGATAAATCAGTTTTTGCTTGTTGACTGCTGCCGGAA
>Ga0299912_10003855_pt1 | contig 12245 bp, 6 predicted proteins | sample RVTome_2_FD_207667 | JGI IMG/M metagenome (GOLD analysis project Ga0299912, IMG submission 207667) | Soil microbial communities from uranium-contaminated site in the Upper Colorado River Basin, Wyoming, United States - RVT95D214 (version 2) ... | reverse complement strand
GAGAAAATCAAGTTGCCGCAACTCGATTTTCTCGATCTTGGCTGGGGCGGCGATGTCACCTTGCTGCGCCAACATTTGCCGCACACGTTCTTCAACATCCGGCTCGATCCCGCGAGCATCGTCCGCCAGACACCCGCTCAGATTCGAGAGACCGTCACGCGACTGGTGCGGCAATCGGACAATCCCTGGCTGACCGGCGTCTGCTGCATCAACATGGACGACACCGTCAGCGACGAACAAATCTGCGCCATCTTCGACGGGGTAAATGAGCTTCGGAAGGAGTATGAAGCGCAACAAGCGGCTTGAACAATCCCACTCGTTCTCATTCTCGGCCTCGGCCTCGGACGTAAAGGCATGATTTCGAGAACGAGGACGATTACGAGAACGAGTTTAACTGAATGACCTCAAAATTCGACCACACCAAGCAGGACGCGATGGCGATGCCGGTTTCGCCGATGGACATCATCGCCTTCGACCTCGCACGCTACGAGGCGTTCGCCGCCGAGGCCGACCGGCGCTACGCAGAGTTTCTCCGCAAAGAAGAGGGCGTCGCCGTCTGGCAGCGCGTGCGCGTGGGCGAGGTGTTCCGCGACCAGTGCCGCGACATGAAACAATCGTTGCGCTGGCAACTCGGCGGACTCACCAAGGCAATGGATTACCTGACCGACGCCCCGGCGTATTTGGAGCCGTGGTACGGCATCGGCACCACAGCTTCTGCGTTTGGCGCGGAATACGAATGGCTGCCAGGTCAGTCACCGGCGGTGAAACCGGTTTACGCCACTATTGACAGAGTGCCGGTTCTGACGCCGCGCGCCGTCGCCGAAGTGCCCATCCTCCGCTACACGCTGGAAACCATTGAATACTTTCTCGAACAGACGCAAGGGCGCGTGCCGATGTCGTGGTGCGACATCCAGTCGCCGATCAACGTAGCGGGCGGACTGGTGGACATCACCCAGTTCCTGCTGTCGTTCCACGATAATCCCGACCGGGTCAAGGCCATCCTTTCTGCGCTGGCTGACGAGGTGATCCGGTTCACGAAAATCCAGAGCGGACTAATCGGCGCCGCGCTGGCGCGGCCAGGTCACGGATTCGCCAGCTCGCGCGCCGGCACCGGCATCGGCTTGAGCACCGACAACCTCATCATGGTTTCGCCGGCGATGTATGCCGACTTCTGCGCGCACCATACCGCACGCATCGGCGACAACTTCGGCGGCACGGCCATCCACTCGTGCGGCAACTGGGGTCGCTGGCTGCCCGCCGTGAAGAAAATCCGCAACCTGACCATGGTGGACGGCGCGTTCAGCCCGCAGACCGATCCGGCCTACAACAAATGCGAGGAATTCCGCGACGCGCTCGCCGGCACGGGCATCATCCTGCACGTCCGCATCGTCGGCGAACCGGAGGAAGTGCTTGCCCGCGTCAAGCGCCTGTGGAAGCCGGGCCTCAAACTCATCGTCGGCACGCACGTGCAGGACCCGAAAGCGCAGCACGAGCTTTATCACGACATCCACCGGCTCTGCGCTTGAGTCTCGTTCGCAACTCGTTTCTCAAGTGAGGACGTGAAGCTGCGACGTGGCACAAGCGACTGGCACGGTCTCACGACATGGGTAACAGTTCTGTCTCACCACATAGGTGGCACCTTCTGGGGCTTGTATGCCCTGGAAGGAAACTCATTTACTGGAAGCACGCGCTTGGTTTGTGTGGGCGGTGAAAGCGGCTCATGAAAGCTTCGCGGGCTTGTGTCGTCAATTCGGGATCAGCCGCAAGACCGGTTACAAGTGGTGGCAACGCTACCAAGCCGGAGGCCTCAAACGGCTGGAGGATCAGTTGCGCCGGCCGCGCCAGCGGCCTGCGGCTTATCCTGCGGGTTGGAAAGAGCGGTTGCGGCACGCCCGCCAACAACATCCGCGCTGGGGACCGAAAAAACTCCGATCCTGGCTGCGTCAACGGCAGCCACAAGTTCGGCGACTGCCGGCGGTGAGCACGTTGGCGCGCTGGCTGGGCCAACTCAAGTTGATCAGGCCACCGTCACGTCGGGCACGGCGCGGTCCGGTTCTGAGGCCACAAGTCCTCACGCGGGCTCACGCCCCCAACGAGGTCTGGACGGTGGACTTCAAGGGCTGGTTTCGCACCGGCAACGGCACCCGGGTGGAACCGCTGACGGTGCGCGATCTTTACAGCCGGTTTGTCCTGGGCATCCGGTTGCTGCCCGACCAGAGCGAGGCCGGCGTGCGCGCCGCCATGACGCGGCTGTTCCGGCGTTTTGGCCTGCCGAAAGTTATCCGGGTGGACAACGGCGCACCCTTCGGTGGGAAGGGGGCGTTGGGTCTGTCGCGCCTTTCGGTGTGGTGGCTGCGCTTGGGCATCCGGGTGGAGTTCATCCGGCGCGCTCACCCCGAAGACAACGCCGGCCATGAGCAAATGCACGGCGTGTTCAAAAAGGAGGCGGCCAGTCCGCCCGCCCGGACGCCGCAAGGCCAGCAGGCCCGCAGCACGCGTTGGGTTGACTATTACAATCAAACTCGTCCGCATGAAGCGCTGGGCCAGCGAGCGCCCGCAACCCGCTACCGCCCCGGTTCACGGCGCTATCCCAAACACCTGCCCGCGTTGGTTTATCCTCAAAGCTGGCCGACCCGCCGCGTGGTCTTTCATGGGGACATCAAATGGCAAGGTCGCTTCCGTTTCATCGGCCGGGCGTTCGTCGGGCAGACGGTCGGACTCAAACCCATCCGCGCCGGAGTGCATGAAGTGTACCTGGGTCAGCACCTGGTCGGGCTTTTGCATCAAGCCGATCCGGCAGGGATGCGTCCAGCCTTCCGTTGCAGCGCCAAGCCCACGAAAACCAAAAAAGTGTAACCCATGTCATGAGAACCATCTGTTACCCATGTCATGAGACCGTGCCTGGGCGGTGTTGAAGTTTCTGGTGGCACGGCTGCGGCAGGCGTGGCCGCAGGTCAAAATCATTTTCCGGGGTGACTCTGGTTTTTGTCGGTGGCGGCTGCTGCGTTGGTGCGAAGCGCAGCAGGTTGGTTACATCGTCGGGCTGGCCAAGAACCCGCGCGTGCTCGGTTTGGCGCAGCGTTTCATGGAGCAGGCGCAAACCGGCTTCACCGCGCAGCAACAGAAGCAGCGGCTCTTTGGCGAGGTGAAGTATCGGGCGGAAACGTGGGATCGAGAGCGGCGGGTGTTGGTCAAGGCCGAGCACACCGACAAGGGCAGCAATCCGCGCTTTGTGGTGACGAATCTGGAAGGAGAAGCGCAGTCACTTTACGACGGGATGTATTGCGCGCGAGGCGAGATGGAAAATCGGATCAAGGAGCAGCAGCTGGGATTGTTTGCCGACCGGACCAGTTGTCATGGCTGGTGGGCCAATCAGTTTCGATTGCTGCTCTCCAGTTGCGCGTATGTGCTCTTGGAACGGTTGCGCACGCTGGCGTTGGCGGGCACGGAACTGGCGCGGGCGCAAGTGAGCACGATCCGGCTCAAGCTGCTGAAGATTGGCGCAGTCGTGTTGCGCAACACGAGGCAGGTGCGGCTGCTGCTCTCCAGCAGCTATCCCTATCAGGCGATCTTCGGCCAGGTAGTCAAGGCGCTGGACAGCGGTTGATCTGAGCTGAGTGCTGTCCCCGGCACGCCGACAAACAACGGGGGAAAGGGGGCGTGTGTTCACGCACGGAAAAACCAGCCGTTCAGGCCCTAATATTGATCTCTCATCGCGCTTTCCCCGTCGCCAAACGCGAACCGTTACCCTGATGAAATATGCGGGTTAGGTAGCAATGTTCGGTCATCGTGAGTTTCGTGGGCAATCGGGGTGGAAGTGCAGAAGTTGAAGTCTCTGGATACGATATGAGTGATACAACAATTTCTTCACCGGGCGGCGGAATGAACCCGACCGGGACTCCTGAGCACAACGACGAAGGGAAGACACCCGGGATGTCGCCTCTGGCGCCCCGTCGTTCCGCAGCCGCGCGCGTGCGGACGATCCGGCCCCGCTGGTTGGGACTCTTCCTAGGCCAGTTGATTCTGCGCATTTGCTCATCGGGACGGAGAAAGGAGTGTCGTAACGAGAGCTGCCAATTGCGGGTGCTCTGCAAGTGCGCGATGGACGACTTCAGAGCCGCGACGGTGGTGGAACGGCGGGTCTGGACCATCGTGGCGGTTTGCGGAGGGGCGGTGCTTCTGTATTGGCTGCTCGGGATCTGACGTGGTCAAGTCCTGCCCCAGCGGCAGCGCTGCAGCTTGGCGTGGTGGCTGCCAGACCCAAGGCAGGGCGGCCGCATGTGTCGGCCTTGGCGGGTTTTATCGCCGTTGAGCTGACGCTCCGCAAGGCTTTGCCGTGGACAAGCCTCTCCCGATCAATGGCCGTGATTCTGGCAACTGTGTTCCCCGGCGCAAACGATAGGATCACACCGTTCGCTTCGGACGTTACGGCTCAATGCCCGAGACGCGGTAAAGCCCGGCGCCGTGCCAGGGGATTTCCGGAGCAAACTCGCCCTTGAATTCGCCCAAGTCCGCCTTCTGCCACAAGTCGCGAATTCGACAGCCACCGCAGAAACCAAGGTCGGTCAGCATCACCCGCACTTCTGCACGACTCCCGGCTGCTGCCCCGGCAGGCGCATTGCGCGTGTTGAACAGGGCGAGGTACTTGTCCGGCGAGTTCGGCAAGTCGGCAACCCAGGCGACAAATCCGTCTTTGCTGAAGAGCTGCCGGTTGCCACGGCTGTCCTGGTTCACGGCCAGCACTTCGGCGTTCGTGATCAGTCCGAGCGTAAGATCGTCCATCTTCGTCAGGTCGCCGCCGAAAATCAGCGGCGAGCGGGCGATGGACCACAAGGTCATGAGGGCAGATTGCTCATCCCGGGTCAAGCGGGTGCGTTTGCCGAAACTGATGACGCCCAGCGGCAACATATCCGCGTCGGGGAAATGTCCCGGGCCGCAAAACTCCGTCCACTTTCGCAGGCGCTCGAACTGTTCGAGCAGCGCCGGCCAAGTGTCCCAGAAATCGTCGCTGATCCGCCACATGTTCGCATGGCCGCTCACGTGCGGCCCGGCATCCAACGGCGTCTCGCCGGGCGACAGGCTGAGCACCATCGGACGGCCAGCGTGGTCAATCGCCTTGCGAATGGCTTCGATCTCGGCCTCGTTCCGGTGGTACGGGCGGCTGATGTCGTCCACCTTCACGAAATCCACGTTCCAGGAAGCAATCAGGTCGAAGACGGAGTTGTAGTAGTCCTGCGCGCCAAGCTTGGTCATGTCCACCCCGAACATGTCGCCGTTCCAGGTGCAAATGCTGTTGGTATCGGCGATGTCCGCAGCACGCACGGTCGTGCCTTTGACCGGCGTGTTCTGCTTCACGGCCTGGCGCGGGATACCGCGCAACAGGTGGATGCCGAATTTCAATCCCTTGCCGTGGACATAGTCGGCAAGCGCTTTGAAGCCAACGCTGTCGGCCGCGGAGGGGAAGCGATTGGTCGCGGGCCACAAGCGACCCCATTCGTCCGTGACCAGCCTGGCGCCGGGACGGTAATTGAAGCCCCGCGCCTGCGGCTCATACCACTGGATGTCCACCACGACGTATTGCCAGCCATGCCGCGCCAGCTTGTCCGCCATGTAGTCCGCCTGCGCCCGGGTTTGCGCTTCAGTCACGGTCGTGCCGAAGCAGTCCCAACTGTTCCAGCCCATCGGCGGTTTGACGGCCCATCGCAGAAATGCAGGCGCTTGGGAAGATTTCCCACCCGACCCGCCATTCTCAGCTTTCGCCAGGCAGAACAGAAGGACCATTGCGCTGAAAAACACCAGACGTTTCATCTTGAAGCCGCTCGTGAGTTCATTGGGCCCATTGTGGCCAATCACACTCCCCGGGGCAAGCGCCGCGCTACAGCCGCGCCCAACCGACATCCCGGCGGTGTGGGCAAGCTGGATGTGGAGATCACGCTTCATTCAGCCATTTGCGGTTTTGAGTGCCGAAGTGGTCAAGTCGCTTGAAAAATCCCCCCCGGTCAAGTAGTCAGAGCGGCAACCGCGGGACAACCAATCCTGCGAAATATGACAGACAAGCAATGGAACGATTTGCTGGCCGTGCTGCGCGGTGAAGTGTTCAAACCTTTGCCCGTCGGCTTCATCATTGACTGCCCCTGGCTGCCGAACTGGTGCGGAGTCGAGATCGTGGACTACCTCTCAAGCGAGACCCTCTGGTTCGACGCGAACCGTGAAGCCATTGAGGCATTTCCCGAGGTCTGGTTTCTGCCGGGGTTCTGGTCCGAGTTCGGCATGTGCACCGAGCCGGCGGCGTTCGGCACGCGCTGCATTTTCCCGCGCAATGAGTTCCCGTTCGCTGAAAAAATCATCCAAGACGTGGCGCAGATTGCCGGCCTCAAGTGGCCGGACCCGGCGACCGACGGGTTGCTGCCCTTCATGTTGAACCGGCTGAGGTGGGCGCAGCCGCGCATTGAGGCGATGGGCCACAAGGTTCGGTTTTCCGTTTCGCGCGGGCCACTGAACGTGGCCACCTTCCTCATGGGCACGACGGAGTTCCTCATGGCGCTCAAGACGGACCCCGAGGCGGTGCACGGCCTGCTCCGGGGCATCACGGATTTCCTGAAGCGCTGGCATGCGCTCCAGCGCAACACGTTCCCGACGATTGACGGCATGCTCGTGCTCGACGACATCGTAGGGTTCGTAGGCGAACAGGATTTTTTGGAGTTCGGTTTTCCGCACTTGAGGGAGCTGTTTGCGACGGACGTGTCGGTCAAATTCTTTCACAACGATGCGCCCTGCGCCAAGTCCATCCGCCATTACCTGGACATGGGAATCAACTTGTTCAACCCCGGTATCCAGAATTCACTGAACGAATTGCGTGAGCTCGCGGGGAGCAACCTGACACTGCTGGGAAACATCCCGCCGCGCGATGTGCTCGCCCAAGGCACACCTGCCGACGTTGGAGCCGCGGTTGAAAAGCTTCTTGCTGAAACCAAAAGTCACGCCCGACTCATCGTCTCCTGCGGCGGCGGGATGCCGCCCGGTGTCAGCACGGAAAACATCCGCGCGTTCGTCGATGCCGTCGGCGCCTTCCCGGCGTAAACGCGCGGGCACTGGCGAGCGTTTCGAGTTGCCGGATATTATCGCGAGCTTGCGCGAGGGCACAGGCCGTCCATGCCCCGGGACCGCCGGTGGATGGCTTGCGCGATCAAAGGATTGCGGACCGCGGCGCACAAGAGCGATGCCAGGGGTGAAAAGCACAAAAGCCGAAACTCGCGTTTCGGCTTTTGCAGCAAAGCTTGGCGGCAACCTACTCTCGCGGAAGCTATACATCCACTACCATCGGCAAGGCGGCGTTTGACGGCCGTGTTCGGAATGGGAACGGGTCGGACCACCGCTTTATGACCACCAAAAAACGTTTGCGCACGGCCACTGCGGCTTACGCCGCGATGGCATTGTTCCGTGCGCTTTGAAAGAACTCTCCGAAGCATGGCTCGGCCATTCTCTGAAAACTACACACAGGGCACAGGGTTACAATTCGTGAGTTTCAAATCGCTATTTTCGGTGCGTAACGCGTTGCATCGGTTGCCCGATGCAGCGATTTAACGCTCAGAAAACAAGCGATCAAGCCTCACGACCGATTAGTACTGGTCGGCTGAAAGCCTCACAGCTCGTACACGTCCAGCCTATCAACCCGGTCGTCTACCGGGGGTCTTCAGGGCCTTGCGGCCGGGACACCAGATCTTGGGAGGAGCTTGGCACTTAGATGCCTTCAGCGCTTATCTCTTCCGCACATGGCTACGCAACGCTGCCGCTGACGCGACAATTGCCACACCAGAAGTGCGTCAAACCCGGTCCTCTCGTACTAAGGTTTGAATCCCTCAAGTGTCCTGCGCCCACAGTGGATAAGGACCGAACTGTCTCACGACGTTCTGAACCCAGCTCGCGTACCGCTTTAACCGGCGAACAGCCGGACCCTTGGGACCTTCTCCAGCCCCAGGATGCGATGAGCCGACATCGAGGTGCCAAACCGGATCGTCGATGTGAACTCTTGGATCCGATCAGCCTGTTATCCCTAGCGTACCTTTTGTCCGATGAGCGACGGCAATTCCACATTAAACCGTCGGATCATTTGGGCCTGCTTTCGCACCTGCTCGACTTGTTGGTCTCGCAGTTAACCCGGCTTCTAGCCATACCCTCAACACACGGTTGCCAACCGTGCTGAGCCGAGCTTCGCGCTCCTCCGTTACCTTTTGGGAGGAAACCGCCCCAGTCAAACTGACCCGCACGCACTGTCCCCCGCCTGGCTGACAGGAATCGGGGTTAGAATCCTAATTAACAAAGAGTGGTGTTTCACATTGCGACTCCACGCGAACCGAGGCCCGCGCTTCGAAGTCTCCCACCTACGCTACGCATCATTAACCAGAACCCAATACGAGCTTACAGTAAAGGTGCATAGGGTCTTTCCGTCCTACTGCGGGCAGGCGGCATCTTCACCGCCGTTACAGTTTCGCCGAGATCCTCTCCGAGACAGTCGTTCAGTCGTTACACGATTCGTGCAGGTCGGAACTTACCCGACAAGGAATTTCGCTACCTTAGGACCGTTATAGTTACGGCCGACATTCACTGGGACTTAAAGACCGAGCTTCGCCTTGCGGCTAACAAGATCTCTTAATCTTTCAGCATTGGTCACGTGTCACACCCTATACGTCGTCTTCACGACTTTGCAGAGTGCTGTGTTTTTGTTAAACAGTCGCTAAACGCAATTTACTGAGACTCGCCGCCGCAACATTGCTGCCGCAGCATTGAGCACCCCTTCTCCCGAAGTTACGGGGCTAATGTGCCGAGTTCCTTAGAGAGGTTTCTCTCGCGCGCCTGAGTGCGCTTACACTCACCCACCTGTGTCGGTTTGCGGTACGGGTGAATAGGAAATACGATGCAACTTTTCTCGGCAGATTATCCAGTGATACGCTTCGGCCGAAACCTAAGCTCAGCATTCGATTGCCTAGTCACTGTTTTCCTCTGCGTCATCGCATCGCTAATTCCTACCCAGCGCAGGAATATTTAACCTGCTGTGCATCGCCTACGCCTTACGGCCTCGGCTTAGCTCCCGGCTAACCCTGGGGGGACGAACCTGGCCCAGGAAACCTTGGGTTTACGGCGACCAGAATTCTCATCTGGTTTATCGCTACTCGTGTCTGCATTCTCACTAATCAGCGCTCCACCGTCCATTTCCGTCCGGCTTCACTGCACTGATTACGCTCTCCTACCACTGAAAAGGTCCGAAGACCTCTTCAATCCATAGCTTCGGTATGTGATTTAATCGCCAATCATTTTCGGCGCGACATCGCTCGATGAGTCAGCTATTACGCACTGTTTAAATGATGGCTGCCTCTAAGCCAACATCCTCACTGTCTAAGCAACGTCACATCCTTTCCACTTAATCACATTTAGGCACCTTAGCTGATGGTCTGGGCTGTTGCCCTCTCGACTATGAAGCTTATCCCCCACAGTCTGATTGCTGTGATACTGAGACCGACGGTATTCGGAGTTTGATTGGTTTTGATATCCTGGTGGGGACTCTAAGCCATTCAGTGCTCTACCTCCGCCGGGTACTTCCACAACACTCGCCCTCAAGCGATTTCGGAGAGAACCAGCTATCACGGGGTTTGATTAGTCTTTCGCTCCTACTCTCAAGTCATCTCAGAATTTTTCAACATTCACGAGTTCGGTCCTCCACCTGGTGTTACCCAGGCTTCAACCTGCTCAAGAGTAGATCACCTCCGCTTCGGGTCTATTGCCCGCGACTGGGTCGCGCTGTTCGCACTCGCTTTCGCTTCGCCTCCGGCCCAGAGGGCCTTAGGCTCGCCACGGACAATAACTCGCAGACTCATTATGCAAAAGGCAAGCGGTCACCACACCTTGCGGCATGGCTCCCACACATTGTAGGCATATGGTTTCAGGTACTATTTCACTCCGCTAACAGCGGTTCTTTTCACCTTTCCCTCGCGGTACTAGTTCACTATCGGTTGCCAAGGAGTATTTAGTCTTATCCGGTGGTCCGGACGGATTCGCACAGAGTTTCACGTGCACCGTGCTACTTGGGATACCCCTAGAGGAGTTTGAGTTTTCGCATACCCGGCTGTCACGGTCTATGGCCCAACTTTCCAGAAGATTCTGCTAACTCTCGCTCTCTCACATCGAGGTCCCTCAACCCCGGGAAGACAAGTCCTCCCGGTTTAGACTGTTCCGCTTTCGCTCGCCACTACTGACGGAATCATTTCGTTTTCTTTTCCTGGGGTTACTGAGATGTTTCACTTCACCCCGTGTCGCCTCGCCGGACTATGAATTCATCCGGTCGATACCGGGAGTTTAATCCCGGTGGGTTGTCCCATTCGGAGATCCACGGATCAACGCCTGCTTGCGGCTCCCCGCGGCTTATCGCAACTTGCTACGTCCTTCATCGCCTCTTGGCACCAAGGCATTCACCATAAGCCCTTAGTAGCTTGATCACAAAGAGAGACCATTGTTTCCAATGGTGACTCAGCGAATTGTATTTTGCCCTAGTGTTACCTATGTGTAGTTGTCAAAGAACGGGCCGAACCGTTTCGCCGGAGTGGTTTGCGCCCCGGCAATTCGCTTCGGTGAAATCCGCCGCCAACAAGTGGTGGGCGTGACTGGACTTGAACCAGTGACCCTGCGCTTATCAAGCGCATGCTCTAACCAACTGAGCTACACGCCCCGAAATCACGGCTGGCCGAGCCACAGCTCGCAGCAGTCAAACTTCGTTGTGGGCTCAACGGCCCGCCTTCGCTTTGCTCCGGCGCGGCAGCTTTCGCTCTGGCTTCGCCCGGAGCGAAGGCTGGTGGAGCTGAGGAGACTCGAACTCCCGACCTATAGCTTGCAAAGCTACCGCTCTACCAACTGAGCTACAGCCCCACTTGGGATTATCGATTTCCGATTTGCGATTGCGGCTTTTCAAATCCGCAATCCGCAACCGGCCATCCGCGTTACAAATCGGAGTTCGCTGTCTGCCACTTGTCGGTTCAAAGAACGTGCTGCTCTCTTGAAAACTGAACTGTGCGATAAGGTATCGAGCCGCTTCAGCGTTTGCACGCCGATCGACCTCGGAAGTGCGGTTTTGATCCCGCACCCGTGGTGTCTCCTTAGAAAGGAGGTGATCCAGCCGCAGGTTCCCCTACGGCTACCTTGTTACGACTTCATCCCAATCACCAGCCATACCTTCGGCACCTTTTGAGGGGCGACTTCGGGTACAACCGGCTTTCATGATGTGACGGGCGGTGTGTACAAGGCCTGGGAACGTATTCACGGCGCCGTAGCTGATGCGCCATTACTAGCGATTCCAACTTCATGTCGTCGAGTTGCAGACGACAATCTGAACTGGGCCCGGTTTTCTGGGATTTGCTCCAGCTTACGCTCTTGCTTCCCTTTGTGCCGGGCATTGTAGTACGTGTGCAGCCCTGGCCGTAAGGGCCATACTGACTTGACGTCATCCCCACCTTCCTCCCCGTTGAAGCGAGGCAGTCCGTCCAGAGTGCTCCAGTCTCTCGACCGGGTGGCAACAGGACGCAGGGGTTGCGCTCGTTGCGGGACTTAACCCAACATCTCACGACACGAGCTGACGACAGCCATGCAGCACCTGTGTGGGCTCCTCTTGCGAGGTCGTCAGGCTTTCACCCTTCTACCACCCACATGTCAAGGCCAGGTAAGGTTCTTCGCGTTGCATCGAATTGAGCCACATACTCCACCGCTTGTGCAGGCCCCCGTCAATTTCTTTGAGTTTTAATCTTGCGACCGTACTTCCCAGGCGGCACGTTTAACGCGTTGGCTACGCCACAAAAGGGGTCGATTCCTTTTACAGCAAACGTGCACCGTTTACGGCTAGGACTACCAGGGTATCTAATCCTGTTTGCTCCCCTAGCTTTCGTGCCTCAGTGTCAGGTGTTGTCCAGGGACTCGCCTTCGCCACTGGTGTTCCTCTCGATATCTACGCATTTCACTGCTACACCGAGAATTCCAGTCCCCCCTCCAACCCTCTAGCCGAATAGTATCCAATGCCGTTTCGGAGTTGAGCTCCGAGATTTCACATCAGACTTACCCGACCACCTACGCACCCTTTACGCCCAGTAAATCCGAACAACGCTTGGGACCTCTGTATTACCGCGGCTGCTGGCACAGAGTTAGCCGTCCCTTCCTCTTCCGCTACTATCAGGTTGCCATCTTTTAAATAGCAACGGTTGGTCGCG
>Ga0299912_10003854_pt1 | contig 12245 bp, 9 predicted proteins | sample RVTome_2_FD_207667 | JGI IMG/M metagenome (GOLD analysis project Ga0299912, IMG submission 207667) | Soil microbial communities from uranium-contaminated site in the Upper Colorado River Basin, Wyoming, United States - RVT95D214 (version 2) ... | reverse complement strand
TCTACAAGATGGACTACGGCCCGATGCTGGCCTATCACGTGGAGCATGAGGCGGATCTCACCATCGGCTGCTTCGAGGTGCCGCTGGAAACCGCCAAGGCCTTCGGCGTGATGGCGGTGGACGACGAATGGCGCGTCACCGGCTTTACCGAAAAGCCGCCGCAGCCCGACAGCATCCCCGGCCGTCCGGGCGAGGCGCTGGCCTCCATGGGCATTTATGTGTTCAACACCAAGTTCCTGTTCGAGCAGCTGGTGCGCGATGCGGAGAGCGCGGGGTCCGAGCGCGATTTCGGCAAGAACATCATTCCCGGCGTGATCGACAAATACCGCGTCTACGCCTATCCGTTCCGCGATCCGGTCACCGGCAGCCAGGCCTACTGGCGCGACGTGGGTACCGTCGACTCCTACTGGTCGGCCAACATGGAGCTGATCGGCGTGACGCCGGAGCTGAACATGTACGACAACGAGTGGCCCATCTGGACCTACCAGGAGCAACTGCCGCCGGCCAAGTTCGTGTTCGACGACGACGACCGTCGCGGCATGGCGGTGGATTCCATGGTGTCCGGCGGCTGCATCATCTCCGGCGGCAGCCTGCGCCATTCGCTGCTGTTCTCCAACGTGCGCATCAACTCCTTTGCCAAGGTGGAGGACTCGGTGATCCTGCCCGACGTGACCATCGGCGAGCGCTGCCGCGTCCGTAAAGCGGTGATCGACCGCGGCTGCATCATTCCCGACGGCACCGTCATCGGCGAAAACCTGGAACAGGATGCCAAGCGCTTCCACGTCAGCGAGGGCGGTGTGGTGCTGGTGTGTCCGGAGATGCTCGGCCAAGAGTTGCACCATGTCCGATAAAACCCGTCTCAAGGTGGTGCTGTGCTGGCACATGCACCAGCCGCAGTATTTCGATCTGGAAAGCGGCCAATACCAGCTGCCGTGGACCTATCTGCACGCCATCAAGGATTACGTCGACATGGCGGCGATCATCGAGGACGTGCCGGGGGCGCGGGCGGTGGTCAATTTCGCGCCCACCCTGCTGGAGCAGCTGGACGACTACGCCCTGATGGTGCGCGACTACCTGCAACACGATACGCCGCTGCGCGATCCGCTGCTGGCGGCGCTGGTGGCGCCGGCCCTGCCGTCCGATCCGGAGCAACGCCTGCTGCTGATCAAAAATTGCCTGCGCGCCAATGAAATGCGTCTCATCGATCGCTTTCCCCAGTTCCGCCTGCTGGCCGATCTGGCCCACTGCGTGGAGGAAACGCCGCGCCTGGTGGCTTACCTGGACGAGCAGTTCCTTACCGATCTCCTGATGTGGTACCACCTGGCCTGGATCGGCGAGACCGTGCGTCGCAGCGACGATCGGGTGCAGGACCTGATGGACAAGAATGCGGCATTCACCCATGCCGATCGCCGCCAGCTGCTGGAGCTGATCGGCGAACTGCTGGACGGCGTGGTGCCGCGCTACCGGCGTCTGGCCGAGAGCGGCCGTGTCGAACTGTCGGTGACGCCCTATGCCCATCCCATCATGCCGTTGCTGCTGGACATCGACGCCGCCCGCGACGCCATGCCCGAGGCGCGGCTGCCCCTGCTGACCGAGTATCCCGGCGGCGAGGCGCGGGCGCGCTGGCACGTGCGCGAGGGCATCCGCGTGTTCGAGCAGCACTTCGGCATGAAGCCGCGCGGCTGCTGGCCCTCCGAGGGCGGCGTCAGCACCGCGGCGGTCGGCCTGCTGGCCGAGGAAGGTTTTGCCTGGGCCGCCAGCGGCGAGAGCGTGCTGCGCAACAGCATGCACCGCCACTGCGTCCCCGGCCACGGCTGCATTCACCGCCCCTACCAGGTCGATGGCGCCGACATGCAGTGCTTTTTCCGCGACGACGGCCTGTCCGATCTCATCGGCTTCACCTACGCCAATTGGCATGCCGACGATGCGGTGGGCAACCTCATTCACCATCTGGAAAACATCGCTACCGCCTGTGCCGACGAGCCCAACCGCGTCGTCTCCATCATCATGGACGGCGAAAACGCCTGGGAGTATTACCCGGAGAACGGCTACCACTTCCTCTCCGCCCTGTATCGCCGTCTGGCTACCCATCCGGGACTGGAACTCACCACCTTCGGCGACTGCATCGATGCCGGCCTCACCCCCACGGTGCTGCCCGGCCTGGTGGCGGGCAGCTGGGTGTACGGCACCTTCTCCACCTGGATCGGCGAGACCGACAAGAACCACGCCTGGGATCTGCTGGGCGAGGCCAAGCGCGCCTTCGACGCCGCCGTGGCGGCGGGCCGCCTGAGCGGCGCGCGCCTGCGCGAGGCGGAGTTGCAGCTGGGCGTGTGCGAGGGTTCCGACTGGTTCTGGTGGTTCGGCGACTACAACCCGGCCGACTCGGTGCGCGATTTCGAACGCCTGTTCCGCATGCAACTGGCCAAGCTTTATCGCGTCATGGGCGAGGAGCCGCCGGACACCATCACCCACGTGCTGTTCCACGGCGGCGGCAAGCCGCAGATGGGCGGCGTGATGCGCCGTGGGCAGGAAGGGACGACCTGACGGCAATACCTCCCTCTGACGTTGCAGGGAGAGGCAATACGCCCGTGTCCGGCAGCCACACTGCCGGCACGGCCAAAAAACCAATAATCAGTTACGCACAGGGATCGCATGACACACCGCACGGCACACACCCCGCTGCAACAGCGCCAGGCGGGCATCCTCCTGCACCCCACCTCTCTGCCCGGCCCCTGGCACTGCGGCGATCTGGGCAGCGAGGCCTGGCACTTCGTCGATTTTCTCGCCGCCGCCGGCCAGCATGTGTGGCAGATCCTGCCGCTGGGTCCGACCCACGACGACATGTCCCCCTACCAAAGCCTGTCGGCCCACGCCGGCAATCCGCAGCTGATCAGCATCGAGGCCTTGCAGGCGCAGGGCTGGCTGGACGGCGGCGTGATTCCCGACCCGCGGCCCGAGGCCAAGGCGCCGCTCATCGCGCGCGCCTGGCACGGCTTCAATGCCCGCGCCGACGATGGGGCACGGGCCGAATTGCAGCAGTTCATCGACGCCAGCCACTGGCTGGAGGACTACGCCCTGTTCCGCATCATCAAGCAGGTGGAGCAGGGGCGCGGTTGGAATGAATGGCCGGCGCCGCTGCGTGATCGCGAGCCCGCCGCCCTTGCCAGGCTGCGCGAAAGCCATGCCGACGAACTGGCGGCGATACGCTTCGAGCAGTTCATCTTTGAACAGCAGTGGCAGGCGCTGAAGCGCCATGCCAACGGCAAGGGCATCACCATCTTCGGCGATATGCCCATCTTCGTCGCCCACGACAGCGCCGACGTGTGGGCGCAGCGCCAGTGTTTCGATCTGGACGAAAGCGGCCGGCCCACCGTGGTGGCCGGCGTGCCGCCGGATTATTTTTCCGCCACCGGCCAGCGCTGGGGCAATCCCCATTACGACTGGGAGTGGATGGAGGCCGACGGCTTCAGCTGGTGGCGCCAGCGGCTGGAGGGACAGCTGCGCCTGTTCGACCTGGTGCGCATCGATCACTTCCGCGGTTTCGAGGCCTACTGGGAGGTTCCCGTCCACGAGGAGACGGCCATCAACGGCCGCTGGGTGAAGGCGCCGGGCGACGCCCTGTTCGCCACCCTGCTGGAGCTTTTCGATCCCCTGCCGGTGGTGGCGGAGGATCTGGGCACCATCACCCCCGAGGTTACCGAGCTGCGCACCAAATATGCCCTGCCGGGCATGCGCATCCTGCATTTCGCCTTCGACGGCAGTCCCGACAACCCCTATCTGCCGCACAACCACGACGTGAACAGCGTGGTCTACACCGGCACTCACGACAACGACACCACTCTGGGCTGGTACGACAGTCTGCCCGAGTCGGTGTGCCAGAACATGAACGAGTACCTGGGGCAACCGGGCGAGGCCATGCCCTGGCCCCTGATCCGCGCCGCTTATGCCTCGGTGGCGCGGCTCGCCATCGTGCCCCTGCAGGATGTACTGGAGCTCGGCGCCGAACACCGGATGAATACGCCGGGTACCGTCGTCGGCAACTGGCAGTGGCGTTTTCGCTGGGAGCAGGTGACTCCGGATCGCGCTCCGCGCCTGTTGCGCCTGACGGAGCTCTATCGCCGCCGCTAGCGCCGTGCCCCGGCGGGAACTGTGATTCCCATAGCAGTCCGCCCCGGCGATACCCTATAACGTGGCATGGGAATCGATGCGGCGCGGCCTACGCTCCGCTTTATGCAAGGAGGTGGCTATGTCGTTTGCGGATATTTTCCTGCTGATACCGGCCTCACCGCTGCTGTCCGGCCTGATCTGGCTGGTGGTTGCCGTGGGCCTGCTCTATCTGGCGCGGCCCGCCGCGCACCTCGCCATCGCGGCGGCCTCGCGCCTGCTGCACCACGCCTGCAAGCTGGCCGCCCGTTCAGTGATGCTGGCCGAGCAGCGCCTCAAGCAGCGCAACAACGAGGTCCTGCTGGCGGCCGGCCGCGAAGCGGCGGAGCGCATCATCGAGCGTGAATTCGAGCGCATCGACGCCTCGGTGCGGCGCGACCTGGCCGAATATCCCGCCCTGCAACGGCAGATGAGCGAGGCCATCACCCGTCTGGAGCAGGATTACCACGACAGCAGCGAGGTGCCGCCGGAACCGCCGGCCTGGGCCAAGGTGGTGGACGCCGTGGCCAAGATTGCGCCCAGGGAACCGGTAGTGGGCGAGATCCTGCAGGACATCCACGATTCCATGGTGCGCGCCCAGCGCGCCGCCATCGAGCAGTACCGCAACGACAACAGCAAGCGCCACCGCATCCTCAGCCGCATGATGCCGCTGTGGCGCCGCGTGGCGCAGGTGCTGGGCGAGATGGACAAGCGCGTCAACCGCCTGCTGGAACGCTCCACCGCCATCGATCGCCACATGGCCTCCTACGAGGACATCCTCAACCGCAGCCCGCGCGCCGAGCGCATGCTGTCGTCGTCGTCCCTGACCCAGTTCTTCATCGCCGGCTTCGTGCTGACCATCGCCATCGGCGGCGCGGTCATCAACTTCCACCTCATCGCCCGGCCGATGCAGGAAATGGTGGGCGGCAGCAGCTACATCATGGGCTACAAGGCGGCCAATATCGCGGCCTTGGTGATCATCCTGGTGGAGGTTGCGATGGGGCTGTTCCTCATGGAATCGCTGCGCATCACCCGCCTGTTCCCGGTGATTGCGGCGCTGGATGATCGCCTGCGGGTGCGCATGATCTGGGTGGCCTTCGCCTTCTTGCTGGCCCTGGCCAGCATCGAGTCCGGCCTGGCCTTCATGCGCGAAAAACTGTCGCAGGACGACGCCAGCCTGGTGGCCTCGCTGGTGGGCCAGGGCGAGGCGGGCGCGGTGGCCGCCAACCTGTGGATCACCACGGCGGCGCAGATGGGCATGGGCTTCATCCTGCCCTTCGCCCTGGTCTTCGTCGCCATCCCGCTGGAGTCCTTCATCCACTCCTCGCGCACCGTGCTCGGGCTGCTGGCGCAGGGGCTGCTGCAACTGCTGGCCTTCCTGCTGCGCCTGACCGGCAACGTGTTCCGTCACGGCGGCAACATGCTGATCCGCCTTTACGACCTGCTCATCTTCCTGCCGTTGTGGCTGGAGGAGCGCCTGCGTGCGCGCGGCAAGCCGGCGGCGGAGATGGCCGTGACGGACGATGCCGTGGCCACGGAGGGTCGGTCATGAAGCGCGTATTCCTGTTGTTGACCGCGACGGCGGCGCTGCTGCTGTCTGCCTGCAGCGACGAAACCACCCATAGCCGCGGCGTCTACATGCTGCTCGACACCTCCGGCACCTATACCAAGGAGCTGGACAAGGCGCAGCAGATCATCAACTTCGTGCTGGCCAAGCTGCAACCGGGCGATTCCTTCGCCGTGGCGCGCATCAAGACCGGCAGCTTCAGCGAAAAGGACATCATCGCCCGCGTCACCTTCGACGGCCAGCCCAGCCGCGCCAATTTGCAGAAGCGGCAGTTCCGCGAAGAGATCGACAAGTTCGTCGCCAACGTCAAACCCAGCGCCTACACCGACATCACCGGAGGCCTGTTGCAGGCTGTCGAGTACCTGGACGAGAAGAACCCCGGCCGCAAGACCGTGCTCATCTTTTCCGACATGAAGGAGGAACTGGCTGCGGGTTACGTGCGCGAGGCCATCCCGCTGCAGATGCAGGGCTTCGAAGTGGTGGCGCTCAACGTGAGCAAGCTGCGCAGCGACAACATCGACCCGCGCGAATACACCGATCGCCTGGCCTACTGGCGCCAGCGCGTCGAGGCCGGCGGCGGCAGTTGGCGTGTGCTCAACGACCTGGAACGGCTGGAAGCCCTGTTCATCGACTGACCCGCACCGTGACCGCCGCCGCGGGCGGCGGTCACGGCTTTCCCGCCACGGGGCTGTGAACCATCGTCGGCGCTCGCATTACCCCGCCTCCGTCTGCCCGCGCAAACCCCGCTTTTGTCAGAAAAAATCTTAGATATTTTCACCTGCGCGGCACCCACAATGGACGCTCCCCGGTCTTCAGGGCCGTTCGCGACTCTTAATTTGATCGCAAACATTGTGCCGACCTTACGGCTGTGATTAAGTTAACACTTTTGTCACATACCCAGGCCGGAGGAGGCCATGTTCAACAACTACATAGCGCTGTCGCACGGCGCACTGGGGCCGTACCGCGTGCTGGTGGTGGACGATATGGCCACCAACCGCTTGATGGTCAAGGCCATTCTCGAAGCGCAGGGCTATCAGGTGATCGAGGCCGAGAGCGGCGAGCAGGCCATTACCCTGATGCTGGAGAGCAATTACGACGCCGTGGTGCTGGACGTGCTGATGCCCGGCATGAATGGCTTCGACGTCTGCACCCACATCAGGCATCTGCACGGCCAGGAATTCCTGCCGGTGATCATGCTCACCAGCCTGGGCAGCCCGGACGACGTGGCGCGCGGCTTCGATTGCGGCGCCACCGATTTCGTGACCAAGCCCTACAACAACATCGAGCTGGTGGCGCGGGTGAAGTCGGCGGCGCAGAAGAAGCGCCTCATCGACCGCCTGGACGATACCGAATCGGTGCTGTTTGCCCTGGCGCGCATGGTGGAGGCCAAGGACCAGAACACCCGCGATCACTGCGACCGCCTGTCGCACATGGCGGTGGTGTTTGGCCGCAGCCTGGGCTACGGCTTCGAGGAACTGGACGCCCTGCGCCGCGGCGGCATCCTGCACGACATCGGCAAGCTCGGTATCCCGGATTCCGTGCTGCTCAAGAGCGGCCCCCTGAGCGACGCCGAATGGATGATGATGCGCCAGCATCCGGCCATCGGCGCCGAACTGTGCCGTCCGCTACGAACCATGAAAAAGACCGTCGACATCGTTCACTTTCACCACGAACGCTGGAACGGCAGCGGCTACCCGGAAGGGCTGCACGAATACGAGATACCCGAACTGGCGCGGGTGTTCCAGATCGTCGACGTCTATGACGCCCTGTCCACCGAACGTCCTTACAAGCCCGCTTTCGCCAGGGACAAGGTCATCGAGATCATGGAGGCGGAGGGCGCCAAGGGCTATTGGGATCCCGACCTGCTGGAGCGCTTCCTGCACATCGTCCACGACAGCCCGCAAAAGCTGGAGCTGCCGGCGGACGCCCACCAGGATGCCAGTGCGCGCATCTTCGACAGCGTGATGAAGCGCGAGCTGCAGGACTGGGATCGGCGCTGACATGACCGAGGCGGTATCCAACCTGCCCCAATCGGGCATGCTGCTGCTGTTCCGCTGCGCCGGCGTGGATTTCGCCCTCGACGTGGACAGCGTCGAGCGCGCCTCCTGGCTGGTGGCGGCGCAGCCTCTGCCCGAGGCCAGCGACTACGTGGTCGGTATTACCGCCCTGCAGGGCGAGTCCGTCCTGCTGGTGGACCTGGCCCGGCGCCTGGGCCTGGAGGGGGCCGCGCAGTACGGCCTGCACACGCCCCTGGTGTGGTGCCGCGGCGGCGGCCGCCGCGCGGCACTGGCGGTGGACGAAATCGAGGGCGTGGCGGCCGCGGCGGTGAACGGTGCCGACATGAGCGAACTGCTGTGCCAGGGGCGGGCACCGCTGCTGGGCGCGGTGCGCCACGACGGCCGTACCTGGCTGCTGCTCGATCCGGCGCGGCTGTTGGCCTTCGATCTGGCGCAGGAGGCAAGCGAACTCAGGCTGGATCGGGACGTCCTGCAGCGTTGGCTGCTGGCGGGCGAAGCCGCGCAGGAGGACGCCGATGAATGAACGCGCCACGGGCCTGCCGCCGGCCCAAATGGAGTGGCTGCTGCAACTGGTGCGTCGCCGCACCGGCATCGTGCTGCAACCCTATCAGCTGGATAACCTGCCGCTGATCGTGCAGGGCGCCTGCGAGCGTTTTGGCTACCGCGATGCCGACGCCTACCTGCGCCACCTGGACGAAGGCGTGGCCGGTTCGCCGGAGCTGGAATACCTGGTGGCGCGCATCACCGTCGGCGAGAGCTATTTTTTCCGCGACGACGAACAGCTGCGCTTTTTGCGCGAAGCCTGGCTGCCGGAGGTGATCGACCGCAAATTCCGCAGCGGCGATCGCTCCCTGCGCATCTGGAGCGCCGGCTGTGCCGCCGGCCAGGAAATCTACACCCTGGCGATTCTTCTCAGCGAGCTGCTGCCGCAGCCGGAAAGCTGGAGCCTGCACCTGCTCGGCACCGACATCAACACCGATTCCCTCAGCCAGGCGATCCGCGGCCAATACACCGCCTGGTCCATGCGCGCCACCGACGCCGGGCTGCGTGCGCGCCACTTCGAGCAACTGGGCGACGTCTACCGCATCCGGCCGCAGCTGCGCGAGCTGGTGAAGTTCTCCTATCTCAACCTGCTGGAAGACAGTTTTCCCACCATGCTGTCGGGCACGGCGGCCATGGACCTGATCCTGTGCCGCAATGTGTTCATCTATTTCGATGCGGCGCTGATCCCGCCGGTGATGCAGAAATTTCACGACAGCCTGCTGCCCGGCGGCTACCTGATGCTCGGCGCTTCCGATTTGACGGCGGAGGCGGCCCCGGGGCTGGAGCTGCACCACTGGGGCAATACCTTCTGTTATCGCCGCGGCGACGGGTTTTCCGCGGCGCCGCCGGTGACGTGTCCTGCCGCCGCGCCGTTGTACGTGCCGCCGCGCATACCGGACCCGGCGCCTGTGGCCGTGGCGGAGCCGCCGCCCGCACCGCGCCCGATCCGCTCGCCCTATCCCGAGGTGATCCGGCTGCTGCGCGCCGAGCGCTGGGATGCCGCGGTGAGCAAGGTGGACGAATTGGCGGCACGTGACGGCATGGATGCGGAGCTGGCCCAGCACAAGGCCAAGGCCCTGGCCAATCTGGGCCTGATGGAAGACGCGGCGCGGGAAGGCGAGGCCAGCCTGGCCATGGCGCCGCTGGACAAGCACACTTATCTCATTACCGCCCTGATCATGGTGGAGCTGGGCAAGCTGGACAAGGCGCAGGAGGCCTTGCGCAAGGCGCTGTTTCTCGACTCCAATTTCGTCGAGGCCCATTTCCAGAACGGCCTGCTGCAACTGCGCCTGGGCGAACGCAAGGCCGGGCTGCGCAGCCTGAGCAATGCGCTGGAGCTGGCCGAGCGGCTCGATCCGCAGCGCCAGGTGCACAACGCCCCCGGCCTGGTGTTCGGCCGCCTGGCCGAGATCCTGCGCAAGGAACTGCATATGTACCAGGAGGAATAAATGACCGATGCGAGCGACAAGGCCTTCGCGCGCATGCCGCGCGGCATCGACGAACGTGCGGTGCTGCTGGACCGGCTGCGCCTGCTCGGCGCGGAGACGGCGGCCCCCGAGGCGGAGCGGCAGGGTGAACCGGCGGTGCTGTTCCGTCTCGGCGCCGGGGAGCGCTATGCCCTGAGCTATCGCCACGCCGAGGAGATCGTGCAGCGCACGGCGCTGGCGCCGGTGCCGTGTACGCCGCCCTACGTGGCGGGGGTGATGAATCTGCGCGGCGAGCTGGTGACGGTGCTCGATCTCAAGCAGCTGTTTCGCGCCCAGCCGGCGGAATACGACGCGCAGGCGCCGATCCTGGTGGTGGCGCTCGGTGCGGTCACCGTCGGCCTGCGGGTCGACGAGGTGCTGGGGCAGATCGACATCGACCCGGCGCGGCTGGAACCGCCGCTGCCGTCCGACGGGGTGCGCAACCTGGCCTGGGTGGCCGGCATCCACGACGGCACCGTTACCGTGCTCGATGCGGCGGCGTTGCTGGCGAGCAGCGATTTGGTGGTGGACGAACGGGTGGGTTAATCGGCCCGTGTTGGGCCACACAAAATTCAGAATTCAAATTCAAAATTCAACGAGAAGCGTGTCTTGAATTTTGAATCCGAACGGCAGTGGAACATGAGGTCTGGCCTATGAACGAACAAAAAGACAATGCCGGGATCGCGGCGGCCGCAGCGGCGGTGGGCATCGATGTGGAGGAGTGGCAGCGGCGCCAGCGCTTCGTCGGTTTCGGCAAGGACGACGTCAAGCTGCTGCGCGATATGGCCGACATCGTCGCGCGCCACGCCGATGCGGTGGTGGATCGTTTCTACGACAACATCGAGCACTTCCCCGATCTGGTGAACCTGATCCGCGATTCGGGCTCCAGCATGGAGCGGCTCAAGGCCACCCAGCGCCAGTACCTGCTGGAGCTGTTCGCCGGCGATTACGGCGCCTCCTACCTGGAACGGCGCCTGCGCATCGGCGTGGTGCACCACCGCATCGGCCTGGATCCGCGTTTCTATCTGGGCAGCTACAGCATCTACAGCCAGGCCCTGCTGCCGCTGGTGCGCAAGCGCTATCCCTGGAACCGGCAGCGGCAGGAGCGCGCGGAGCAGGCCATCACCAAGCTGCTGTCGCTGGATGCGCAGCTGGCGGTGGACACCTATATCCACCGCCTGATGCACAGCCTGGACGAGGTGAGCCTGTCGCGGGACGAGGTTGACCGCCGCGTCGCAGGTTACCGTCGCTTCATCGCCAACGTCGCCACCGGCGACCTCACGCACCGCATCGAGGCGGTGGGCGACGACGAACTGGGCAGTCTGGGCGATCAGCTCAACGACATGGTGCACAAGCTGGCCAGCATGGCGCGCTCGGTGACCGAGGCCGGCAGCTCGATGATGGTGGCTGTGGAACAGTTGCAGCAGTCGGTGAGTTCGCAGTCCGCCGGCGCCGCGCAGCAGGCCAGCGCGGTGAGCGAAACGGCCACCACCCTGGAGGAGATCCGCGTCACTTCCAACCAGACCCGCGACAAGGCGCGCAGCCTGGGCCAGGCCGCCGAGCGCACCCGCGAGGAAGGCGAGCGCGGCCTGCAGACTGTGCAGGGCACCATCGCCGCCATGCAGGACATCCGCGTCAAGGTGGAATCCATTGCACGCAACATCCTCGCCCTGTCTGAGCAGACCCAACAGATCGGCGACATCACCGGCCTGGTGAGCAATATGGCGCAGCAGCTCAAGATCCTCGCCCTCAACGCCTCCATCGAAGCAAGCAAAGTGGGCGAGGCGGGCAAGGGCTTTGCGGTGGTGGCCAGCGAGGTGCGCGAGCTGGCCGAGCAGTCGCAGGAGGCGACCACGCAGATCCGCACCATCCTGCACGACATCCAGCGCGCCACCGACCGGTCGGTGATGGCCACCGAGGAGGGCATCAAGGGCGTGGACGAGGGTATGCGCCTGGTCGATCAGGCGGGCGCCGCCATGCGCGATCTGACCCAGGTGATCCGCGAGACCTCGCTGGCCGGCCAGCAGATCGTGGCAGCGGTGGGCCAGGAGGCCTCCGGCATCGATCAGATTGCCGCGGCGATGAAGGACATCAACGGCGCCACCAAGCAGTTCCTCGCCGCCACCCAGCAGACCAAGCAGACCGCCCTCAGCCTGGGCGACATCGCCGGCGCCCTGCGCGCCAGTGCCGCCGCCTACAAGGTGTGAACTGAATAAATGGACCTGGATCCGGAAATCATCCAGCAGCTGCTCGCCACCTTCGCGCTGGAGATGGACGAGCAGCTGCAGCAGGTGACCGATCAGCTGTTGCAGCTGGAGAAGGGCCTGCCGCCGGAAGAGTGCGCACGCGCCTACGACACGGTGTTTCGTGCCGCCCATAACGTGAAGGGTGCGGCACGCGGTATCGGTGCCGAGGCGGTGGGCGAACTGGCCCATCAGCTGGAAACCCTGTTCAGCCAGCTCAAGCGCGGCGGCGGCGTCCCGCCGCCGGCGCTGGTGGATGTGTCGC
>Ga0299912_10003851_pt1 | contig 12252 bp, 13 predicted proteins | sample RVTome_2_FD_207667 | JGI IMG/M metagenome (GOLD analysis project Ga0299912, IMG submission 207667) | Soil microbial communities from uranium-contaminated site in the Upper Colorado River Basin, Wyoming, United States - RVT95D214 (version 2) ... | reverse complement strand
TCCGACGCCTTCTGCACCGGCTCCTCCATCATGCCGCAGAAGAAAAACCCCGACGTGCCGGAACTGGTGCGCGGCAAGTCCGGCCGTGTCATCGGCCACCTGATGTCCCTCATCACCCTGATGAAGTCCCAGCCCCTGGCCTACAACAAGGACAACCAGGAAGACAAGGAACCGCTGTTCGACACCATCGACACCGTCAAGGGCTGCCTGCGCGTCTACGCCGACATGATGGGCTGCACCGAACAGGCCGACGGCACGCGCAAATGCCACGTCGCCGTGAAGAAGGACAACATGCGCGAAGCCGCCCGCCGCGGTTTCAGCACGGCAACGGATCTGGCCGATTACCTGGTGCGCAAGGGCGTGCCCTTCCGCGACGCCCACGAGATCGTCGGCAAGGCCGTCGCCCTCGGCGTCAAGACGCAGCGCGACCTGTCGGAAATGAAGCTGGAGGAATTGCAGCAATTCTCCGCCGCCATAGGCGCCGACGTATTCGACGTGCTTACGCTGGAGGGCTCGGTCGCCGCGCGCAATCACCTGGGCGGCACGGCGCCGGAGCAGGTGAAAAGGGCGGCAAAGGCGGCGAAGGAAAGACTGCGCTGAACAATCATTCAGCGATTGAAAAGCCTGACTCTCGCCAAGCGCGCCAGGAAAACCGCCCAGTGAGTTCTTTCTTTACGCGCTTGGCGCTCTTGGCGAGAGTATGCGATTTTCATTTGACCCGACGCGGTGGGGCCGCGGGGAAGCTCGCCCCACAACGGGAAGCCCCCAGACCGTCTTTGCGATATTCTTGCCCAATACACACCGCCTCACCCATAGCACCCGGAGGCCATCATGAGCCTGGAAGAGTTGCTGAAAGAAGCGCTAAAGCTACCGCCACAAGATCGTTACACCGTCGTCGACGGTCTGCTGCGCAGCCTCGACCAGCCGGACGCGACCATTGATGCCATATGGGCAGATGAGGCCGAGCGGCGCCTGAAGGCCTATCGTGCCGGAACGATGCCCGGCATACCGATGGAAGACGTTTTCCGGAACTGACGTTGAAAGTCATCTTCTCCGCACTGGCCGCAAAGGAACTGCGCGATGCGCGGGGATACTACGAACTCGAATTTACCGGGCTGGGGGCGCGCTTCTCCGCCGACGTACAGGCCGCCATTGCACGTATTGTCCGATACCCGGCTGCCTGGAACGTGGAACGGGGCGAAATACGCCGCTGTCTGCTCCAGCGTTTTCCGTACAAGGTGCTCTACTCTGTGGAACCTGATCACATTTTTGTGATTGCGATTGCGCACCAGCATCGCAAGCCTGATTACTGGGTGGATTGAGACAGGCTAAGGCTCCGCGCAGACGCTCAGCCGGGCTTGTGTACCTACCGCCAGACACAAACCTCTCTTGTGTATCATTGGCATTTAAGTATGATACGCAAAGCGTTGTATATCTCGCCAGCTCAAAAAGTAACGGATGCTCCGTGGAACCCTACGTCCCTGACCACCTGCCCATCGCATCGCTGGACAAGGCAGCCTTGTTTACCGCCGTGGGCGAGGCCAACGCAGCGCTGGCGCGCTACGACGGCCTGTTGCTGAGCATGGTCAACCCGGCCGTGATGCTGTCCCCGCTGACCAACCAGGAAGCCGTGCTCTCCTCCAAGATCGAAGGTACCCAAGCCACGGTGGAGGAGGTGCTGGAATACGAGGCCGGAGACGAGGAAGGCAGCGAGGACAAGCGGCGCGACATTCAGGAAATCCTCAACTACCGCAAGGCGCTGATGCTCGCCAAGGAGAGCGTGGCGGAGCGGCCCATCCGCCTGGCGCTGGTGCGCGAGATGCACCGCATCCTGATGGACAGCGTGCGCGGCGCCAACAAGGAACCCGGCCACTTCCGCAAGGAACAGACCTGGATCGGCGTCCCCGGCTGCACCATTGAGGAAGCGACTTTCGTTCCGCCCAGCCCGCTCCAGCTCACGAACCACCTGCAAGCGTGGGAGGCCTATCTGGAGAGCGACGATACCGATCCCATCGTGCAAACGGCCATCGCCCATGCCCAGTTCGAACTGCTGCACCCGTTCAAGGACGGCAACGGCCGCATCGGCCGCTTGCTCGTACCGCTGTATCTCTACAGCAAGGGCCGCCTCACCAGCCCGATGTTCTACCTCTCAGCCTACCTGGAGCGGAACCGCGACGAATACTACGCCCGCCTGCGCGCCATCTCGCAGCAGGGCGACTGGACCGGCTGGTGCGCCTTCTTCCTGCGCGCCGTCACCGCCCAGGCCAAACAGAACAGCACCATCCTGCGCGAGATCATGGCCCTGTACGAAGTCACCAAGGTACAGATACGCGACGTCACCCGCTCGCCGCACAGCGCGGCGCTGGTGGATGCCCTGTTCGACCGGCCGATCTTCACCGCCGCCGACATCGCCCGCCGCGCCGGCGTGCCGAAACCGACGTTACACAAGCTGATCAAGGAACTGCTCGACGAAGGCGTGTTGCAGACGGTACGCGAGGCCGCCGGCCGCCGCCCCGCAATCCTCACCTTCGCCGAACTACTGAATACATTGGAACGCAAAAAGTTAGTCTAACCGTTACGTCGTGAACTGCTTTCCGCACAACAACCAACCGAGGAGCCACCCATGCAGTCAGTCATCGATTTCATCACCGCCAATCCCCTGTACGGCGCGGGCCTCGCCCTGCTGCTGGTGTTCCTGATCTTCAGCCTGGTGAAGAAGGCGGCGAAGCTGGTGGTGATCGCTGTGCTGCTCAATGTGGGCTACGGCTACTACCTGCATGACATGGCGCAAACCGCCTACGACAAGGCCGCCGATGCGGTGAAGGATGCCGCCGAGCAGGCCGGGGACATGATGCGGCTGAAGTAGGTGCGCCGCAGGGCGCGATACTTCCCCGCCGCGAGCGGCTATACTGGCCGCGCTCTTCTCTGTGCACCGCTGCCCTGCGGCGGCGGTGCCTCTTCTTTGAAATGCCGGTTCGGCTTCGCCATCCGCCTTGCGGCGCGCCTCGTCTGACTGTTCATCCACCACGCAGACAGGCGCCGCACCGTGTACAACTATCAGGTGAAGTTCGAGACCCTCGCCATCGGCGATCGGGATTACCGCATCCGTTCGCTGCTCGATCGGCAGCAGTATTCCGATCCGGACGGCACGGCGGAGCGCGCCGGCATTCCTCCGGCGATGTGGCCGATCTTCGGGCTGGTGTGGCCGGCGGGCGTGTTCCTGGCGCAGACCATGGCGACGTTCGCGCAACGGGGCAAGCGCATTCTGGAAGTCGGCTGCGGCCTGGCGCTGGCCAGCCTGGTGCTGCACCATCGCGGCGCCGACATCAGCTCCACCGATCTGCATCCGCAAGCCGCCAACTTCCTGCGTGAGAATCTTCTGCTCAACCTGCTGCCACCCCTGGTTCATCATGCCGGTTCGTGGTCGGACACCATTCCGCAGCTGGGTAGCTTCGACCTCATCATCGGCAGCGATCTGCTGTACGAACCGGAGCACCCCGGCCTGCTGGCGCATTTCATCGACCGCCATGCCAATGACAGGGCGGAGGTGATCATCGTCGATCCGGGACGCGGCTATCACAATAGGTTCGGGCGCGAAATGAAGGCGCTGGGTTACCGCCAGGAAACGGAATGGTCTGATCGTCAGCCGGTGCGGGCGGCTTTGCGCCGCGGCCGCGTGCTGAATTTCCGGCGCGAGGGGCGGTAGGCTGAGGGGCGTCTGATACTTGATGGGTTTCGTTTGCACTCTACCCATCCGACCTTGTGAACATTGAGCACTAGGTGATGCCGAGTCGCAGCTTCACCGTTGCACACGAGCAAACCGCATCGACGCCCAGAAATGGGTAGAGTGCAACGAAATCCATCACGGCCCCCGGCACGAAAACCACCCGGTAGGCATACACCCCGCGGCGGCGGCGGCGTTCGCGGTCTACGCTGCGATCACCGCCCACGCTCCGTACCGGAGGCCCGTCATGACCTACGTGGTGACCGATAACTGCATCCGCTGCAAATACACCGACTGCGTCGAGGTCTGTCCCGTTGACTGCTTTCATGCCGGCCCCAATTTCCTGGTCATCGATCCGGACGAGTGCATCGACTGCACGCTGTGCGAGCCGGAATGTCCCGCCGCCGCCATATATCCCGACTCGGAACTGCCCGCCGACCAGGCCGCCTTTCTGCAACTGAACGCCGAGCTGGCGCGACAGTGGCCGGTGCTGAGCCAGAAGATCGATGCCCTGCCCGATGCCAAGGAATGGGACGGGGTGCCCAACAAGCTGCAATACCTGGAACGCTGAGCGGCCGAATCCTCTGCCCGCCGCGGCGGCACCCATGGGGCGCCCTATGACCGTTTCAGATCAGGGCAGCCAGCCGCCCACGGCCTGTCGCGGACGCGGATCGCCGGGCGCACTCACCCAGGCGGCGATCGCACGGCGCGACGCAGGGCCGTCCTTGAGCTGCGGCCAGGGCAGGTTCCATTCCATGACCGCCGCGCCGGCCACGGCGGCGCCTTGCGTCAGACCCAGCACCACGAAATCCTCTTGCAGGTTCTTGCCCGCGTTCTCGCCGCCGCCGATGGGCGAAGACAGGCCAAAGCCGAGCACGGCGAAATGGGCCTGCAAGGAATCGTATTCACCCTGCGGCCGGAACGTCACGCGCGCCGTTTTGCCCGCCGTCACTGTGATCGCCAGGTGGCCCACCGGAGGACCGGCGACAAACTCCGGCTCCGCACGACGGAACCAGCCGCGCCATTCGCGCCCGTTGAGCACGAAGCCGGGCGTATATACGGTGCCGATGCCACCGCTGCGCTGATAGTCGCGCTGGCGCCGGCTGAATTCCGCCCGCGCAAAACGATCCGGCCAGCCCAGCCTGTCCCAGTAATCGACGTGAAATGACAGCGGCACCAGTTCGCGCCACAGCGCCGGATGCGCGGTCAGTCCGCGCAGCCAGGCATCGGCGGGCGGGCAGCTGTTGCAGCCGTGGGAGGTGTACAGCTCCAGCGTCGCGACCTGCTCCACCGGGCTTTCCAGCGTGAGCGTTTCCGCCGCTGCTGTACCCGTCCACACCAGCGCTGCAGCGGCAACGGCGGTGCGCCAGTGCATCACGGCATCATCCCTCGGCCGGAATGAATTTCAGCGCGACGCCGTTGTTGCAGTAGCGCAGGCCGGTGGGTTTGGGGCCGTCGTCGAACACGTGGCCGTGATGTCCGCCGCAGCGCGCGCAATGGTATTCCGTGCGCGGCCAGATCAACTTGAAGTCGCGCTTGGTCTCGAAGGCATTGGGCAGGTGGTCCCAGAAGCTGGGCCAGCCGGTCTTGCTGTCGTACTTGGTGGCGGAATCGAACAGCGGATGATCGCAGGCGACGCAGACGTAGGTACCCTTGCGTTTCTCGTGCAGCAGCGGGCTGGTGTTCGGCCGCTCCGTGCCCTCCTCGCGCAGGACATCGAACTGCGCCGGGGTGAGACGCTTGCGCCATTCGTCCTCGCTCAAGATCAGTTTCTCCACGGCACCGGGGGCGACCCCGTCCTTGGCGACGGCGCGCGCTGCCACGAGGGGCAGCAGCGGCAGGCTGCCCAATATGTACAACAGGTGACGACGTTTCATGACGACCTCCTGATGATGTGGGGCCATGACCGGTGCGGCGCAGTCGCCGGCGGCGGCCGTGGCTGTTTCTGAGCTAAGCATGGCAGCCCGTGGTCAAGAAGCCATCACGCAAAAATCACAATTTGGTCACGGGCCTCAGACGCGCGGCAGCACCTACAAAGGCCTGGGGTCGAACCCTACTGCGCCGACACAGCCGCCGTGTTTCGTGCTAATCCTTTCCCTTATCCGGAGTCGGAACCGCTCTCCGGATCAACATCATACCGCCCACCCGCAGCACGACATTCCGCGGCGGGGAGAAATGGCGGCGCCCGTAACGGGCCTTACTGAATTTATGACACTGGAGGGGAATCCATGTTGCGTCATCTGTCTGCTGTTTTTCTGCTGCTTGCCACCACCGCTCCCGCCCTGGCCGGCCCGCTGGACGAGGCCAGGGCCAAAACGCACCTCAATGCCATCGCCGACAGCGACCTCGAGGTGTTGATGCGCGATTATGCCGACGACGCCTATATGGACTGGGTGGGCGGTCCCCTGGACGGGCGCTACACCGGCAAGGCCGCCATCCGCGCGCTGTGGGAAAAATTCATCGCCGCCAACAACGGCAAGCCGCGGCCGGTCAAGGTGGGTGAGTTCGAGGACTACGCCAATCCCACCGGCGTCTCCATCGTGGCGGAGGCCGAATACGGCGGCATGAAACCCGTGAAGGTCTGGCACCTGTTCGTCTATCGCGACGGCGTGCTCACCACGGAAATCTGGCAGGTCGCGCCGTCCATGCAGGTGCACTGATGTCCGCACGCGCCGTCGTGACGGCAATGCTGCTGGGCGCTTGCCTGCAAGCGACGGCCGGCACGCTGGTGGCGCACGTCGTCGGGAAGGACGGCATGCCGGTGGAAGATGCCGCGGTGGTGCTGGAGCCACTGGCGGGCGGTGCCGGGGTGCGGCCGGGCAAGGCGGAAATCGCGCAGCAGGATCGCGAGTACATGCCCTATCTCACCATCGTGCCGCGCGGCACCGTGGTGGAGTTTCCCAACCGCGATCCGTTCAAGCATCACGTCTATTCGTTTTCTCCGGCAAAGGTGTTCGAGATCAAACTGTATGCCGGCAAAGCGGCGCAGCCGGTGGTGTTCGACCAGACCGGCGAGGTAGCCCTGGGCTGCAACGTGCATGACTGGATGGAGGCCTATGTGCTGGTGGTGAATTCCAACCACTACGCCAAGAGCGGGGCCGACGGCCATGCCATGATCGGCGCGGAGGCGCCCGCGCAGGACATCGAGATCGGCGCGGATACCCGCGCGCTGCAGCTGGTGCTCGATGTCGCACCGCGGGTGGCGCGCCCCAAGCCGCCGCCGGACGCCGAGGACTATTGAATCATGGCGTTTCATTCGCTCCAGCACCGCATCGTCGTCGTTTTCGTCGGTCTGCTGCTGCTCGTGATGACCCTGGTACTGTTGCTGGTGCGGCACAGCGACGAGCGCATCGTGGCGGCGGAAATGGAGCGCGGACTGGACGCTGGCAGCGTGGTATTCACCCGCCTCGTCGAGCACAACAGCGCAGCACTGGAAAGCGCCGCCGCCCTGCTGGCCGCAGACTTCGGCTTCCGCGAGGCCATCGCCACCCTGGATCGCCCGACCATGCGTTCGGTGCTGCGCAATCACGGCCTGCGCATCGGCGCCGAAGTGATGATGGTGATGGAGCCGGCGGGGCCCGTCATCGCCGAAACGCAACGGCGCGGCGACCCGCACCGCTTCCCGTTTCCCGACCTGCTCGACAAGGCCAGGGCGGAGGGCAGCAGCGTCGGCTACCAGTTCATGAACGACGGCCGCCTCTACCACATGGTGCTGGTGCCGGTGCTGGCGCCGAAACTCATCGCCTGGGTGGCGATGGGATTTCCGGTGGACGATCGCTGGGCCGCCACGCTGTCGCAGATGACCGGCCTGACCGTGAGCGTGATCCGGCGCGAGGCCGGGCAGACGATGGTGCTCGCCTCATCCCTCGAAGAGGAGCAACGCGTCGCGCTGGCCGCCGCCCTGGCGGCCATGCCCGACGGCAAGGTGCTCACCTTCAACCGGGAGCGCTACCAGACACGCCTGCTGCCTCTCGGCAGCACGGCCGTCGTGGCGCTGCAGCGTTCCCTGGACGCGGCGGAGGCCCCGTTCCGCTCCATGCAGATTGGGCTGCTGGTGATGGCGCTGGCCGGTGTCGCCTTGTTCGCCGCCGGCAGCGTCCTGTTTGCACGGCACATCGCCGGTCCGGTGAACCAGCTCACCGCCGCGGCGCGCCGCATTGCTGCGGGGGATTATGCCGAACCGGTCCCGACCCTGGCGCCGGACGAAATCGGCGCCCTGGCCCGCAGCTTCGAACACATGCGCGACGGCATCGCCACGCGGGAACGGAAAATACTCAAGCTGGCCTACGAAGACGCCCTCACCGGCCTGCCCAACCGCACCTGGTTTCTCGAAGCCTTCGCGACCCTGCCGCCGGATGCGCCGGCGGCCATCGCCGTGCTCGACATCGATCGCTTCGCGCTCATCAACAATGCCCTCGGTCATCCCGTCGGCGATCGCCTGCTGGCGGAGGTGGGTGCGCGCCTGGCGCGCGTCGTCACGGCGCCGGCGCTGGTGGCACGGCTTTGGGGCGATGAATTCGCCTTCCTGCTGCGCGACGCGGACCAGGCCACGGCGCGCGCCTTCGCCGAAACGCTGCTCGCGGCGCTGCATGCGCCCATCTCCCTGGATGATCAGCGCGTCGACGTGGAAGGCAGCCTGGGCATCGCCCTGTTTCCCGCCGACGGCAAGGATGCCACCACGCTGCTGCGCCGCGCCGAACTGGCGATGTCGCGCGCCAAGTGCACCCACGCCGGCTATGCCTTCGCCGCCGAGGTCAACGGCGAGCCGCCGCACGAACAGCTGTCGCTCATCGGCGAAATGCGCGCCGCGCTCGCCGGCCAGGAATTCGTCATCCACTATCAGCCCAAGCTGCACCTGCCCAGCGGACGCATCGTCGGCGTCGAAGCCCTGCTGCGCTGGCAGCATCCGCAACGCGGACTGGTGGCACCGGCCAACTTCATCCCCTTCGCCGAACAAACCGGCTTCATCCGCGAGATCACCCCCTGGCTGCTGGAGCGGGTGGCCGAGCAGACGGCGCTCTGGCACGGGCGCGGCCTGAGCCTGGTGGCCTCCATCAATCTGTCGGCCCACGACCTGCTCAACCCGCAGCTGCCCGAACACATGCGCCGCCTGCTCGGCGCCCATGCCCTGCCGCCCGACAGCCTGTGCCTGGAGATCACCGAAAGCGCCTTGATGGAGGACCCCGACCTGGCGCTGCACCACCTGTCGCAACTGGCGGCGCTGGGCCTCAAGCTGTCCATCGATGACTACGGTGCCGGCCAGGCCTCACTCGCCTATCTCAAGCTGCTGCCGGTCCACGAGATCAAGATCGATCGCAGCTTCATCAGCTGCGTCACCGTATCGCCCAAGGACGCCGCCATCGTGCAGTCCACCATCCAGCTGGGCCACGCCCTGGGCCTGAGCGTCGTGGCCGAGGGCACGGAACACGCGGCGGATCTGGCCTGGCTGCGCCAGCGCGGCTGCGATATCGCCCAGGGCTACGGCATCGCCCACCCGATGCCGGCGCAGGACCTGCCGGCGTGGCTGGGGAAGTACACGCCCGACATCCCGGCGGCCAATCCGCCGCGGCTGTTGCGCACCTAAATAACTGTTCCGAATTGCTGACCAGTTTTCTGTGGGTCGGGCTTCAGCCCGACATCGGCGCCTAATCCACCCCAAGTACGTCGGGCTAAAGCCCGACCCACGCTTTCCGTGCACGTACTCATGGTCAATATTTCGGAACAGCTATTTAGCCGGCAACGCGCGCTTCCACAACCCACCCCGTGATTCACCCCATGGCCGCCGCCGTGGCGGTGATCTATTGCTTAAGCCTCCGTCACCGTCGCGGTGACTCCCTGCTGCAGGAGGATGCGATCATGCGGTACACAGGATGGATTGCCGGTGCGGCGCTGCTGCTGGCCTTGTCGCCGGCGCTGGCCGACAGCGGCATGGGTTACGGCAAGAGCATGGACAAGGCCGGCGATATGGGCATGGTGGCGTCGGTCATGATCAGCGCGCCCGCCGACGGCGCCATGCTGCCGCAGAAGCAGCCGGTCACGGTGAGCTACGAGGCCGTCACCGGTCCCAAGGGCGATCACGTGCACATCTACGTGGACGGCGAACGCGTCGCCGTGCTGCGGCAGCTGTCGGGCGAGCACAACCTGGGTGTGCTGAAGCCGGGCATGCACAAGATCAGCGTCGAGATCGTCACCAACGCCCACCAGCACATCGGCGTGGGCAAGGAAATCAGCGTCGACGTCCGTTGACCGTCACGGCTCCGCACCTCACGGCTGCGCCGTGACGGTGCGGGCCGTCTTCGCGCGTCCCGCGCGCAGCGAACGCAACACCACCAGCAGGCTCGACCCCGCCATCAGCACCGCCGCCAGCACCGGCTGCAACAGGCCGGCGGCGGCCAGGGCCAGGGCGATGAGGTTGTAGCCGAAGGCCCAGGCCAGGTTGGCGCGCACCGAGCGCTGCACCTCATCGGCCAGCTGCAACAGCCAGGGCAGCGCCTCCAGTCCCTGCGCCGGCAGGATCACGTCGGCACTCTCCCGCGCCAGGTCGCTGGCCCCGCCCATGGCGATGCCCACCGCGGCGGCGGCGAGCACCGGGCCGTCGTTGAGCCCGTCTCCCACCATGGCCACCGGGCCGTGTTGCGCGGCCCAGTGTTTGAGCAGCGCCACCTTGTCCGGCGGCATCAGGCCGCCGTGCCAGTCGTCGATACCCAGCGTGCGCGCCAGGGGCGCCACCGCCTGGGCACCGTCGCCGCTCAGCAGCAACGCGCGCCGCCCCTGTGACTGCAAGGCCGCCAGCACCGGCCCCGCCTCGGGGCGCAGCTGATCGGCCAGGCTCAGGCGGCCATACACGCGGCCGTCCCAACCGACATACACCTGGGTGTCGCCGCCCAGCGCTGCGGCATCCAGCCCCGGCGGCATGGTCCAGCCCAGGGCCGCCATGTGCGCGGCGGAACCCAGCGCGCAGGCGACGCCGTCGGCCTCGCCGCACAGCCCCGCGCCGAGATGCGCCTGCACTTCCGCCGCCGCCGCCAGCACTGCGCCGTGGGCCCGCGCCATATCCACCACCGCGCGGGCCACCGGGTGATCGGACCCCAGCGCCAGCGCCCCGGCGCGGCGCAATACCAGCGGCAGCGGGGCGCCACGGGTGGCCGCGGCCAAGGGCCGCAGACGGCCTTCGGTAATGGTGCCGGTCTTGTCCAGCGCCACGGCATGCACCTGCGCCAACCGCTCCAGCACGCCACCGCCGCGCAGCACGATGCCGCGCTCCGCCGCCCGCGCCAGACCCTGGGCCGTGGCCAGCGGCGCGGCCAGGCCCAGGGCGCAGGGACAGGCCACCACCAGCACCGCCAGCCCCGCCGGCAGGGCGGCCGCCACACCTTCGCGGCCACCCCAGTAGATCACCGTGGCCACCGCCAGCAGCAGCACGCAGGGAATGAACAGCGCCGCCGCCCGGTCCACCGTCTCGCCCAGCATCGTCTTGTGCTCCAGCGCCTCGCGCACCAGGCGGCTGAGGCCGCTCCAGTAACTGCCGTCGCCGTCGACGCTGACGCGCAGCAGCAGCAGGCCGCCGCCGTTGCGGCTGCCGGCGATGACCGCATCGCCCGGCCCCTTGCGCTGCGGATCGGCCTGGCCGCTGCGCAGGGATTCGTCGCACTCCGAGTGTCCTTCCAGCACCACGCCGTCGACGGCGATGCGCTCGCCGGGCAAGACGCGCACCACCTCGCCCGCGCGCACCAGCGACGCCGCACGCAGGGTCTCGCGTCCGTCCTGCATCACCCGCACCCCGGCACGCTCCGCCGCCAGCATCGGCGCCAGGCTGCGCACCGCCCGCGCCCGCCCCTGCGCCTCGAGAAAGCGGCCCAGGGTGAACAGCAGCAGCACCATGGTGACGGTGTCGAAATAGATGTGCCCGCCGCCGGCGAGCACCTGCCAGGCCGAATAGCCGTAGGCCGCCGCCGCACCCAGCACCACCAGGCTGTCGGCGCTCAGGCGCCGCGCCTGCGCCGCACGCCATGCGCCGGCGACGAAGGGTCCGCCCACCAGTGCAAACAGGGCGGTGGTCAGCCCCCACAGCAGCCAGGGCACGGACTGCGCCAGGCGTGCGTCCTCCGCGGCGAAGGCGTCGACATACAGCAGCACGCTGAGCAGCATGATGTTCATGGCGAGAAAGGCACCGATGCCGATACGGATCAAATGTCCGCCGACCTCCGGTTCCTCGCGCGCGCCATGCAGAAACTGGTAGGCCAGGGAACAGCCGTAACAGCAGAAGGTGCACATCTCGCCCGCCACCTCGCGCCGCTCGGGCGATTTTCCCAGCGGCAGGCGGCAGTGGCTGCACAGGGTATGCGCCGGCGGCGGTGCGGGCACCAGGGACAGGTTGCTCATCGGCGCCACGCCAGCCAGGCGACCCAGGCAAAGAAGGCCACGGTCATCACGATGAAGATCCAGAAGGCCAGGGTTCCGGCTGCGGTCATCTCTCTCTCCCCGCTCACAACATCATGCCGATCACGTTCAGGGCCAGCTCGCCGAAC
>Ga0299912_10003850_pt1 | contig 12254 bp, 12 predicted proteins | sample RVTome_2_FD_207667 | JGI IMG/M metagenome (GOLD analysis project Ga0299912, IMG submission 207667) | Soil microbial communities from uranium-contaminated site in the Upper Colorado River Basin, Wyoming, United States - RVT95D214 (version 2) ... | reverse complement strand
CCAGAGGCTGGCCGGCCCGCAGCGCCAGGACCTCCCCGGCCAGGTATCCGGGGGGCGGGAGAGGGTGCAGCGCGGCCCGCAGGCTGGCCACCACCAGGAGCGGCTCGCCCGCCAAGAGGCGTGCCAGAACGCTGGCCCTCTCGCCGGCCACCGCGGGCAGCGGGCGGCCGTCGCCGTACGGAAGGGTGCCCCAGGCCGGAAAAAGCGCTCCCCCCCGGCCCGCTTCCGGCTGGAAAACCGCCAGGTCCTCCACCATCTCGCCCGCCTCCGCCTCCGTGGGCACGATCAGCAGGCAGGAGCGGCCGGCGGAGACCTTCTCCGCCACCAGGGGCAGGAGCGCCCCGGCCAGCCCCTCGGCCTCCACGGGGAAGCTCTGCGCCTCCACCAGGCCGGAGAGCGTGCGCATGGGCTCGTATTGACTTAAGGCCGAAGCCAGATGATTAATTAATAAGGAAATCATGCGATCGTCCGAAGATTAAAGGGGAACCACGAAAGTGACTGCCTTAATACGGACAGCGATGTGTCTCATCTTCGCCTTGCAGCTGGCCGGCCTGTCCCAGGCCGAAGCCCAGGGGGTCAGCTTTTCCATCCGCTTCCACGAGAAGCGCATCTACTACCTCGGCGACGCCCAGAACCCTGTGCTCCTGGAAGCGGCCCTGGCCAATGAAAGCTCCGCCACCTTCCGCTTCAAGATGGCGGAGAACCGCTTCTTCAACCTGGACTTCGAGGTGAGCAATCCCTCCAACCAGCTGCTGGACCACGCCCAGAAATTTATCAGATCGAAAAACTCCAATCAACCCGTCTTTCTGCGCGAGGTGACCCTGGAGCCCGGCGAGCGCTACAGCATCACGGTGAACCTGAACGAGTTCGTGGAGTTCCGCTCCGCCGGACTGTACACGGTGCAGGGGCTGTTCTATCCCGAGCTGTCCACCTCCTCCGCGGCCCCGTTGCGCTCCAATACCCTTTCCCTGAGCCTTCGCCCGGCCGTGGTCTTCCCCGAGGAGAAGGCCCGCATCGAGGCGGAGACCGGCGCCCTCCTGGCCCGCGAGCCCCTGCCCCCCGACGAGGTGGTGGCCTACACCCTGAGGGCCCGGCAGAAGAGCCAGTGGGAGAAGTTCTTCCTGTACCTGGACCTGGAGAGCCTTTACCAGGCCAGCCCGGCCCGCCGGGAGAGCTACCGCCGCCTGTCCGAGGAGAACCGGCGGGCTGCCCTGGAGGGCTACCGCCGGCAGCTGCAGCAGACGGTGGTGGACACGGACATCGTCCTGATCCCCACGGAGTTCGAGGTCCAGCGGACCACCTACTCCCCCTTCGAGGCGGAGGTGCAGGTGCTGGAGAAGTTCCGGCAGCGGGATTTCACCGAGCTCAAGCGCTTCACCTACAACCTGACGCGCCGCGACCGCATCTGGTTGATCACGGGGTACGAAACGGTCAACCTGGGCACGGAATGAAGGCGCTGGTCATCGCCCGCAACGATGCCCTGAAGAACCTCCTGGCCTACCATCTCAAGCCGCTGGGCTTCGAGGTCACCTACTTCGGCGACCCGGTGAAGGCCCTCGACGAGCTGGAGCGCCTCGAACCGGAGATGATCCTGGCCAGCGCGGTGGACTTCCCCCGGCACTGGAAAACCCTGGCCCGGGTGCTGCGCGAGAAGCGCTCCAAGGAGGAGTGCGTGTTCGTGCTGCTGGCCGGGAGCCTCCCTTTCGAGGAGGCGGCCAAGGCCACCCATCTGGGGGTCAACGGGATCGTCGGCGCGGACCTGAGCGACAGGCAGCAGGTGCGCCAGCTGGCCCAGCTTTACCGCCGCTATCGCTCCGTGAAGGACCAGCGCCGCTTCCAGCGTCTGGTGCCTACCGCGCAGGAACGCCTGCAACTGGTGTTCGTGCACCCCCGCAGCTCGGTGATCATCACCGGCAGCCTGTCGGAAATATCGATCCAGGGAGCGGGCTTCAAGCCCGCCGAGCCGGAAAGCACGGCCGACTTGCGGCGGGGCGAGCAGATCCCCCTGGCCACGCTGCGCGTGGGAGAGGACCTGGTCACCCTGGTCTGCCAGGTCAGCCGCAACCGCGGCGAGCTGGGCCTGCAGTTCAGCTCCTTCGAGCACGGCGGGCACCACAAGCTGTTCCGCTACATCCGCAGCCGGTCCAAGCGCGAGCTGCAGGAAGCCATGTCCCGCCCGGCCCCCGAAAGCTGAAAGTCCGCCCTCAGCCTCGCATCGCCCTGCCGCGCACGGCGCGGGTGAAGCGCTCCCAGGGGTCGCCCGGCAGGCGGGCGTGGCGGCAGCCGGGGGCGTGCGGCTTGCCCGGCCGGTAGGAGCCCCCGGCGCGGTCCTCCCGGTGGGCGACCTCCAGGCCCATCTTGCCCAACTGAACCAGCAGGTCGGCCCTGCGCTCCGGGATGTTCCAGCAAGCCGGGCAGACCCCGATGGTGGCCAGGTCCCCGGTGCCGGTCCGGCGCACCCGTACCATGGCCCTCCCCTCGGCGACAGCCAGCTTTCGCGGCCAGCTTGACACTATAAGGGCCCTCTCCTATACATATTGCAACTAGTCTGGCACAAGGGGAGAGGTTTGTGAAGGTTCTCTTTACCGGCATCCAGCCCACCGGGCTGCTGCACATTGGCAACTATTTCGGCGCCGTGCGCAACTGGGTGACCCTGCAGCGGCAGTACCGTACCTACATCAGCATCGTGGACCTGCACGCCGTCACCATCCAGTACGAGCCGCGGGAAATGCCCGCAGCCGTGACCGAGCTGGCCCTGGAGCTGGCGGCCTGCGGCATCGAGCCTGAGAAGACGCTGCTGTTCGTGCAATCCGAGGTGCCGGGACACGCGGACCTGACCTGGATCTTCAACACCATCACCCCGCTGGGGGAGCTGGAGCGCATGACCCAGTTCAAGGACAAGTCCGCCCAGCACCGCAAGAACGTCAATGTGGGACTGCTGGACTACCCGGTGCTGCAGGCCGCGGACATCCTGATCTACAAGGGCCAGGTGGTGCCCGTGGGCGAAGACCAGGTCCAGCACGTGGAGTTCACCCGCGAGGTGGCCCGCCGCTTCAACGCCCGCTACGGGGAGACCTTTCCGGAATGCGAGGCCCTGCTGACCACCTCGCCCAGGATCATGGGCCTGGACGGGCAGGCCAAGATGAGCAAGAGCAAGGGCAACACCATCGGCCTGCTGGAAACCCGGCCAGAGATCTGGGCCAGGTTGAGCGTGGCCCCCACCGACCCGGCCCGCGTGCGCAGGAGCGATCCGGGCACCCCGGAAAAGTGCAACATCTACTCCTACCACAAGCTGGTCACCCCGGAGCCGCAGCTCTCCCAGACCGTGGCCCAGGGCTGCCGCACCGCCGGCATCGGCTGCATCGACTGCAAGAAGCTGTTCCTGGACAATCTGATGAAGGAGTTCGACCCGATCCGGGAGCGCTACCAGGAGCTGGCCGCCCGGCCCGAGCGGATGCGGCAGGCCCTGGACGCCAACGCCGCCACCTGCCGCGCCGACGCCGGGCGCACGATCCTGGAGGTCAAGGAGAAGATGGGCTTGGCCCGGACATGGAAAATCTGACCCCGGAGGACCTCGCCATCGCCGCCCTCGGGCCGGCCGCCCTCCCCTCGCCCCTGGGCCTGTCCACGACCCTGGGGGACGGGGTGGCCAACTACGTGGACGATTCGGAAAGCGTGCTCTACGACCTGGACCGCGACCGGACCCAGGCCCGCCTCGGCGCCGGGCAGGCCCTGCCGGCCTTCGAGCGGGCCGGGCCGCGGGCCAGGATCTTCTTCGATCCGGCCGCCGCCCGGGCGGCCATCGTCACCTGCGGCGGGCTTTGCCCCGGCATCAACAACGTGATCCGTTCCCTGGTGATGACCCTGCATCACGGCTACGGAGTTCACACGATTTACGGCATCCGCTACGGCTTCCAGGGCTTCATCCCCCGCTATGGGCACGAGCCGCTGCTTCTGGACCCCGAGGTGGTCGACGACATCCACGAAAAGGGCGGCAGCATCCTGGCCTCCTCGCGCGGCCGGCAGGACCCCGGCCAGATCGTGGACTTCCTGCAGCGCCTGGGGGTCTGCCTGCTGTTCGTGATCGGCGGCGACGGCGCACTGCGCGGCGCGCTGGCCGTCGAGCAGGAGGCCAGGCGCCGCGGCCTGGCCCTGGCGGTGATCGGCATCCCCAAGACCATCGACAACGACATCGCCTTCGTCAAGCAGACCTTCGGGCTGGAGACCGCCTTCGCGGCGGCCGGGGAGGCCATCCGCTCCGCCCACATCGAGGCCAAGGGGGCCCCCAACGGCGTGGGCCTCGTCAAGGTGATGGGCCGCAGCTCGGGGTTCATCGCCGCCAACGCCGCCCTGGCCCTGAACGACGTGAACTACGTGCTGGTGCCGGAGGTGCCTTTCGACCTGGAAGGGCCGCGGGGGCTGTTCCGGATCCTGGAGCAGCGCCTGCGGCGCAAGAAGCACGCGGTGATCGTGGTGGCCGAAGGGGCCGGACAGCAGTATGTGGCCCACGCCGGCACCCTGCGGGATGAGTCCGGCAACCCGGTGCTGGGCGACATCGGCAGCTTCCTGGCCCTCCGCATCAAGGAGTACTTCAAGGAAAAGACCGACCTCTACGTGAACGTCAAGTACATCGACCCCAGCTACCTGGTGCGCTCCATCCCCGCCAATGCCCACGACGCCATCTTCTGCATGCGCCTGGCGCAGAACGCGGCGCACGCCGGCCTGGCCGGCAAGACCGGGATGCTGGTGGGTTATTGGAACGACGAGATCACCCACGTGCCCCTGGCCCTGGCCGCTTCCCACTGCAAGCGGCTTTCCCCGGAGGACTCCCTGTGGCTCAACGTGCTGGAAGCCACCGGGCAGCCCTTTTCCCTGACCAACGAACAACCCGATGGAGGCAAGCAATGAGCGAAAGACAGGACTACCTTTTCACTTCGGAGAGCGTGGGCGAAGGCCACCCGGACAAGATCTGCGACCAGATCTCGGACGCGGTGCTGGACAGCGCCCTGAAACAGGACCCCAACGCGCGGGTGGCCTGCGAATCTTTTACGACCACCGGCCTGGTGCTGGTGGGCGGGGAGATCACCACCGACGGCTACATCGATCTGCAGAGGGTGGTGCGCGGCGTGCTGAAGTCCATCGGCTACGACGACCCGGACTACGGCATCGACTACCAGTCCTGCGCGGTCCTGAGCTGCATCCACGGGCAGTCCCAGGACATCGCCCAGGGGGTGGGGCGCGATCTGAAGAACATGGGCGCCGGCGACCAGGGCATGATGTACGGTTTCGCCTGCCGCGAGACCCCGGAGCTGATGCCCGCCCCCATCCACTACGCCCACGCCATCATGCGGCGGGCCTCGCTGGTGCGCAAGCGGGGCATCCTGCCCTTCATGCGCCCGGACGGCAAGTGCCAGGTGACGGTGGTCTACGAGAACGGCAAGCCCAAGCGGGTGTCCACGGTGGTGCTTTCCCACCAGCATTCCGAGGACATTCAGCAGGAGGAGCTGCGCGAGGCCTTCATCGAGGAGATCATCAGGAAGGCCATCCCCGCGGAAATGCTGGCCGGACAGGTGACCTACCACATCAACCCGACGGGGCGCTTCGTGATCGGCGGCCCGCACGGGGACACCGGCCTGACCGGGCGCAAGATCATCGTGGACACCTACGGCGGCATGGCCCGCCACGGGGGCGGGGCCTTCTCCGGCAAGGATCCCAGCAAGGTGGACCGCTCGGCGGCCTACCTGGCGCGCTGGATCGCCAAGAACATCGTGGCCGCCGAGCTGGCCGAGCGCTGCGAGGTGCAGCTGGCCTACGCCATCGGGGTGCGCGAGCCGGTGCAGGTGGTGGTTTCCACTTTCGGCACTGGCAAGGTCCCCGACGCCCGCCTGGAAAAGGCCGTGACCCAGGTCTTCGACTGCACCCCCGGCGGGATCATCACCGCTCTGGACTTATTGAAGCCCGTCTACCAGGAAACGGCCACCTACGGGCATTTCGGCAGGGAGGAGTTCGCCTGGGAGAAGGTCAACCGGGTGGAAGCGCTGCGGGAGCGGCTGAAATAGGCCGCGGGGTGCTCAAGTGCGCATCGCCGGGCTACGGCTGAAGGCCCTGGACCTGGCGGCCGTGGCCGCGGCCCTGGCGGTGATCGTCCTGGCTTCCGTTCGGGCCTACGGCGGCAGGTCCGGCGCCGAGCAGCTCCACCTGCGCGGCCCGGGCCGGGAGTGGGTGTACCCGCTGGGGGCGGACCGCACCGTGACCGTGAGCGGCCCGCTGGGCGACACGGTCGTGGAAATCCGCGGCGGCCAGGCCCGGGTCCTGTCCTCCCCCTGCGCCGAGAAGATCTGCGTGCGCTCCGGGGCGATCGCCCGCCCGGGTCAATGGATCGCCTGCCTGCCCAACCGGGTGTTCCTCGACGTCCAGGGCCACGCCAGGCGGTCCGCCGATGCGATCAGCTTCTGAACCCGGGGGCCCCTGGGAGCGGCCGGTAGCCCTGGCCGCCGCGGTCTGCCTGTTCCTTTCCTCCATCGAGTACCTGATCCCCAAGCCCCTGCCCTTCCTGCGCCTGGGCCTGGCCAACCTGCCCCTGCTGGTCTGCCTGGACCTGCTGCCGGCCGGCCCTTTCCTGCTGCTGCTGGCCCTGAAGGCGATTGGCCAGGGGCTGGTGCAGGGCTCGCTTTTTTCGGTGATCTTCCTGTTCTCCGCGGCCGGCACCCTGGCCAGCGGCGCGGTCATGCTCGGCTCCCGCCGCCTCCTGGGGGACAGGATCTCCCTGATCGGCATCAGCGTTCTGGGGGCTCTGGCCAGCAACCTGGTCCAGCTCGCTCTGGCCGGGGCGGTCGCCTTCGGCCCGTCGGCCTGGCTCATCGCTCCGCCTTTTCTCGCCGTGGGCCTGGTGAGCTCCGCCGTGCTGGGCGCCCTGGCCCAGGGCTACGTGCGGCGCTCGGCTTTTCTGCGACGTCTGCGGCGGTTGCAGCGTCGAGGCGGCGGCCGTACATTGAAGACATGAAGGCCAGCTATTGGGAAACAGCGGAAAGCGAGGTGGTGCGCTGCGCGTTGTGCCCGCATGCCTGCCTCATCCCTCCGGGGCGCCACGGCCGCTGCCGCGTGCGCTTCAACCGCGGAGGGGTCCTGGAGCTGCCCTTCCACGGCCTGCTGTCCTCGATCGCGGTGGACCCGATCGAAAAAAAGCCGCTGTACCACTTCCACCCTGGGAAGAACATCCTTTCGGTGGGCTTCGTGGGCTGCTCCTTCCGCTGCCCCTTCTGCCAGAACCACCGCATCTCCCAGGACACGAGTGTGCCCACCCGGGAGGTGAGCGCCGCGGAGCTGGTGGCCATGGCCGAGCAGGAAGGTTCCTTCGGCATCGCCTACACCTACTCCGAGCCGCTGGTGCACCTGGAATACGTGCTGGAAGCCTGCCGCCTGGCCCGCGCCCGCGGGTTGAAGAACGTGCTGGTCTCCAACGGCTTCGTCAACCCGCAGCCGGCCGAGGAGCTGCTCGGCCTGCTGGACGCGGCCAACATAGATCTGAAGTCCTTCAACCCGGAGTTCTACCGCCAGGAGATCGGGGGTGAGCTGGAGGAGGTGAAGCGCTTCCTGACCCAGGCCCGCGGCCGCATCGAGCTGGAAGTGACCACCCTGGTGATCCCCGGCCGCAACGACGGGCCGGAGGAAATGGAGGCGATCGCCGCCTTCCTGGCCGCCCTGGATCCGGCCATCCCCCTGCACCTCTCGGCTTACCACCCGCAGTACCGCTACACCCTGCCTCCCACCCCTCCGGCCACCTTAAGCCGGCTGGCCGAGGTGGCCCGCCGATATCTGCGCTACGTATACCTGGGCAACCTCGGCGCGGAGGAATCTGACACGGCCTGCCGGCAGTGCGCGGCGGTGCTGGTGCGCCGGCGGGGCTACCAGGTGAGCGTGCCGGGCCTGCACGACGGCCGCTGCGCGCGCTGCGGAGCGCCGGCGCCGATCGTGGGCGCTTAGATGCTTAGCGTTGGGGGATCCTGGTGATCCCGTTGAAGCAGAAGGTGCAGTAGCCCCCGGAAAGCAGGCGGTTGGAGAGCATCCCCTCCTCGCTGAGGTAGCCCAGGGAGTCGGCCCCCAGGAACTCGCGGATCTGGGGCACGGTCTTGGTGTGGGCGATCAGCCGCCGGGTCTCGGCGGTATCGATGCCCAGGTAGCAGGAGTGGCGGTAGGGCGGCGAGCTGACCCGCACGTGCACCTCCCGGGCCCCGAAGTCGCGGATCAGGCGCACGATGTTCTTGAGGGTGGTGCCGCGCACGATGGAATCCTCCACCAGCACGATGCGCTTGTCCTTGAGCACCGAGCGGTTGGGGTTGTACTTCTTGCGCACCTTGGCGTCGCGGATGGCCTGGGTGGGCTCGATGAAGGTGCGCCCGATGTAGTGGCTGCGGATCAGGCCGTAGTCGAAGGGGATGCCCGCTTCCTGGGCGTAGCCCAGGGCGGCGAAGGTGCTGGAATCCGGCACCGGGATGACCACGTCCGCCTCGGCCGGGTGCTCCCGCCAGAGCTGGCGGCCGAACTCCTTGCGCACCTCGCCGGTGGTCTCGGAGGCCCCGAACAGGAAGCTGTCCGGGCGGGCAAAGTACACGTGCTCGAACACGCAAGCAAGCTGAGGACCGGGCGGGAAGAGCTGGATGCGCCGCAGGCCGCGGTCGTCGACGACCACCATCTCCCCGGGTTTGACCTCGCCCAGATAGGCGGCGCCGATGATGTCGAAGGCCGGGGTCTCCGAGGCCACCGCGTAGGCCCCTCCGCGGCCGGGTGGCAGGCGGCCCAGCACCAGGGGCCGCACCCCGCTGGGGTCCCTGACGGCGTACAGCGCTTTCAGGGTCAACAGCACCATGGAGTAGGCCGGCCGCAGCTCCCGGAAGCAGGAGGCCACGATCTCGCCCTGGTTTTCGCCCTGGGCGCGGGCGAAGTAGTGCAGGACCAGCTCCGTGTCGCTGTCGGTGTTGAAGATGCAGCCTTCGCGGGTCAGGCGCCGGCGCAGGGAGCGGCAATTGGCGAACTGCCCGTTGTGGGCGATGGCCAGCGGGCCGTTCTGGGTCTCGGCCACGAAGGGCTGGGCGTTGATCAGCAGGGAGGAGCCGAAGGTGGAGTAGCGGTTGTGGCCGATGGCCCCGCGCCCGTCCAGCTCGTGCAGCGTGCGGTCGGAGAACACGTCGTTCACGATGCCCATGCCGTGGTGGCTGTGGAACTTGCGCTGGGAGGCGGTCACGATCCCGCTGGACTCCTGGCCCCGGTGCTGCAGGTTGTGCAGGGCCAGGTACACGTATTCCGCCGGCTTGGGCACGCCCCAGATGCCGAAAACGGCGCAGCGGTCGCGGATCAGATCGTCGCTCATACCCTCACCTGGGTTTCCGGACCGCCCAGGTGCGAGTAACGCGCGAGCAGCGGCTCGACCTCCCCGGTCAGGTACTCCTGGACCTGGGAAGCGGACAGTCCGGTGAAGTCCGTACCATAGGTGATTTCCCGCAGCTCGTCAAGCCGGAAGGGGAAGCGCCCGTCGGCGGCCAGCTTCTCCAGCAGCCGGTTGTCGGCGGCCTCTTCCTTCATTTCCTTCACCACCTCCAGTGCGTGCTCCCGGATCGCTTCGTGCAGGCTCTGCCGGTCCCCGCCGCGCAGCACGGCCTGCATCAGTATGGTTTCCGTGGCCAGGAAGGGCAGCTCTTCTTGCAGGAGGCGGCGGGCCACGCGCGGATACACCACCGCGCCCCGGACCACGTTGGCGTACAGGATCAGGGCGGCGTCCACGGCCAGGCAAGCCTGGGGCAGGTACAGCCGGCGGCCGGCCGAGTCGTCCAGGGTGCGTTCCAGCCACTGGGTGGCCGCGGTCTGGTCGGCGGCCTGGGATTGGGACATAACGAAGCGGGCCAGGGAACACAGCCGCTCGCAGCGCATGGGATTGCGCTTGTAGGCCATGGCGGAGCTGCCCACCTGCCTGCTCTCGAAGGGCTCGTCCACCATCTTCAGGTGCTGCAGCAGGCGGAAATCCACGGCGAACTTGTGCGCGGCCAGGGCGATGTTCTTCAACACGTCCAGGATGCGGCTGTCAATGAGGCGGGTGTAGGTCTGCCCGGAAATCGGCAGCGAGCCCTCGAAGCCCAGCTTGCGGCACACCCGGCGGTCCAGCTCGCGCACCTTGCCCGCGTCCCCGCCGAACAGCTTCAGGAAGCTGTCCTGGCTGCCCGTGGCCCCCTTGGCCCCCAGCAGGCGGAAGTCGGCCAGCAGGCGCTCCAGGTCGCGGAAGAGAATCACCTGGTCCTGCAGCCACAGCGCCGCCCGCTTGCCCAGGGTCACCGGCTGCGCCGGCTGGAAGTGGGTGTAGCCCAGGCAGGCCAGGCTCTTGTGGGCCGCTGAAAACCGGGCCAACTCGGCGATCACGGTCTTCAGGCGGCCCTGGACCAACCGCAGGGCCTCGGCCAGCTGCAGCAGCTCGGCGTTGTCGGTGACGAAGCAGCTGGTGGCCCCCAGGTGGATGATGCCGCGGGCCGAGGGGCACTGCTCCCCGTAGGCCAGCACCCCGGCCATCACGTCGTGGCGGATCTCCCGCTCCCTGGCTTCCATGACCTCGTAGTTGATGTCGTCCTGATGGGCCCGCAGCTCCTCCAGCTGCGCGGGGGAAATGTCCAGTCCCAACTCGGCCTGAGCCTCGGCCAGGGCGACCCAGCAGCGCCGCCACTTGCGGAACCTGGACTCCTCCGAGAACAGCCGGGTCATCTCCTCGCTGGCGTAGCGCTCCACCAGCGGATTGGCGTAGTGCTCCCGGTCCTTGGCCCTGGCCATCGTGCTACTCCCGCCAGCGCTCGAGCTTGTCCAGCACGACGTCCAGCTCGGGCACCTTGAAGATCCGCCGCCCGGTGTAGCGGTTGGCCCCGGCCAGGTACATCTGGGCGACCAGGGCGGCCAGCGGCTTGGGCAGGCGCTTGGGCTGCACGTCGCAGCGCTTCTGCCAGCCCGGACCGGTCTTCTTCCAGCGCTCGCAGGCGGCCACAAATGCGGGCTGCTTCTTCTTGTACCACTGCCGCAGCACTTCCTTGCTGATCTGCCGGCCCAGGTAGCCGAAGCGGTTCTCGTCGAAGGTCCCGATCACGTCGCACAGCACCAGACCCTGCTCCCAGGCCGCCTCGATCTTGCCGTCGTAGTGCCGGAAGCCGGCCTTCTCGGCCAGCTCGCACACCGCCCGGTTGGCCGCCAGGGCCAGGGCCTTGAGGTCCTGGAAATCCCCGGGCTTGAGGCCGGAAAAACGCCGGGCCTCCGCTTCGCTCAGGGGGCGGTCCCCCGGCTCCAGCTTGGTGGTGAAGCTCATCACCGGCCTGGGCAGCAGGTCCCCGGGCTTGGGCTCGTCCTTGAGGCCCAGCTCCCGCAGCAGGGCCCTCACCGCCCGGCGCGGATCGGAGACGGCTTTGGCCTCCTCCAGGCGCTTGAGCATGGAGCTGCCCTGGGGCAGCCCGTTGCGGAAAATGATCTCCAGGCCGATGAGGTAGTTGTTGATGCGCCCGCGGTTGTGCTCGAAAAAGCTGTAGTCGTAGCGGATCTCCGACTGGCCTGCGCGATAGAACTCGCGCACCTCCGGGCGGTAGACCCGGGCCAGGGCCACCTGCATGACCGCCGAGCCGCCGCCGCCCTCCTCCAGCTCCTCGAAGCGCAGGGTCCTCCCGTCGTCGGCCACCAACCCCCGGTAGTGCGTGCGCAGCCCCCGGCGCTCCAGCTCCTCGAAGTTGTAGGCGGCCATCACCGCCAGAGCCCGCCCCTTGCCGGGGAGGTGATCGGGCATCTCGCCCCAGTCGAACACGCTGTAGCGCTCCGAGAACACGAAAGTGCCCACTCCGGGGCGGTCCTCGTAGGCCGGCTCGGTGACGAACAGATCCTTGACGCTGCCCATGCTATCTCCTTTCCCGGTCGCTGGCTTCCAGCGCCCGCACCTTCTGGTCGCGCGAAGCCTTCAGGCGCTCCGCAATCTCGGGATTGTACGGCGCGAACAGCTGGGCCACGAACCTGCCCGCGTTGCGCGGGTCGTAGATCACGGCGTTGCTGGAACCCGGCGGGTTCCCCAGGCAGCTGGGGTTGGGCGCGTCCGGCGGGCAGCTGATCACCGGGGCCAGGGCGTGGAAGGAGAGGGTCCCGGACAGGGCGTCCGTGCCCCCGGCCACGGCGATGTAGGCGATGGCCCCGCCCAGGCCCTCGTACTCCCGCAGCAGCGCCATGAGGCGCTCCGGCTCCTTGTGCGC
>Ga0299912_10003849_pt1 | contig 12256 bp, 15 predicted proteins | sample RVTome_2_FD_207667 | JGI IMG/M metagenome (GOLD analysis project Ga0299912, IMG submission 207667) | Soil microbial communities from uranium-contaminated site in the Upper Colorado River Basin, Wyoming, United States - RVT95D214 (version 2) ... | reverse complement strand
GGTGTAACGATCTGGGCGCTGTCTCAACGAGGGACTCGGCGAAATTGAAGTATCCGTGAAGATGCGGATTACCCGCGACAGGACAAAAAGACCCCGTGGAGCTTTACTACAACTTGGCATGGGATTGGAGCCTAGCATGCGTAGGATAGGTGGGAGGCTATGAAGTCCCGACTCTGGTCGGGGTGGAGCCGACGTTGAAATACCACTCTTGTTAGGTTTTGGTTCTAACCCTAGAGCAAGCTAGGGGACAGTGCCTGGTGGGTAGTTTGACTGGGGCGGTCGCCTCCCAAAAGGTAACGGAGGCGTCCAAAGGTTCCCTCAGGGTGGATGGAAATCACCCGTGGAGTGCATTGGCACAAGGGAGCTTGACTGTGAGACATACAAGTCGAGCAGGGACGAAAGTCGGGCAAAGTGATCCTACGGTTCCGAGTGGAAGGGCCGTGGCTTAACGGACAAAAGCTACCCCGGGGATAACAGGCTTATCTTGCCCAAGAGTTCACATCGACGGCAAGGTTTGGCACCTCGATGTCGGCTCATCGCATCCTGGGGCTGGAGAAGGTCCCAAGGGTTGGGCTGTTCGCCCATTAAAGCGGTACGTGAGCTGGGTTCAGAACGTCGTGAGACAGTTCGGTCTCTATCCGTCGTGGGCGCAGGAGATTTGCGGGGAGCTCTCTCTAGTACGAGAGGACCGAGAGGGACAGACCTCTGGTGTGCCGGTTGTCCTGCCTGGGGCATCGCCGGGTAGCCAAGTCTGGAGCGGATAAGCGCTGAAAGCATCTAAGTGCGAAGCCGACCCCAAGATAAGATCTCCCATCCCGATTTTATCGGGAGTAAGGCCGCAGCGAGACTAGCTGTTAGATAGGCGGCGGGTGTAAGCACAGCAATGTGTTAAGCTTAGCCGTACTAATGGCCGAGGGCTTGACCTGCATTAACCCGTGGGCTCAATATCCCGACGCATCGGGATTCCGATGCAATCGGAAGGAGAAAGAAGACGAAAAACTGGATAAGGAGGTAGAGATGCCGGTTCTGGCCAAGGATTACGATGATTTCACCTATGAGCGGTCGGAGAAGGTGCCGCCGCGGGCGTCGGGGGTATATCAGTTAGCGGATCGGAATTATCAAGTAGTCAAGATTGGGAGTAGCGCCATCTTGCAGGAGAAGCTTCTGGAGCACCTGCGGGATACGGGGCCGCTGAAGGCGAAGGTGAGGTACTTCTGGGTAGAGGAGGCGGCTAACTTCAAGGAGAAGGAGCAGGAGCTCCTGGAGGAATACAAGAAGGCCCACAACGGGGCCCTGCCTGAGGAGAACCGCTAGAGGCAAGGCTTTAACAACTTTCGCTTTTGTCATTCTGAACCCCACGGGTGAAGGATCTGGGACAATTGGACCCTCCGCCTGAGGTGACTCAGAGTGACAGTTGGTGTGCCGTTTCGGAACGGGGTAAAAGCACAAACTAAAAGGCTAGTTCGTTGGCTATTGCAAAAAGGGGATTTTGTCTAGTAGGACTAGTGTTGTTGAGTGTTGTTGCTTGTGGCATTCAAGCTCAAAGCGCAACGCCCACGCCGCCGCCAACGAGCACGCCTATTCCGTCCCTGACCTTGGAAGCGCTGAAAAACGCCGAGTACGATTCTGAGTTCCCCAAAGACCACAAGGCTAAGCTGACCGACGGCAAGTATCAGGAAGAGTATCAACCTGGCGCAGCCACCAAGCTGATCATTCAACTTTATCCGGCGTATGCCACCGGCGATGTGAACGGCGATGGCGTAGATGACGCGGCGGTTATCCTCGTGGCCAACCCTGGAGGTAGCGGGACCTTCTACCATCTGGCGGTGGTCGTCAATCAAGGCGGAACCCCTAAGCACGTGGCAAGCCAGTCTCTGGGTGATAGAATAATAGTGAAGTCCATCTCGATTAAGTCGGGTGAGATTGTCCTCAATATGACCGTGCATGGCCCTAATGATCCCCTATGCTGCCCTACGCTGGAAGTCACCAGGACATACAAGTTGCAAGAGGATACATTAGTTCAGCTTAGCCGTACTAATGGCCGAGGGCTTGACCTGCTTCAGAGTTGATATTAGGCATTAAGAAAAGAGGGATAGGAATGTCCCTCTTTTTGTTTTGCCATAGGCACCTACCCCTTAATATGACGTGCGGCTGTTAGTTCAGTAATGTATAATAGGCTAAAACATCAGGGGGAGGATTAAGAACAATGGAACCGAAAATTTTTGCGAAAGAGACTCTATTGATTGCGGGCGTTAGTGGCAACGGCAACGAGACTGGCAAGCTATGGGATGCGTTTTCCAGGCTCAATAGGACTAATCCCTTGAGCAACAAGGCCAGTGAAGATGGATATGAAATCCGCTTTCGCGAGAATGGAGAAAGCAAGTGTCATGTAGGTCTGCATGTAAAAGACTCGCGTGTTCCAGAGACATACAAGGTTATGTCACTACCCCCTTCCACGTATGCCGAATTCGAAATATACCCGGCACAGGGCTACACCAGCCAAAATGAGGAAATGAACAAATGGCTGTCTGAAAATAGCAATCTTTATATACAGGCTCGTTGGGACGACAAGCCCTTCTCAGTATTGGTATATGATGTCAGGTACAAGGATAATGACCCCGAATCCATCGTCGGCTGCTGGGTGCCATTGTCCCAAATTGAAAAGGAGAAACGATAAATATGCCAAACAGAATTGAGCGAATTCTTGAGAGCATCAAGGCTAACGCGGGAAAAGATGTTTATGAGAGAGTTAAAAAGACTTGTGGAGAAACGGACGCAAAAGCAATTCTTGCCGAGCTTGAAAAAGCTTGCGGAGCAGAAGGTGTCGCTAGGGTTATGAAACCATGTGGTCATCAGTGTATTTCTGATAAAATCATTACACGGGCGAAGGCTTTACGTGTGGAGTCTAAAGACCTTGACAATTTTCTACGGTTGTTAAACGAACAACACATCGGTGGGGGTATATTACATACTAGAGATAATAAAATCATCGGTATTTACGAAAGATGTTATTGCGGGCTTGCCAAGGCGATAAAAGGCTTATCGCCGCTTTACTGCAATTGTTCCGCGGGTTGGTATGAGCATCTATTTTCCTCTGTCTTTGAAAAGCCAGTTGATGTAAAAAGGGTACGGACAATTCTGGACGGCTCTAATAAATGTGAATTTGAAATCAGCTATTGAGGGTGCAGTAGCGTATCATACATTACGCCAAATTTCCAAAGGGGAGTAGCTTGCGAAGAGGGGCGTAAGCCCCTCTTCCTTTTTCTTCCCCCCTTCCCCTGGGAGGGGAAGGGGGATAAAGGGGGATGGGATCACCATATACCAAAAAGGGCAGGTTATAGGCTTAGTGGCTTTTAGCTTGCAGAATGTAAGGGATATGGTAAAATGAAGTTGCTTTCTGGTGGTTAGAGCGGGGTGGAACCACCCGTTCCCATCCCGAACACGGAAGTGAAACGCCCCAGCGCAGACGATACTGAGGGGGCAACCCCTTGTGGAAAATATGCCACTGCCAGGAAGACGACGCGGGGTGGAGCAGTGGAAGCTCGTCGGGCTCATAACCCGAAGGTCCTTGGTTCGAATCCAAGCCCCGCTACCAACTACCTAATTCTCTAGGTAGTTTGATGCTGATGAAGCCACTGCAAGATATCTTCTTGCGTGGCTTCCTTTTTTGCTACGGCAACAGTTAGTTCTACAATAGATTCATCGAGAAATACGCCTATGCCATTGGCACGAAGGAACTCCCAAGCAATGTGAGTCGCTGTCCTCTTGTTACCATCGTTGAACACATGTCTCGATATGATATGATGAGCGAGAGCAGCTGCTTTTTCTTTCAATGTGGGATAGATGGTGATCCGGTATAAGGAGAACTGGATAGCGTCCAGGACATACCCTAATGCATCTAAATTGAGTAAATTATTCGGCGGTATAAACAAACCGCCGAACTCTTCGATCATTCGGCGGTTTACCTCGCAAATCTGCTCCATAGTGGGATAAACTATTTCTCCGCCAGAGTCCTCCATATAGCCTCATACTCCGCTAGGCTCTCATTAAGGAGAGCTCTATGGGTCCGCATGCCTATCCTTCGTCTGGGGGGAAGTGGTACGAAATCAATATCACCAGGCAGCACTTTTTCTGATTTGACTTCGGTGAGTTCTAAAAGGGCATGAGGGGGTTCAACAATCCATACGGGGACATTCAAAGGCGTGATTATCCACCCCAATTCCTCGAAAGTTATTGTGTCAGAACTTTCCGTCTGTAGTACTCTCATATTTCCGCCTTCCTTTCTGCATACCCCTCTCCATGGATCACCTTCTGCTGAACGTAAGTCAGCCCCTCTGTACGCGTAACAACGGCGACATCTATTGGGCCGCCAACACCCCGCACTTGAATGGCCAGCCTTTGTGCCACCATTGTGGCTCGTATCAAGAACGTTGCTAGATCGACACAATCCTGCAATGGTAACACTTGGAACGGTATCGGGAATTGCAGTCGTTTCCTCAAGGTTCCATACAACTTTTGGCCTTGTTCCTGATCGAGATGTAGCTCCTGAGTGACTATGTCGAGCAAAGCAGGATCAAAACCATGAATCAGACGAGTGGCAACTTCTAATTGGCCCCCCCAGGTCATACCAAAACTCGTGTCACCTGGGTGCTGTTCGGCTGGTTTGGAATCACCAGGGATCCCGAGGAGAAAAACTCTACCATAGGCAGCGTCCTTATCATAGCCGCCAATAACAAAAGTCATTGAAGGTCCGGAATAGTCTGTTGGCATAGACTCCTTCCAGCGTTCCGTAAAGAAACCATGCAGTTCCTGGGAATATTGTTCGACGCTGAGTCGCTCTTCCCTTCCAGTAAGAACCCTCTGCTCAAACTCAGGGACAAAACTGTGCGCAGTACGCGAGCCTAATACGGCCGCCCCATACGTTACTGCACCCACAAAATTGTGAGGCTTGGAGAAGCTGAGAAGCTTAGTCGCATTATCAAAATTGACTGGCAACGGGGGACTACCCGCTCTTTGGGCCTCCAGTGTTACCCTACTATCTGCAGCCAGAACGATTCCCTCAGGACCCTTTATTACTACACCTAGCGACATCCCAGACCCCCAGTTATTCTGGACAGCTCCTCCGCCATGCCCTGATTTTCTACACAAGTATAGGTTAGAAGGAGAACCATGTCAATCACTGAATATCCGATCACCTTCCCTTGGCCACTATCCTGAAACTTTAGGTTTTGGGCTACTTTATTCTCTGCTTGACTCTGAGGGTATTCGGCCTTAGAATACGGCTGAAGCCGATTTGGATGGTGGGATGCGGTGGCATTAAGATAAGCCTTACCTCTTGCAACGGAGGAAGACAGCTTGCCTAAGAGAGTGGCCATTGTCACCGATAGTACTGCTTGCGTGCCCCGAGAATTCGTGGAGAAATATGACCTTCGTGTAGTGCCCATCAACGTCATATTCGAGGACAAGGTCTATCGCGATGGAGTGGACATAACACCAGACGAGGTTTATTCTCTGCTTAGGGGGGCAAAACGGCTCCCCACCACATCATCCCCTCCCCCAGGGGTCTATCTTGAGACTTATCGCGAGGCCAGCAAAGGGGCGGAGGGCATCCTTTGCATTAGTGTCTCCTCCGGCCTTAGCTCTATCTACGAATCGTCTTGGCAGGCGAAGGAACTGGCTAAGGAGGAGCTGCCTGGGGTCGCCATCGAGGTCATCGATTGTCGCACGGCAGCCGGAGGGCAAGCCTTCGTTGTCATGGAGGCAGCGAGAGCGGCTGCCTCTGGCCTTAACCTTGCCGAAGTGACCGAGGTGACCAGAAGGATGATGGCTAAGGTCAACGTCATCGTCGTCTTGGACACCCTTTATTACTTGGCGAAGGGGGGGCGCATTCCCAAGGCGATAGCCTGGGCAGGCTCCTTCTTCGATATCAAGCCCCTTATTGAGGTGGCCAAAGGCGAGGTTGGCCTTTTTGGAAGAGCTCGGACGAAGCCCCGCGGTGTGGAGCGGCTTTTGAGGATAATGAGAGAGCGGATGGGGACGGAGAAACCGTTGCACGTCATTGTGATGCACGCCAACGCCTGGCAGGAGGCGGAGAAGCTCCAGGATCGCGTCGCCTCCGAATTCAATTGCGTTGAACTATTTACCGCGGAGTTCACCCCGGTGATGGGGGTTCACACTGGCCCGGGGCTGTTGGGGCTTGCTTTCTACACTGAGTAAATAGCAGGGGGATCAACGCGGCTTAGGCTAATTGCTGGAGCCCAAGGGATATTCTATAATGAGACGTGATGGAAGATGAGCGGCTTATTAGAGACGTGCAAAGGCTCAAAGAAGGATTGGGTCCCCTACCTGCGCCCGTTTCCAGACCCGCTCTTATCATCGTCAGCGGTCTGCCCGGGACTGGGAAATCCTATCTTAGTCAGAAGTTGGCGGAAAGATTGCCCTTCATAGTACTGGAGACGGACGCTCTGCGTAAAATGCTCTTTCCGTCACCTCGATACACCGCTGGGGAAAGCTATCGCCTTTTCCGAGCCTGCCATCTTCTTATTGAGGGGCTCTTGAGGCAAGGGATAAGGGTTATCTTCGACGCCACCAATCTGGTGGAGCGTTATCGGGAGCGTCTCTATCATGTTGCCGATCAGCTTGGGGCAAAGCTCGCCATTGTTCAGGTGGAAGCCCCGCCCGAGTTGGTGCGTCAGCGATTAGAGGAAAGGGCTCTGAGCGCACATCAGGCTGCACGCTCAGAGGCTGATTGGAGCGTGTACGAGAAGATGAGGCCTACGGTGCAGAGAATTCGGCGCAATCACTTCGTGGTGGATACCTCGGAGGATATAACTCCCCTCATCAATAAGATTGTACGGGAGTTGAGGCAATAGAGGGTAGATGGGCAAAAGGGGGAATAAAAAGAGAAAGGAGGGCCTTTGGAGATAAAAGTTGTATCCGGTGATATAACCACGATTCCGGCGCAGGCGGCAATAGTAAATCTTTTTGAAGGCGTGGAACAACCTAGTGGTGCCACGGGAGCCGTCGATCAAGCCTTGGATGGGGCCATTAGCAGACTTATCGCCGAGGGGGAGATCAAGGGCAAACTCAATGAGGTTACCATAATACACACCCTTGGCAGGATCGCACCGGCGCGAGTAGTGGTCGTGGGGTTAGGCAAGCAAGAGGACTTCACGCTGGACAAGATCCGAGGGGTGGCAGCCGGAGCCTTAAGACGCCTGCGAAGGATCGGCGTCGAACGTGTGACCACTATCACCCATGGCGCGGGCATAGCTGGCTTGGAGCCTGAGAAGGCAGCACAGGCCCTGGTCGAGGGAAGCATCTTGGGACTCTACGAATTCCGAAAACACGTGACCAAAGAGCCGGAGTCCGGCGAAATAAAAGAACTTATCATTGTAGAAAGGGACGAGAGTAAGATTCCGGCACTGGAGAGGGGCTGCGTGGTCGGCCGTGTAATGGCCGAGGCTACCAATCTCGCCCGCGATATGATCAATGAGCCAGGCAATGCCATGACCCCCACCGACATGGCGGAGATGGCGAGAAAGGTCGCTGCGGAGTGGGGCCTGGAATACGAGGTCTTGGATCGAGAACAGATGCAGGAGCTGGGGATGGGAGCACTGTTAGGAGTAGCCCAAGGAAGCCGCCAACCCCCTAAGCTCATTCGCTTGGCCCATAAAGGAGGTGGAGAGGGGGCCCTGGGGATATTGGGCAAAGGCATAACCTTCGACTCCGGAGGTATCTCCATCAAACCGGCGCAGGGGATGCCGGAGATGAAGGGGGACATGGCGGGTGGGGCAGCGGTTATCGCTGCTATGCGTGCCTTAGGTGAGCTCAAGCCGCTTATAAATGTCACTGGCCTCGTCCCGGCCACCGAGAACCTTCCCGATGGGGCTGCTCTAAAGCCTGGCGATATTATTAAGGCGATGAATGGCAAGACTATCGAGATCGAGAGCACCGATGCCGAGGGGCGACTTATTCTAGCTGATGCCCTTGGCTATGCTCGCAAGTTGGCGCTCTCGCCCCTGGTGGATGTAGCCACCTTGACTGGCGCCTGTGCGGTGGCCCTGGGCCCGGTCTGTACCGGCGCTTTTGCCAATAATCAGGAATTGGTGGACAAGGTGATCGTAGCCGGCGAGGAAGCGGGGGAGAAGATCTGGCAGATGCCTATGTATGAGGAGTACAAGGAGCTGAACAAGAGCGATTGCGCCGACATCAAGAACTCCGGGGGAAGAAACGGCGGCGCTATCACCGCCGCTCAGTTCTTGGCCGAGTTCAGCGAAGATACTCCTTGGGTACATCTTGACATTGCCAGCACCTCATTCTCTGAGAAGGAGGGGGCCTATACTCCTAAAGGCGGAACGGGAGTAATGGTGCGAACCCTGGTCAATTTGGCCCTGGCTCTTTCTCGAGAGCGTGGATAGTCGCTCCGATAACATCGGAGCGTGGGAATCAAAAATTTAGCTTCGCGAACAGAAGGAGGAATTATGGCGACAGGTCAAGAGGTAAAAAAGCTTTTGGCGACATGGGACAGCAAGCGCAAGGAGCTTATCGACCTGCTTTCGGAACTCACTCCGGAGCAACTGAATGTCCAGCCCGAGGGTGGGCGCTCGGTTAGGGAGATGATTCACCGCGTTGTGGATCACGACAGAGATAGCTGTCAGTATCTGATGGCCATGCGAAGGGGGGTAGGCGCACAGCAAAACGATGTCAATCGCCTACTTTGTCAGATCGAGGCGGCAGAGGGGGAGTTGGCCGCCAATCTGGCTGGTTTGCCGGACGACTATCTGGACAAGGAATGGCAAAGCGGCGAGTGGACCATTAGACAGCTCTTGGAACACATTGCGCGGGTAGATGGCTTTTTCCTTTCCGGCATCAATAAAGCATTGGGACGCTGACCTCAGCGGAAGCCCTGGGGTATCGAGTTGCCTGACGCAACGCGTCAGGAAGTAGGCTGGTGGTATATTTTTGCCATCGCGCGAATGGAAAAGGGGGTGGTAAGAAGACACATAACATACTCGGGGACACCTAAAGGGGTAAGGTATAATTCTCAAGTAAATGCAAGGGGAGGGTTTGAATGAAGGTTAAATGGCTCGGCCATTCTTCGTTTCTCATAACCGCCGAGGATGGTACCAAGATCATCACCGATCCCTATACGCCGGGGATGATGGGCGTTAACTACGAAAGTGTAAAGGACGTAGCAGACATCGTTACGGTTAGTCATGAGCACGGTGACCATAATGCCGTGGATAAGCTGCCGGGAAACCCTCAGGCGGTAAGGGGCACCGGCGCTAAGGCGGTAAAAGGGATCGAATTCAAGGGTACGGCAGCCTATCATGATGCTTCTCGCGGTGGTCAGAGAGGATCGAATACGATTTTCTGCTTCATTGTCGATGGGGTAAGGGTGTGCCATCTGGGGGACCTGGGGCATCAACTGACGGACGCTGAGGTCGCTCTGGTGGGGCAAGTCGATGTACTGCTTGCTCCAGTGGGCGGCAACTTCACCATTGACGCTGCGGGAGCAGCGCAAGTGGCGGAAAAGATCAGGCCTCGGGTCATTATCCCTATGCACTATAGGAATGAAAGATGCCCTCAATTCCCGGTGGCGGGTGTGGATGATTTCGTCAAGGGGAAGACTAATGTGAGCAGAGAAACTGGGAGCGAGGTGGAATTCAAAGCGGGCCAGCTTCCAGCTACTACCCAAATCGTCGTCTTACAGCCGGCCTGTTAGGCCGACAGCAAATCTGAAATGGGTTCTTATACGGGAACCACATAAGAACCAGTTGGAATGCAAAGGGATCATGCCTCGTGTTCAAGCAATAGTCTGCCGTGATGACCGCGTCCTGATGGTCAAGCATCGCCAAGGTGGCCAGGAATGGTGGTGTCTGCCCGGCGGCGGTCTTGAAGACGGAGAGACAGTGGATGAGGGCGCGCTACGGGAACTGAGTGAAGAATGCAACGTCCAAGGAACAGTAATACGTCAAACATCCCACGTGACCTATGCCGCTCATGACGAGACGTATTCTTTCCTGGTCGACATCGGCGGTCAGGAGCCATCACTCGGACGCGATCCCGATGTGGCCGAGGGGCAGGAAGTCCTAGCTGAGGTCCGATGGCTGCCCTTGCGTGAAGTGCCTGAGCGAGATCGGGTTTTCTTGTGGGCTGCCGGTCTCCTCGGTGTAGGCGGGTTCCTGAAAGAGGTCGAGACCTGGGGGAACGAAGCCAGCTACCTAAAGTAAGCATTCCAACCAAGCCTTGCAGCGGACGGAGTTCCGCCGCTGAAGGCCATGTTAGGCAGTATCAAGCCCTCAAATCTGCGAGGGGAAAAGAGGGATCAGGATGGCAGGTAACGGCGGCCGGCGGCCCTCGTTACCTGCTCTTCAGTAGTTCCACAATTCGGTCTAAGATCTTGTCCGCTACCTCCGATTTGAGCATGAGGGGCAGGCTCTCTATCTGGCCGGAGCGGTCGATGATCGCCACCCGGTTGGTATCGACGTTGAATCCCGCATCGGTGGCGGTGATGTCGTTGGCCACGAAGAGGTGAGCGCCCTTTCTCACCAGCTTCTCCTTGGCGTTTTCCAGGAGCTCCTCGCTCTCGGCGGCAAAGCCCACCTTTATGAAGTCCCCTTGCACCTCGCTGAGGATGTCTGGATTCCTGACCAGTTCGATGTTCAAGGTACCGGCTTTTTCCTTCTTTATCTTCTGCTCCGCAGTGGCTGCTGGCCGGTAATCGGCGGGGGCGGCAGCCATAATCAAAGCATCCGCACGCCGCGTGGCCACGAAAACGGCGTCGCGCATCTGTTGAGTCGTTTGGACCTTGACTATCTCTATTCCCACCGGCTCAGGAAGGGATACCGGCCCGCTCACCAGCACCACTTGAGCTCCCCGGTCGCGCGCTGCCTCCGCGATGGCGTATCCCATCTTCCCCGAGGAGCGATTGGTGATATTGCGGACGGGGTCGAGGGGCTCTTCCGTGGGGCCGGCGCTGACCACCACTCTCCTCCCAGCCAGATCACCCTCTCTCCCCAATATCTGACGTATGGTGTCTACGATCTGTTGTGTCTCCACCAAACGCCCCATCCCTATGGCACCGGTGGCCAGACGGCCGGCAGCGGGGCCGACGATGGTGAAACCGCGTGCTCGCAGCCGCGCGAGGTTGTCCTGGGTGACTAGATTTTCGTACATATTCGCATCCATGGCGGGAGCAATGACTACGGGAGACTTGGTGGCTAGCACAGTAGAGCTAAGCATATCATCGGCGATCCCCAGCGCTACTTTGGCGATGGTATTGGCCGTGGCGGGAGCGATGACCACTATATCGGCCCGCCGGGCAAGGCTCACGTGTTCGACGCTGAGCTCAGACTGGGCGTCGAACATCTCGGTGACCACGGGCCTGTGGGTAAGGCTGCGGAAGGACAGGGGAGTGACGAATTCGGTGGCGGCCTTGGTCATGATCACATCCACCTGCGCTCCCGCTTGCGTCAACTTGCTGGCCAAGTCCGCCGCTTTATAGGCGGCTATACTGCCTGTTACGCCTAAAACGATCTTTTTGTCTGTGAGCACAGTTCCACCTCCCTCAGAAATCTGCGCTTCAGTTATCGATTCAATTCGTGAATAATCCGCAAGCCTATCAGCGTCAAATCGGGATCCACTATGTCTATGATGGGCGCCTCCTTGGCGATAACTGAAGCCAAGCCACCGGTGGCTACCACCCTCGCTGGCTCCCCCAGTTCCTTGCGGAAGCGATTGACGAGGCCTTCGATGAGGCCCACGTAGCCATAGACGATGCCCGACTGCATACTGCTGATGGTGTTTCTGCCAATGGCTTGCTTGGGGGCGACGAGTTCGATGCGGGGCAAGACAGACGTCCTCTGAAAGAGGGCATCGGCTGCGATTCGGATGCCGGGGGCGATGGCCCCGCCGAGGTAGTCTCCTTCCTTGGATATAGCGTCGAAGACGGTGCCGGTTCCGAAATCGACAACGATGACTGGCCCTCCGTACAGCCTATAAGCGGCGACAGCATCCACCACGCGATCGGGCCCCACCTGGCGGGGGTCTTCGTAGAGAATGCGAACGCCGGTTTTGATGCCTGCACCGACTACTAAGGCAGAAGTATTGAAATAGCGGCGGCACACTTCTTGGAAAACGGCCACCAGTGGGGGTACTCCACTGCATAGAGCGGCGTCCTTTATGTCAGTAATGGCTAGGCCTTGGTGAGATAAGAGGTTCATCAGAAGGGCGGCATATTCATCGGGCATCC
>Ga0299912_10003847_pt1 | contig 12259 bp, 12 predicted proteins | sample RVTome_2_FD_207667 | JGI IMG/M metagenome (GOLD analysis project Ga0299912, IMG submission 207667) | Soil microbial communities from uranium-contaminated site in the Upper Colorado River Basin, Wyoming, United States - RVT95D214 (version 2) ... | reverse complement strand
CCACAATGTGAAGAGCGTCGGCAAGGAAGCACTGAAACTCTACACCATCTATGGTCCGCCAGAACATGCCGACGGCACCATTCACAAGACCTGCGCCGAAGCGAACGCCAGCCACGAACATTTCGATGGCAAGACGACGGAATAAAGCCGCCCGTAGCCGCCCCTTGATGTCCGGCCCAGCCGACCCGACCGGCGACCCGGCACGCAAGGGGGCATGCGGGAAGGTGAGACAAGAAACCTGCATCTACAATTCGATATTTCTGGAAATATCATTGACTGACGCTCCCAATCTCCATATTTCGACCATTATCGAATTGATGGAGTCGTCATGTCACCGCAGGATGCCGTCATCGCCCTCGCATCGCTGGCGCAGGAACACCGGCTGGCGATCTTCCGCCTGCTGGTCCAGTCCGGCGAGAACGGACTGGCTGCGGGTGCAATCGCCGGGGCACTTGGTGTTCCGCCCAGTTCGCTGTCCTTTCACCTGGCACATCTGACCCGCTCCGGGCTGGTGACGCAGGAACGGCAATCGCGCCATCTGATCTATCGGGCCGACTATGCCGCGATGAACCGGCTGATGGGCTATCTGACAGAAAACTGCTGCGGCGGCGTCCCGTGCGGCGAAGCATTCGCCTGCCCGCCGCCCGCCACGGATACCAAGAGGAGCATCGCATGAAGCGGTTCCATGTGCATATCGGGGTCGAGAATCTCGAACGCTCGATCGCCTTCTATACCGGCCTGTTCGGCGCCGAGCCGAGCGTCGCCAAAGCCGATTACGCCAAGTGGATGCTGGAGGATCCCCGCATCAATTTCGCCATCTCTCAAAAATGCGGCGCGGCCAAGGGCATCGAACATCTGGGCGTGCAGGTGGAAGACAAGGCCGAACTGGCCGAAGTCCATGGCCGGCTGAGGGATGCCAAGGGCCCGATCATGGAAGAAGGCGCGACGACCTGCTGCTATGCGAAGTCCGAAAAGAGCTGGATCGCCGATCCTGACGGCGTGGTGTGGGAAGCCTTCCTGACCACCGGCGACAGCACCGTCTATGGCGCCAGCCCGGATTTCGCCGGACTGGCTTCCGGCAATGCCGCCGTGAATGCCTGCTGCGCCCCGGATATGACGGCGCCCACCACCAAATCCTGCTGCTGAGCCAAATCCTGCCGAGGTTATCATGACAGATCGCCCCTACAACATCCTGTTCCTGTGCACCGGCAACAGCGCCCGCTCGATCATCGGCGAGGCACTGGTCGACAAACTCGGCGAAGGCCGGTTCCGCGGCTTCAGCGCCGGCAGCAATCCCAAGGGGCAAGTGCACCCCATGGCGCTCGACATACTGGGCGGGATGGGCTTCGCGACCGATGGCCTGAGATCGAAAAGCTGGAAGGAATTCTCCGGCCCCGACGCGCCGCAGATGGATTTCATCTTCACCGTCTGCGACAACGCCGCGGGTGAAAGCTGCCCGGTCTGGCCGGGAAAGCCGATCACCTCCCATTGGGGCCTGCCGGATCCGGCAGCGGTGGAAGGTGAAGGGCAGCGCGAGGCTTTTCTGGAAACGTTACGGGCCCTGCGCCACAGGCTGGAGCTGTTCTTCGAACTGCCGCTGGCCAGCATCGACAAGATGAGCCTTGCCAACAGCATCCGGACCATCGGCAATAATGCGACACAACAGGAAAGCCCGGCCTGAGCCAGCCATGCACATGACCGCCACCGCCCCGCGCCGCCTTTCCTTCCTCGACCGGTTCCTGACCGTGTGGATTTTCGCCGCGATGGCGCTGGGCATCGCGCTCGGATCGCTGGTGCCGGCAGTGCCCGCCACGCTGGGCGCGATGTCGGTGGGTTCCACCAGCATTCCCATCGCCATCGGCCTGATCCTGATGATGTTCCCGCCGCTGGCCAGGGTCCGCTATGAGGAACTGGGCAAGGTTTTCCGCAACAAGCGGGTACTGGCGCTGTCCTTCTTCGAATGCTGGATCATCGCCCCCGCCTTCATGTTCGCGCTGGCCGCGCTGTTTCTTGGAAGCGCGCCGGAATATATGACCGGGTTGATCCTGATCGGCATCGCGCCCTGCATCGCCATGGTGCTGGTGTGGAACCAGTTGGCGAAAGGCAGCCCGGAATATGTGACCGGGCTGGTGGCGTTCAACTCGCTGTTCCAGATCCTGTTCTATGTGCCCTATGCGTGGTTTTATCTGACTGTTCTGCCGCCCCTGTTCGGGCTGGAAGGGCATGTCGTCAACGTTGACTTCGGTACAATAGCCAAAGCGGTGCTGACCTATCTCGGCGTGCCGTTCCTCGCGGGCTATCTGGTACGGCGCACGCTGATCAAGGCGCGCGGGCAGGAATGGTACGAGCAACGCTTCATCCCCGTCATCAGCCCGGTCACGCTGGTGGCGCTTCTGTTCACCATCGTCGCCATGTTCAGCCTGAAAGGTGGCGAGATACTGGCCCTGCCGATGGACGCGGCGCGGGTGGCAATCCCGCTGGTGATCTTCTTCGTCGTGATGTTCGTGCTGAGCTTCGCGCTCGGCAAGGCGATCGGGGCGGACTATCCGACCACGACCGCCATGTCCTTCACTGCGGCATCTAATAATTTCGAACTGGCGATCGCCGTGGCCATCGCCGCATTCGGCCTTGCCTCGCCCGTGGCCTTTGCGGCGGTCATCGGGCCGCTGGTGGAAGTGCCGGTACTGATCGCACTGGTCAATCTGGCCCTATGGTTCGGAAAACACTGGTTCGGCCGGAACTGATCCAGCCTGCCCGGATCGGCCCAACCCTCACACACATGAAACAACGATAAACCGGAGACTCATACCAAGGTGCATTGATGCTGACGCATCAGCTCTTGGAACGCTCAAGCGCCGCGCAGGCTTGACTGAGAGGCGTCGCTGCGGCAAAACTCGCTTATTGATAATAATTCTTAATTGTAATACATGAGCCACACAGGATCAGAACCCCATCCATCAGGCTGAAGGGCGGGAAGCAAAGAGCCTCAGGAATTATCCATGGAATAACCGGCAGAACGCACGGTGCGGATCAGATCGCGCTCATCGTCGCGGTTGACCGCCTTGCGCAGGCGCCGGATGTGCACATCCACCGTGCGCTCGTCGATATCGGAATCCACGCCCCACACGCCGTCCAGAATCTGCTGGCGAGAAAGCACGCGGTTGGGCCGTTCCATGAAATAGCGCAGCAGCTTGAATTCGGTGGGGCCAAGGTGCAGCGGTTCGCCGCCACGGCGCACACGGTGCGAGGACGGGTCCAGCTCGATATCGGCAATGCTCAGCACTTCGCCGGCCAACGCCGGCCGACTGCGGCGCAGCAGCGCTTCAACCCGGGCCAGCAGCTCCCGCGGGGAAAAGGGCTTGGTGACGTAATCGTCGGCCCCGGTCTTGAGGCCGCGAATACGGTCTTCCTCTTCGCCGCGCGCCGTCAGCATCAGGATCGGGATGCGCGCGGTATCCTTGTCCTTGCGCAGCTGGCGGCAAACCTCGATGCCGGGCACCTGCTCGATCATCCAGTCAAGAATGATCGCATCGGGGAGCTGTTCGCGCACCAGCAGCAGCGCTTCTTCGCCATCGCCAGTGCTGCGCACTTCATAACCTTCGGCGCTGAGGTTCCAGGTCAGCAGATCGCAAAGGGCGGTATCGTCCTCTACGACCAGGATGGATGGATTCATACCGTGGCCTCGCTATCAGGGTTATCGCGCCCGTCGCGCCCGTCCCGCCCCGCGTAATACTGACCGGTAGCCGCGAAATAGACCATTTCGGCGACATTGGTCGCATGGTCGCCGATGCGTTCCAGATTGCGGGTGACGAACAGCAATTGCGCCGCGCTGGAGATCGTGGCCGGGTTTTCCACCATGTGCCCCACCAGATTACGGAAGATGCTGTCGTAGAAATTATCGACCTTCTCGTCGCGCCGGATGACTTCCACCGCCAGCCGGGCATCGCGCGCGCCATAGGCATTGAGCACATCGCGCACCATGCCCTCGGCGATTTCCGCCATGGCCGGGATCAGGGTGAGCGGCTCGATCTTGGCCCGGCCTTCCACCTTGCCCACGCGCTTGGCGATGTTCTTGGCATAATCGCCGATCCGTTCGAGCACGCCGGAAATTTTCAGCGCGGCAATCACGTCGCGCAAATCGTCGGCCATCGGCGCGCGCAAGGCGATGATGCGCACCGCCAGCCGGTCCACTTCCGCTTCCAGCGCATCGAGCTTGGCGTCATCGGCAACGACGATCTTTGCCTTGTCCTCGTCATGCCGCACCAGCGCGTCCACCGCGTCGCGGATCGCCACTTCGGCAAGCCCGCCCATTTCGGCGATGAGGCCGCGCAACTGGCTGATTTCGTTATCGAATGCCTTGACTGTATGTTCAACCATAATCGCGTCCCGTCAACCGTAGCGTCCGGTGATGTAATCCTTGGTGCGCTCTTCCCGCGGATTAGTGAATATTTGCGAGGTTTCACCGCATTCCACCATCACGCCAATATGGAAAAACGCGGTGCGCTGCGAAACGCGCGCGGCCTGCTGCATGGAGTGCGTGACGATGACGATGGCGAAGCGGTCCTTCAACTCGTCGATCAGTTCTTCGATGCGTGCCGTCGCGATCGGGTCAAGCGCGGAACAGGGCTCGTCCATCAGGATCACTTCCGGGCTGACGGCAATAGCGCGCGCGATGCACAAGCGCTGCTGCTGGCCACCCGAAAGCGCGGTTCCGGCATCTGTCAGGCGATCCTTGACCTCTTCCCACAGGCCAGCGCGCTGCAGGGATTTCTCGACGACCTCGTCCAGTTCGGACTTGTTGCCGACCAGCCCGTGGATGCGCGGGCCATAGGCGACGTTCTCAAAGATCGACTTGGGAAAAGGATTGGGCTTCTGGAAAACCATGCCGACGCGCGCGCGCAGCAGCACCGGGTCCATGCCGCTGGCATAGATGTCTTTCCCGTCAAGCTGGATCTCCCCTTCGACGCGCGCGCCGGGGATCGTATCGTTCATCCGGTTCAGCGCGCGCAGGAAAGTCGACTTGCCGCAGCCCGAAGGGCCGATGAACGCAGTCACGGCCCCGGCATCGATGTCGATCGAAACATCCGATATCGCCTGCTTTTCTCCGTAAAAGATATTTACGTTGCGTGCTGAAATCTTGGGTGTTGCAGTCATCATCCTACCAGCGGGTCTCGAACTTGTTACGGAGATAGATGGCCAGACCATTCATTGCCAGCAGGAATACAAGCAACACGATGATCGCAGCGGAAGTGTTCTGAACGAAAGCCTTGTCGATCTCATCCGACCACAGGAAAATCTGCATCGGCAGGACGCTGGCCGGGTCGGTGATGCCCGAAGGCGGCGTGGCGACGAAGGCTCGCATGCCGATCATCAGCAAGGGAGCGGTTTCACCCAGAGCGCGGGCCATGCCGATAATAGTGCCGGTCAGGATGCCGGGCAAAGCCAGCGGCAGCACATGGTGGAACACCGTCTGCACTCCGCTGGCGCCGATCGCCAGAGCGCCGTCGCGGATCGAGGGCGGTACGGCCTTGATGGCATTGCGGCCGGCGATGACAATCACCGGCATGGTCATCAGGGCCAGCGTCAGCCCGCCGACCAGCGGCGAAGAGCGCGGCATGTTCAGCGTGTTGATGAACACCGCGAGGCCCAGCAGGCCGAAAATGATGGAAGGCACGGCGGCCAGGTTGTTGATCGACACTTCCACCAGTTCGATCCAGCGGTTTCGCGGCGCGAATTCCTCCAGATAAATCGCCGCCAGAACCCCCATCGGGAATGACAGCACCAGCGTGACCACCATCGTGATCAGCGATCCCTTCACCGCGCCCCATACACCGGCCACATGCGGATCGGTGGAATCCGAGCCGGAGAGGAAAGTCCAGTCGAGCCCGCCCAGCCCGTTGCGGACCATGATGAAGATCAGCAGCGCCAGGAAGCACAGCGACAGGGCGATGGCCCCCAGGCCCAGCCTCCGGAAGCGTTTCTCCGCGGCATTGCGCTGCGCAACCCGCTTGCTCATTTCGGGCGATTGCCAGGTATTAATCATAGGCTTCACGGAAACGTTTGACGACGCGCAGGGCGACGATGTTGAGAATCAGCGTGACGATGAAAAGCACAAGGCCCAGCGCAAAAGCGGAAAGCGTCTTGGGGCTATCGAACTCCTGGTCACCGGTCAGCAGCTGCACGATCTGATAGGTAACGGTCGTCATGCTGTCGAAGGGGTTGGCCGAAAGCCTGGCCGCAGCCCCCGCCGCCATCACCACGATCATGGTTTCGCCGATGGCGCGGCTGATCGCCAGCATCACACCGGCGACAATGCCCGGCAGAGCCGCCGGCACCAGCACCTTCTTGATCGTTTCGGATTGCGTGGCGCCCAAGGCCAGCGAACCGTCTCGCATCGATTGCGGCACGGCGGCGATGCTGTCGTCTGCCATGGAGGAAACGAAGGGAATGATCATCACGCCCATCACCAGACCCGCCGCCAGCGCGCTTTCCGTGGAAGGGTTATTCATCCCCATGAAAGCGGCGAAATCGCGGATCAAGGGAGCAACCGTCAGCGCGGCGAAATAGCCATAGACCACGGTGGGAATGCCCGCGAGAATTTCCAGCAACGGCTTCAGCCATTTGCGCATGGTGGAGCTGGCATATTGCGTCAGGTAGATCGCGCTCATCAGGCCAAGCGGAATCGCGACCAGCATGGCGATGATGGCGCCGATATAGATCGTGCCCCAGAACAGGGGCACCGCGCCGAACCGTTCGCCCATGTCCGGCGATACGTCGCGCGGGGGGCTCCAGTGCGTGCCCGTCAGGAAATCGATAGGGGAAACCTGTTTGAAGAAAAGGCCGGTCTCGAACACCAGCGAGGCGATGATGCCGGCGGTGGTGAGAACGGCGATCAGCGATGCGAGCAGCAGCGTCAGCATCACCGCCCGTTCCACATGCGTCCGCGCCGGGAAACCGGCGCGGATCCGTGTATAACCGTAAGCCCCGCCTGCCAGTACGCTGAGCAGAACCAGCGCCGCGCCCATCAGGCCGAAACGCTGCTGGGCAGCGCGGAAGGGAACGGCGAATTCCTCCGCCAGCGGATTGAAGGCAATCGCGCCGGGATTGTCGGCCAGCATGCTGGCTTCGGACAGGATCGCGTTGCGCTCCATGTCCATGGCCGGCAGCATGGCTGCCACGGGCTGCTCCAGAACGGCCGACCGCACGAGATCCGGCGACACGGCCGACCACACCGCGAAAACGGCAAGGGCCGGCACAATGATCCACAAGGCCATGTGCCAGCCGTGATAGCCAGGCGTCGAATTGAGCGACCCGCGGCCGCTATACAGCAATCGGGCCTTGGCCCTCGCGGTTATCCAACCGGCGAGGCCAAGGCCCAGGACTGCCAGAATGACAATCAGGGACATCATTCAGGTCGATTACCCATAATTTATTTCAGTTCTGCTGGATCCAGCGGAGTCATGTTCTTGGCGATTTCCGCGTTCTTGGCGCGGACATCGTCGGGAGAAACGATGAAGCCCTTGGCCTTCAGATAGCCGTCCGAGCCCCAGGCCTTGGTCCATTCCGTTACATAGTCCGCCAGGCCCTTGATAGCCTTGAGGTGGGCTTTTTTCACATAAATGTAGAGCGGACGGGCGCCGGGATATTTGAAGCTGGAAATCGCCTCATAGGTCGGTTCGACATCGGACATGGGAATGCCCTTCAGCTTGTCCTGATTCTCTTCGAGGAAGGAATAACCGAACACGCCGACCGCCTTGGGATTCTGCGCGATCTTCTGGACGATCAGGTTATCGTTTTCACCCGCATCGACATAGGCGCCATCTTCGCGCACTTCGGTGCAGACCGCCTTGAACTTCTTCTCGTCGGCTTCCTTCAGCTTCTTCATTTCCGGATCGGCCTTGCAGCCGGCTTCCAGGATGAGTTCCGCCAGAGCGTCGCGCGTGCCGGACGTCGTCGGCGGGCCATAGACGAGGATTGGATTGGCGGGCAGTGCCGGGTTGACGTCCTTCCAGGTCTTGGCGGTGTTGGGCTTGCCATAGGGATTGGCGGCCAGCGCCTTGTATACGTCGGCCGGGGTCAGCTTCATGCCCGGACCATCCTTCGCCTCGCCGAAAGCGATGCCATCGATGCCGACCTGGATTTCGACCACTTCGGTCACGCCGTTCTTGACGCAATCCGCGTATTCGGAAGCCTTCATGCGGCGCGAAGCGTTTTCGATATCGGGATGCTGGGCGCCAACGCCCGCGCAGAACAGCTTCATGCCCGCGCCCGTGCCCGTCGATTCGATGACCGGCGACTTGCCACCAGCCCCGGCGAGCTTTTCCGCCACTGCGGTGGAGAAGGGATAAACCGTCGAAGAACCGACCGCCCGCACGAAATCGCGCGCGCCGCCAGCGGAATCGCCCGAGCCGCCGCAAGCGGAAAGAGCAATGGTGGAAAGCGCAACGAGGCAAAGGGACTTGTATGAACGCATGGTCATTTCCTGTGTCTGACTATCGTGGCTGCGCTCCTATTGGCGCCGTGTGACAATCGTATGACAAAAATTCCACATTCAGGGTTTGCGCAGCGGCAGGATGATGGAAGCGGTCGTCCCCGACCCCGCGCGGCTGGTAATATCGAATCGCCCGCGATGACGTTCCACCACATGTTTGACGATCGACAGGCCCAGCCCGGTGCCGCCGGCGGCGCGGCTGCGGCTGGTGTCCGCACGATAGAATCGCTCGGTCAGGCGGGGCAGATGCTCCGGCGGGATGCCGGGGCCTTCATCCTTCACGGCAATGGAAAGCCAACCCGTATCCGCCACTTCAAGCGTGACGGACACCGCGCCGCCGGACTTGCCGTATTTCAGCGCATTATCGATCAGATTGCGCAGCACTTGCGCCATCTGCCCGCGATCCCCTGAAATCACGGCAGTTTCACAATTGGCGGAAACGCTGATCTGTGCTCCTTCCCGGAATTCGCCTGCCGTCTCGCGGGCCAGGGCGACCATTTCGACCGGATCGGAAGGCGCCTCATGCTTGATCGCCTCGATTCGCGACAGTGACATCAGGTCGCCCACCAGAGCCTGAATGCGCAGCGCCTCGTGACGGATGGTGGCCAGGAATTTCTCCCGCGTCGCCTCGTCCGCGCCTGCCTTGGGGTTCTGCAGCGTTTCCACATAGCCGAGAATCGCCGCCAGCGGCGTGCGCAGCTCATGGCTGGCATTGGCCACGAAATCGGCATGGGCCCGCGCCACGCTGACCGGAACCGACATGTCATAAAGGCTGACCAGCCGCTCGCCGTTGGCCAGCACATGGCAATCCACCTGCCAGACGCTGCCGCCCACGGACAGACCATCAACCCGTGCCGTACCGCCCACATCGCTGAGAATCACGGCGACGGCATCGGGATTGCGGATGGCGATCCGCATATCCTGGCCGACGATATGCCCACCCAGCAGCGTCCGCGCCGCCGTGTTGGCGAAACTGACCTGCCCATTGGTAACGATCAGGGCCGGGGTCCGTAACTGTTCGAGCAGATTGATACCGCTTGCATCCATAGGTTTGCCTCATAATGCCGGGAGACGAAGAGGGGAAGCTCCCTCTCCATTCCGCTGGCGCTGTTCCCTTGTCGCTGTTATGTTGCAACTGCGAAAAAATCCATAACGCAGCCAAGGAGTTCCGCCGATGATGCTCCGCAACGGACATTGTTTGACGTGATGCGCTTCACTGCCGACCGCCTGCTGCTGTTCGGGGCCACGGGCGACCTGGCCAGGCGCATGCTGATCCCTTCGCTCTACGCGCTCGACAGCGACGAACTGCTCGATCCCAAACTGGAAATCATCGGCACCGCCCGGGCCGATCTGGACGATCAGGCCTTCCGCAACATGGCACGGGAAGCGCTGGAAAAATTCCTTCCGTCCGATCGGCGCGGCAGTTTCGCCACTTTCCTCAACCGCCTGCATTTCCAGTCGCTCGACGCCACCGAGATCGATGGCTTTGCCAGGCTGGCGAAAAAGGTCGGCAAGCCGGACCGGGGGCTGGCAATCTTCCTGTCCACCGCGCCAAGCCTGTTCGAGCCGACCATTGCCGGGCTGAAGCACGGCCATCTGGCCGGAGAAAGCGTGCGCATCGGGCTGGAAAAACCGCTGGGCACCGACCTCAGGTCCAGCTGCACGATCAATGACGCGGTCGCATCCGCCTTTCCCGAAGAGCGGATTTTCCGCATCGACCATTATCTGGGCAAGGAAACGGTGCAGAACCTGCTGGCATTGCGCTTTGCCAACATCATGTTCGAACCGCTGTGGAACGCCGCGCATATAGAGCATGTGCAGATCACCGTCGCCGAAACCGTGGGGCTGGAAGGCCGCGCGGATTTCTATGACAGCGCCGGCGCGCTGCGCGACATGGTGCAGAACCACATGCTGCAATTGCTGGCGCTGGTCGCGATGGAACCTCCGGCCAGCTATGACGCCACCGCCGTGCGCGACGAAAAGGTGAAAGTGCTGCGCAGTCTGCGCCCGATCGGACAGAGCGAAACCGTAACCGGGCAATATCGCGCGGGCGCCATCGGCGGCAAGGCCGTGCCCGGTTATGACGAGGAACTGGGCAGGGAATCGGAAACCGAAACCTTTGTCGCGATCAAGGCGCATATCGACAACTGGCGCTGGAAAGGCGTGCCTTTCTATCTGCGCACCGGCAAACGCCTGCCCCAGCGCGTGACTGAAATCGTCGTGCAGTTCCGCAGCGTTCCGCATTCGATCTTTGCCGGAAAAGGCGCGCGCAGCCTGCCTAACCGGCTCGTCATCGGCATCCAGCCGGAAGAAAACGTCACCCTGTCGCTGATGGCCAAGGTCCCCGGGCTGGACCGCGACGGCATCCGCCTGCGTTCCGTCCCGCTCGACATCGCCCTGCCCGACGCCTTTGCCGGTCCGCAGCGCAGAATCGCCTATGAACGCCTGCTGCTGGACCTGATCGAAGGCGACCAGACCCTGTTCGTGCGCCGCGACGAAGTGGAAGCGCAATGGGAATGGATCGACGGCATCCGGGCGAACTGGGCTGAACACGGGCTTGCCGCCAAGCCCTATACGGCCGGCAGCTGGGGGCCGTCCGCCGCCATTGCGCTGGCGGAGCGCGACGGGGTAACCTGGCATGAATGAGGGGGCATGAATGAGGGGGCATGAGTAACAGTCATGACTAGGCTCCACCCCACCATAGAACGCGTCACCGCGCGCATTATCGCGAAGTCGAAAGACACGCGCCGCCGCTATCTCGACCTGATGGAGCGCGAAGGCGAACGCCATGGCGACCGCTCTTTCCTGTCATGCGGCAACCTCGCCCATGGCTTTGCCGCCGCCGAACAGGACAAATCCAGCATTGCCGGGGCGCGTGGGCAGAACCTGGCCATCGTCACCGCCTATAACGATATGCTTTCGGCGCATCAGCCCTATGGCCGCTATCCCGAAGCGATGAAGCTGTTCGCCCGCGAGGCTGGCGCGACGGCGCAAGTCGCGGGCGGCGTGCCCGCCATGTGCGACGGGGTGACGCAGGGGCAGGACGGCATGGAGCTTTCGCTGTTCAGCCGTGACACCATCGCGCTTTCCACCGCCGTGGCCATGAGCCACGCCATGTTCGATGGCGTGGCCCTGCTCGGCATCTGCGACAAGATCGTGCCCGGCCTGCTGATCGGGGCGCTGCGCTTCGGCCATCTGCCCGCGATCTTCGTGCCTTCCGGCCCTATGCCTTCAGGCATCGCCAACAAGGAGAAGCAGAAGGTCCGCCAGCTTTATGCCGAAGGCAAGGCGAGCCGGGCCGAACTGCTGGCCAGCGAAAGCGCCAGCTATCATTCGCCCGGCACCTGCACTTTCTATGGCACCGCCAATTCCAACCAGATGATGATGGAACTGATGGGGCTGCACATGCCCGGCGCCGCTTTCGTGCCGCCGGGCACGCCTTTGCGCCAGGCGTTGACGCGCGCCGCCGTCCACCGGCTTGCCGCCATCGGCAAGGGCGGTAACGATCACCGCCCGCTGGCCCGCGTCGTCGACGAAAAGGCGATCGTCAACGCCTGTGTCGGCCTGCTGGCCACCGGCGGTTCGACCAATCATGCCATCCACCTGCCCGCCATGGCGCGGGCGGCGGGCATTCTGCTGGACTGGCAGGATCTTGACGAGCTTTCCGCCGCGGTGCCGCTGATCGCGCGGGTCTATCCCAATGGCTCAGGCGACGTGAACCAGTTCCATGCCGCCGGCGGCATGGGCTATGTCATCCGCGAACTGCTC
>Ga0299912_10003846_pt1 | contig 12260 bp, 5 predicted proteins | sample RVTome_2_FD_207667 | JGI IMG/M metagenome (GOLD analysis project Ga0299912, IMG submission 207667) | Soil microbial communities from uranium-contaminated site in the Upper Colorado River Basin, Wyoming, United States - RVT95D214 (version 2) ... | reverse complement strand
TGATCGCGCCCCCGTCGCTCCGTTGCAAGACGAACGTCGCGTTTCTGCCCGTCGTCTTGAGCTCCATGGGATAGGTCGGGGTTTTCGTCCCTATGGCGAACTTGCCGTTTATGGTGACGATGTCGTTGTCGAACTCGCCATAAATCAGAGGATTTGATGATTCGAAGTTATCGATATAGAGCTTGTTCGATCCGGTCTCATTTGCTCCGGCCTTATAGCCGACGAAGACATTGCCTCCGCCTGAGGCATTATAGAGTCCGGCGCCATATCCGACAAAAGTATTGTAGCTTCCTATCGTTTGGCCTTCGCCCGCATCCATTCCAAGGAACGTATTATAACTCCCTGAGGTGTGGTCGCGGCCGGATTCATCACCGATAAAGGTATTATAGTTGCCAGTATTGGAGAATCCAGATGCATATCCAATAAATGTGTTGAAAACTCCTGTAACATTTGTCTTGCCGGCAGAGCGGCCAAAAAAGCTATTATAGTTTCCCAAGGTATTTTTCCCGGCATCGAGTCCGTAAAAAGTGTTATAGTCTCCTTCCGTGCCCTGTGATCGAACGTCTCCCAAAGGTCTTGAACCGACGTCTCCCGCGGTTGTTCTAGCTTCACCGCTCTTTATCTCTTTCATCACATCCGTGATCACCTCTTCCCTGACCCCCTTCTCCCGCAACACCTTCGTCACCCGCTCCTCTGTTGCTACGCCTCCAGCTTCCCCGCTCACGATGAACACCCGCCCCGAGGACCATGCTCCAGGCCCCGACGGACTTATCGCCTCCACATACCAGACGTACATCCCGCCGCCCGGCAAGCCTTCCTCCGAGGACGGAGTCCAAGACAATCCCCGGCCTTCGATTTCCTTCGTCAGCACCGGGGTCGTTCCTGACGAGGCCATCTGCTCATAAGAGACCGCGGCCACGCCGAGTGCCTCGAAGACCGCGACCCGGTACCCTATCGCCCAGTCCACAGACGTCCAACTGAACGTCGGGCAGAGCTCGCCGACAACAGCCACCCCTTTGGCTTTTCCGGGCGAGACCGCGACCGGTACAACCTGATCCGCAAAACTCAGAACCGCTAAAAGCACCAGCAAACCAAAGCACACCAACGTCTTTTTCTTCATGTCGATTCCCTCCTTGCGGTTAAGTTAAAAGCTCAGTTTTTTCGGCTCAAGCAGATTTCTAGGGCAAAAGGGATTACAAAATCTTCGCGAGACGCAGACGGAGGGAGGACGCTTGCGGATGTGGATAGGAGGAGCGCAATTTTGGGGCAACGTGAGAAGAAGAACGATGATCCAACCAACTTCGGGGGACACCTCATCGCCTTGTTACCTCGCTTGCTCGGAAAATAACAAGAAAAGGGAGCGATGTCAACAAAAAAGCAGGCCCACAAAGGAGAACGGGCTATCTTTCTCCCCGGCCTTTTTTCTCAAGCTCCGCCACTCTCTGCTTGAGTTCTGTGATTGTCATCTGCTGTTCTGAGAGGCCCTTTTGATATTCGGATAATGTCTTATGCTGTTCGGCCATCGTCTTCTGCTGTTCCTGTATGACCTTCGTCAACACGCCTACGACATCCATCGCGCCGACGGCCTTACGATCCTTCGTTGCCACGAGCTCCGGTACGTCCTCCGCAATGAATCCAACGTGCCGCTCCCCCTTCTCGACTTTGTAGCTATACTTCACCGGAACAAGCTGCTCGAGCGCCGCCTGGGATTCCGCAACTCCCAGTTCCTCGATATTCTCCTTCAACTCCCGGCTCGAGAACCCGCTATCATACCAGTGGCCTCCGGCCGTGCACCCGGCCCCGTTCGCCAACTGGAGGCTGCCATCCGTATTCAGCTGCATCTTATAGGCCTGGTTGACAAGAATCCTCACTGGGTAGTTGTTCCCCGTCCCGAACTGGCCATACAACGGAGTCGCGTTGACGAAATTGATCGCGCCTCCGTCGCTTCGCTGCAGGATGAAGGTCGCGTTTCTGCCAGTCGTCTTGAGTTCCATAGGATATGTCGGGGTTTTGGTGCCCACGGCGAACTTCCCGTTTATCGTGACGATTTCGGCGTCGAACTCGCCATAAATTAAAGGAGCGGCAGTGTTAGAGTTATCGATATATAGCTTGTTCGACCCGGTCTCATTAAATCCGGCTGAGTAGCCCAAGAAGATATTATAGTCTCCGGCGGTGTTGGAGTGTCCGGCGCTATATCCGAGGAAGGTGTTTTTATCGCCGACGGTGTTGTGGTATCCGGCATCTCCGCCGAGGAAGGTGTTAGCGATTCCGATGCTGTTATTGTATCCGGTTTGATCCCCGAGGAAGGTGTTGTAACTGCCGGTGGTGTTGAATTTTCCGGCGCCATACCCGAGGAATGAATTTCCTACCTCGGAGGTCGTATAATATCCGGCCGATCGCCCGATAAAAGTATTAGCCCAGCCCGACGTGAGCGAATGTCCGGCATCCAATCCATAGAACGTGTTCAAATCTCCTTCAGTCCCCATCGCTCGAACATCGCCCTGAGGCGTTGAGTCGACTTCTCCCGCAATCGCGCCCGTCACCCCGCTCTTCATCTCCTTAACCACATCGGTGATCACCTCTTCGCGGATCCCCTTCTCCCTCAACACCTTCGTCACTCGCTCCTCGGTTTCCGTGCCAACTGCTCCCGCACTCACTATGAACACCCGCCCCGAGGACCACGCTCCAGGCCCCGAGGAACTTATCGCCTCCACATACCAGACGTACATCCCCCCGCCCGGCAGGCCTTCCTCCGAGGACGGAGTCCAAGACAATCCTCGGCCTTCGATTTCCTTCGTCAGCACAGGGAGTGTGCCCGACGAGGCCATCTGCTCATAGGAGACGGCGGCTACGCCGAGTGCTTCGAAGACCGCGATCCGGTATCCCACAGCCCAGTCCACAGAGGTCCAACTGAAGGTGGGACGGAGCTCGCTGACGACCGCCACCCCTTTTGCTTTTCCGGGCGAGACCGCAACCGGCACAACCTGATCCGCAAAACTCGGAACCGCTAAAAGCACCAGCAAACCAAAGCACGCCAACGTCTTTTTCTTCATGTCGATTCCCTCCTTGCGGTTATGTCAAAGGCTCAGCCTTTTCCGCTCAGGCAAAAACACTAAGGCAACGGTGGCTGCAGAACGAACGTGCTACTTTTCTTGGCTTCTCTTCTTCTCAACCTCCGCGACTCTATCCTTCAGGTCCGAGATCGTCCTCTGAAGTTCGGCGATCGTTTTCTGCTGTTCCTGCATAACCTTCGTCAATACCCCCACCACGTCCATTGCGCCGACGGCCTTACGATCCTTGGTCGCCACCAACTCCGGCACGTCCTCCGCGATGAATCCCACATGTCTTTCCCCCTTCTCGACTTTGTAGCCATACTTCACCGGAACGAGCTGCTCGAGCGCCGCCTGGGATTCCGCAACCCCCAGTTCCTCGATATTCTCCTTCAACTCCCGGCTCGAGATCCCGCCATCATACCAGTGGCCTCCGGCTGTGCACCCGGCCCCGTTCGCCAACTGGAGGCTGCCGTCCGTGTTCAACTGCATCTTCCAGGCCTGGTTGATGAGAATCCTCACCGGATAGTTATTCCCCGTCCCGAACTGGCCATATAACGGAGTCGCGTTGACGAAGTTGATCGCGCCTCCGTCGTCGCGCTGTAGAACGAACGTCGCGTTTCGGCCCGTCGTCTTGAGCTCCATGGGATATGTTGGGCTCTTGGTCCCCACTCCGAGCAGGCCATTGACGGCAAGAATGCCGCTTGAAAAATCGCCGTAGATCAGGGGAGAGCTGGTGTTCGAATTCGCGATGTAGAGCTTGTTCGAGCCGCTTTCATTAAAACCAGCCAAATAGCCCAGGAATACGTTGGCGTGGCCAAGAGCAGTATATCCGGCGCCATAGCCGAGGTATGTGTTGTAGAGTCCTGAAGTGTTGTTATATCCGGCGGATATACCGATGAACGTGTTGTTGCTTCCGTGGGTGTTTTGGTTTCCAGCCCAATAGCCGAGGAATGTGTTATCGCTCCCGTCTGCATTGTCGTATCCGGCTTCATATCCGACGAACGTGTTATTGATCCCGGTGGTGTTGGTCGCCCCGGCGTGGCATCCGAAAAACGTGTTGTTATTTCCGGTCGTGTTGGAGAATCCGGTATTGCGCCCGGAGAACGTGTTGCCGTTTCCGGTGGTATTTGAGATCCCGCTCTGAAAGCCCAGAAAGGTGTTGTATTTACCGGTCGTGTTGGCGTGCCCGGAGTTGTTTCCGAGAAAGGTGTTCGCTTCTCCGGTCGTGTTGTAAAATCCGGCTTCGTCGCCGGCGAACATATTGCCGAATCCGGTCGTATTGGAGAATCCGGCCTTGTTGCCGAAAAATGAGTTTGAGTAGCCCGTCGTGTTGTAATAGCCCGCCTTATCGCCGCCGAACGTGTTGGAGCCTCCGGATGTGTTGGCATACCCGGCCATGAATCCCAGGAATGTATTCGAGTCGGCCGTATTCACGCTTCCGGCACAATAGCCGAAGAACGAATTGTTATTTCCGGACGCGCCGCTTCCGCCCGCGGCATAGCCGACGAACGTATTGTAGGTCCCGGAAACGTTGAAACGCCCCGAGCTGTAGCCGAGGTACACGTTAGAGTGTCCTGTTGTGTTCTGGCGACCGGCAAAAACGCCCATAAAACTATTGTATTGCCCCGTCGTCGTGGAGTATCCGGTTTCGTATCCGAGAAAACTGTTCTCTGTTCCTGTCCCATTCGTAAATCCGGCTTTGCGCCCGATAAATGTATTCCCCAATCCCGTTGCGCTGGCTCCTGCTTCAAGCCCATAGAAGGTATTCGAGGCGCCTTCGGTCCCCATCGCTCGGACGTCGCCTTGAGGCCTGGAGACGACTTCTCCGGCGGCTATCGCTCCTGCCTCGCCGGGCTTCATATCCTTGACCACGTTCGAAATGACGTCTTCCCTGATTCCGTTGTCCCTCAATACCTTTGTCACCCGCTCCTCTGTTGCTACTCCTCCAGCTTCCCCGCTCACGATGAACACCCGCCCCGAGGACCACACTCCCGGTCCCGACGGACTTATCGCCTCTACATACCAGACGTACATCCCCCCGCCCGGCAGGCCTTCCTCCGAGGACGGAGTCCAGGACAATCCCCGACCTTCGATCTCCTTCGTCAGCACCGGAGTCGTCCCCGCGGAGGCCATTTGTTCATAGGAGACCGCAGCCACGCCCAGCGCTTCGAAGACGGCGATCCGATAGCCCATCGCCCAGTCCACAGACGTCCAGCTGAACGTCGGGCGGAGTTCGCTGACAACAGCCACCCCTTTGGCTTTTCCGGGCGAGACCGCAACCGGCACAACCTGAGCTGCGAGACCCAGGATGACCAAAAGACCAATCAATCCAAAGCACACAAGTGTCCGTCTCTTCATTTCGATTCCCTCCTTCCGGTTAAGTTAAAAGCTCAGTTTTTTCGGCTCAAGCAGATTTCTAGGGCAAAAGGGATTATAAAATCTTCGCGAGACGCAGACGGAGGGAGGACGCTTGCGGGTGTGGACAGCTACAGCCGGATTTAGGAGCAAAGTTAGAAAAAGAAGCATGATCCGACGAAATCGGGGGACACCTCATCGTCTTGTTACCTCGCTTGCTCGAAAAATAACAAGAACTGTTAACGATGTCAATAATGAAGAAAGCCTAGAAAGAGCTTGCGGCGACAGCCGCATTCCTAATCGAAATGCTTGAACACTTTCCACCTGTATCAAGGAAGCGGAAAAACCGCTCTCTTTTCACGCGAGGTTTATCGTTTTAAGCACACGAATTTCACAGGGCAGCTCTAAAAATATATTTTACAAGGCCTTCATTCATCGATATACTTTCCCCGTATCCATCGAACTGCTCCCGTCATAAGGAGAAAGGGCCATGATTCAAGACCTTATCCGGCTTATCTCCGAGAATCTGACTCTAATCCAGCTCCGGCACGCCCTGATCTTTTTTATCATCATCTTCTATGCCTTCATCGTCAAATGGCTCGGAGTAACGAGCTTTAAGTCTCCGCTCAATGTCACTCTCCGGAAGATCTTCCTCATTATCGGAAAATCCGTTCTTGTGGCAGTGGTCGAGGAATTCGTCTTCCGGCTCCTGCTGTTTTACGTTGTTTTCCAGAGAGTCCTCCACCTCAACTTCGAACATGCCATGATTTTCACCAGTCTCTTTTTCGCCCTGGGCCATTTTCACTGGATCGGCGTCCACCGCAACGCCTTTCACAAAGTCGACCTCTTCACCGGGCTGTTCATCTTCGGGATGATCCTGTGCAAGAATTTCCCGGTCGGAAACGTCGTCTTCCACATGTTCGCGATCATGGGCGTCGAGGTCACGAGCCTGATATTTAAAAAGGAAGATCCGCCGCATTGGTGGGTTTGGGACGAGTCTCACGCCTTAATCAGGTCGCCCATCGTCTGGATCCTCCTGATCGCCTACTATTTCGTCGTGTAGGCTTGGCCCTCGCTTCTGAAGCATCCGTCGGGATCCCGATTTTCGCCTCATTGACTCTTGCCCCGCTGAGTGATATGGTCTGACCAGAATTTCTTGAGAGGGTTACCTTGGCGAAAAAATGCCCGAATTGCCATTCCGACCAACCTGAAAATACCAGGTTTTGCTCCGACTGCGGAACATCGCTCCTGCCTGCGGCCGATACTCCCGCGGAGCGGACGAAAACGATCGACTTCGCCGCGCAGGGATTCCCGCGGGGCCACATTTTTGCCGAGCGGTATGAAATCATCGAGATGCTCGGCCGGGGGGGCATGGGAAGCGTCTATCGCGTCGAGGATACCCAGCTCAAAGAGGAAGTCGCCCTGAAGGTCATCAATCCCGACGTGGCCGCGGACAAAAACACCATTGAGCGTTTTCGGAACGAATTGAAACTCTCCCGGCAGATCGCGCACCGGAACGTGTGCAAAATGTATTACCTGGGTGAGTCGAAAAGCGGCCCGTACATCGTCATGGAATACGTCGCCGGAGAAAGCCTGAGAAACATGATCCGAATGAGCGGGCCGATGGGTCTCGGGACCACCCTCAAGATCATCCGCCAGGTGGCCGAGGGACTGTCCGAGGCGCACCGGATGGGCGTCGTCCATCGCGACCTGAAACCGAGCAACATCATGATCGACCGGGCGGGAAATGCCAGAATCATGGATTTCGGCATCGCTCGATCGGCAAAGATCAAGGGGATCACCCGGGCGGGAGTCATCGTCGGCACTCCGGGATACATGTCTCCGGAACAGGTGGAAGGCCAGGAGCCCGACCAGCGATCGGACATCTACTCCCTCGCCGTGATCATGTATGAGATGACGACGGGCCGCTTGCCCTTCGCCGGCGACACACCCCTCTCCATCGGAGTGAAGCAACGGACCGAAATTCCGCCTGAGCCGAAAACCGTGAATCCCCAGATTCCTGAAGACCTCAATCATCTGATCATGACCTGCCTGGATCTTGACCGGGAGAAAAGGTGTCCGACCGCGGAGGCCCTGTTCTCGGAGCTGATCCGGATCGAGAAAGACATGCCGACCGCGGGTTGGGGCGACACGGCCCGGCTGACCCGTCGCGAATCCGGGAAATTCCCGGAGAAACAGCGGCGCCTCGTCGGAATCGCGCTCCTTTCGCTCCTCCTCCTCCTCGCCGGATACGCGATCAAACAGCTTATCCGCGGCACCCAGGCGACAAAAGAGGGGGGGACCTCCGCCGCTCCGGCGGCCGCCAAACTGATCGCGATCCTGCCCTTCGATGACATCAGCCCGGGGAAGGACAACGCCTATTTCAGCGACGGCTTGACTGACGAGATCATCGGCGACCTCTCCAAAATCGGAAGCCTCCGGGTTTTTTCCCGGACGTCAGCCATGATCCTGAAGAGCATCAAGAAGGACGTCCAGTCTATGGGCAAAGAATTCGGCATCAACTACGTCCTCGAGGGGAGCGTCAGAAAAGCGGACAAGGATATCCGGGTCACCGTCCAGCTGACCGACACGTCCACGGGCGTTCAGCTCTCGACCGAAAAATACGACGGGACGATGGACGACGTCTTCAAAATTCAGGAAAAGCTGTCGCGGCTGATTGTCGACACACTTAAATTGACGCTCACCCCGGAGGAGACGGCGGTCATCACCTCCCGCCCGATCAACAACGTCCTGGCCTATGATTTATATCTGAAGGCCAGACAAGAAATTTGGCGCTGGAGCGGGGACGCCTTGGAGCGCGCCCTCAAATATCTTCAGAACGGGCTGGATATCGTCGGGCCGAACGTCCTTCTCTATGCCGGCATCGGATATGTCCACTGGCAATTATACAATTCCGGGATACGCTGGGATGAGAACACCCTTCGCCAGGTCGAGGAGGAGGCCCGGAAAATCTTTCAATTGGAGCCGGATTCGCCCTACGGGCATTTCCTTCTCGGTCTTTTTTATACCTACGGAAACAATCAAAAGAGCGTCCGGAGCCTTAAGCGCGTCTTGGCCAAAGACCCCAACAATCCCGACGCTCTTTTTTGGCTTACCGCGGTGTATGGTCATGTCGGAAAAACGGAGGCCGCCGTCCCGCTGGTCGAGCGTCTGCTCATGATCGACCCTTTCAACCCGATCAATCACTCCCTGCCCGGGTGGCTCCGTTTTTTCAACGGCCAATTTGCGGAGGCCCTGCCTTTTTTCCAGAAAATGTACGATATGACGCCCGACAACCCGGCCAGCCGCGGGCTCCTGGCCGCGACGCTCATCTATGACCAGCAGTTCGACAAGGCCATCGCCTTGATCGACCAGCTCGTCAAGGACGAGCCCAAACATATCTTCACCCAACTCGGCCTTTTCCTGAAATACGCTCTTCAGCAGAAAAGACGAGAGGCTCTCTCAGCCGTGACAGAGGAGCTGGCATTGGTATCCGGGCGCGACATTACCTTCTCCTGGCTTGTCGCCGCGGGCTACGCCATTCTCGGGGAGAAGGAAACGGCCATGGACTGGCTCGAACGGGCGGTGAACCTGGGTTTCATCAATTATCCATTCCTTTCCAAGCACGACCCTTTTTTCAAAAATATCCGCGGGGAAAAACGCTTCCTTCGGCTCATGGACCGGGTCCGCTCGGAATGGGAGCGGTTCGAGGTTTAGCCGGAAATCCGCGGTGTCTTTTCCGGGACTAGCGCGGTGGACGGCCCCCATCAGCCGCCGAGATTATTCGCGATTTGAAAGAGGTTGTGGAGAAGCATGAAATCCACACCCGGAAACGACATTCCGGCGTAATAACTCTGCCCTTCGTCCTGAGCTTCCCGTCCGAAAAGAAATCTGTGAGACGCTTTCCAGCCGGGAGGCGACCCGTCATGAGATAAGCCTCCCTCCGGCGCGCTCCGGAGCATCGGCCCCGCCCATTCCCTCAAAGCCGGGATCCAAGGCTTTTTCCAGGGGCGGACATCTCCCCACATAACGACATTGAGCAGAGGATAGACGGGCCAATCGAATTTGCGGGAGAGGCGAATGATGGATCTGAGGGAATTCCGGCTCCACGAGTCGCTGAGGCTGGCCAGGGTCAGGATGAGATGGAGATTGGTGGCGTTGGACGCTCGTCCGAGATTATGTTTAAGGACATATTTCCAAAGGAGCTTGAACAAGAGGCAAACCGTCGGTTTGAGCTCCGAAGCCCGGCCATCGACGCGCTCGAGTATCTTGACGATGGGATGAGAGAATAGGACCGCATACGGACCGCGATCGACTTTTTTCAAATCGAGGTAAGGATTTCGGATGACCCATCGCGTCCGGGACGGCCAGGCGCAAATTTCGTAGGCGAGGCGCTGCGACAACGTCATGAGGTTTTTTCCGAGAACAGCCGCCCCGACGGGCAGGAACCTGTGGACCAACGACAATCCCAACAGGAGATGGATGAGCTGATCCTGGCTTTCCTCGTTTTGCGTTTTCACGGCCGCTTGATAATCCGAAATGATCCCGGTGACGCCCTGGAAATGCAATTTGATCGTTTGCGGAACGTCGTCGCGAATGAAAAAACCTCGGGGCACAACAGGCGGACTCTGCGCCGGGGGATTGAAATAGCCGGGAGCGGTTCCAATCAAACGATCCAAAGCCTTTAAGGCAAAAAAGAGCTCTCTCAGCGTCTTCCGCGGATGGAGCGTTCCGGACGATATAAGGCCGTTCGAGAGGAGATGATATTCCGTGGCCAATATGCCCATATACCACCCGAGAAAAACGGCGGCGTCTCCAAAATGCATGGATGATGCATTCCGGGCATCGGCGGGAAGGGAATAGCCCGGCTTTCCACCGACGACGAGAAAACCGGTCTTCAGGATATTCCGGTAGGCCTCGTATTTGCGGATCAGGTCCATCCCTTCGCATCCCTCCTTTGAGTCTTGCTGAAAAAAGATAGGATAGATCAGCCGGTCATGTCAAGAAAATTCGTGGGAAGGACGCTCGCCCCCGCTTTTAGCTTTCCTAAATTTTGATAAAGATCTTTCGTTCGGTTCGATCATGGTTCCCGACCTCCGACGATCCCGCTTAAGCGGGATGGAAGATCGGACGCGGAGCTCTGCGGGGCTTTCAAGATCTCAGCCTCATCGGCTATTATAGACGAAACAGGAAGAAAAACCTGAATGCGGTTTTTCAATTATGATACAATGAAATTCTTGAGGTGAAGCTCGGAACAAGAGGCCATGTCCCCGGATAAAATTTCCCTTAAGCGCTTAACCCTCGTAATCGCCCTGTCCTTGTCGTTAACGATAATCTCTTCTTCGACTCCGGCATCGTTTCCCCAGGAAAAACCCGGTCTCAACCTTCTCCTCGTCACCATCGATACGCTCCGGGCGGACGGACTGAGCTGCTACGATTCGGGTCACGTCAAAACGCCGAATATCGATAAAGTCGCGGGCTCGGGATGGATCTTTGCCCGGGCATTCGCTCACAATCCTTTGACCCTTCCTTCCCACGCCAATATCCTGCTTGGAACCACGCCTCTCTATCACGGTGTCCATGACAACGAGAATTTTGTCGTCCGCGAGGAATGGCTGACCTTGGCCGAGCTCCTGAAAAGCCATGGCTACGCGACGGGGGCATTCATCGGCGGATTTCCTCTGGATGCCCGTTTCGGCCTGAACCAGGGATTCGACGTCTACGACGATGACTTCAAGCCGAAGGGCGCTCCGAAATATTCGTCCGGGGAGCGAAAAGCCGAGGAGGTAGTCCGAAAAGCCATCCCCTGGATCAAGGACAGGACTTCGTCCTGGTTTGCCTGGCTTCATCTCTACGATCCGCACGCCGAATACATCCCCCCCGAGCCTTATCTTTCCCAGCACAAGTCTCAGCCTTACTACGGAGAAGCGGCATATGTCGACTTCGCCCTGGGAAAACTTTTTCAGTTTATGGATGACAACGCCCTGTTCGGGAAAACCGTGGTCGTCCTCACCTCGGACCACGGAGAGTCGCTCGGCCAGCACGGCGAAGAAACCCATGGAGTCTATGTTTATAATCCGACCCTTTGGATTCCCCTGATCATCCGCGTCCCCGCCGGAAAACCGGCCAAAATCAACCAGCCCGTTTCCCACGTGGATATCTTTCCCACCGTCTGCGACGTCCTGGATATCTCCGCCCCCCCGCTTCTCCAGGGGATTTCTCTCCTCCCGGCAACCAGGGGAAAGGATTTAGCTCCACGCACTCTCTATTTCGAGGCGCTCGACGCCTATGACAATTACGGCTGGGCCCCGGTGCGCGGCGTAATTTCCCAAAATCTGAAATTCACCGAATCGCCCATCCCGGAACTCTATGACTTGGACAAGGATTTCGACGAAACGCATAACCTGGCCGGCCGAAGGCCGCTGGGCGAGTTCCGCTCGGAATTGGCCAAGACCATGGAAAAACTGTCTCATTCGGAAAGCGCCAAGGCCGCCCGCCAACCGGATCGCGAAACGGTCGAAATCCTCAAAAGCCTGGGGTATGTCAGCGGCGCGGGGACGCCGCCCAAGGGTCCGTTCGGACCTTCCGACGACGTTAAATCACTCCTGCCCCTCTACGTCGAAGTTGAATACCTCCTGAATAAAACAAAACCTGAGGCAGCGATCCCCCGCTTGAGGGAAATCATCAGCCGGAATCCCAGAATCTTTCAGCCCCATCTCGCCCTGGCCAAGCTCCTCATCAAGGAAGGCAAAAACGCCGAGGCCCTCGAAATTCTGGCCGCGGGATTTCAGAAATACCCCGCAAGCTACGAGATCTTCGCTCTCTATTGTGAATCTCTTCTGGCCTCAAATC
>Ga0299912_10003845_pt1 | contig 12261 bp, 21 predicted proteins | sample RVTome_2_FD_207667 | JGI IMG/M metagenome (GOLD analysis project Ga0299912, IMG submission 207667) | Soil microbial communities from uranium-contaminated site in the Upper Colorado River Basin, Wyoming, United States - RVT95D214 (version 2) ... | reverse complement strand
GCGCACTTCCGCCCCAGCAGCTTTCAGGATCTCCCGAGATCCGTCATCGCTTTGATCGTCATACACGATAATTCGATCAGCGATTGGCCTATAGTACTGGAGCCAGAATGGCAGGATCTTCGCTTCGTTTCGTTGAATGCTATAGAGGTTTATCTTCAATGGCCCACCTAACTTTATCACCGTAATGCTTGGCGATAATTCGAAATTCTATACTCCGCGCTTCCCAATTATTCTGAAGCTCAGTGTAAAATGGCTGGGTTTCCGCCGCTGTCCTGTCTTCATTCTTAGTGCCGCGTTTCTCTCGATGGATAATATGCACTGGAGTATAAATACCACAATCCATTTCTTGCGCAAAAGCTTCCCAACATCGATCAACGGAAGGATTTTTCCCGAGACAGAATTCTCCAGCCAGTTCGTAAAGCTTTCGTGGGATCAGAGGAAACGACCACGGAAATAGAGGCTTCCCATCGTCATCGATTACATGAGAAGCAACGACACAGATATTATTCCCCTGGATCTCCTCTTCATAGATTCTATCCCATTCCGGTGTGATCATTTGGGCTGTGTCCACATATTGCATCAGATAAGATCCAACAGAATGGCTCGCCGCTGCTTCGATCAGCCGATGGTTTTCGGCATAGCCTAAATATCTCGGCCCAACCAAAATATGAATTCTCGATGTAACTGGATATTGCACTTCGGCTGGATCATCGCTATCGATCCGACCGATAATTTCAACTCGATCCGGTTTATGCGCCAACGTAAGAAGCGCATCACAAGCATTGAAGAATTCTTTCGGCCTGCCACGGGATGGAATCAAAATGCTGAATTTAATCATTTAAAGTGCCCCCTATAGAGATTTATTGCTTGGAGGGATTTCTCGGGTAGGTATCTCCGCATCACATCTGAAACAGAAGGAAACCCGACATGTGGAATCGACGCAACGCGAAGATCCGTAAGAAACGGATACGTGTTCCTATACATGAAGATTTCATCTTCGAGATCATTAATGAGTGACTGCACACTTCGTTCCTGCTCATGCGTAGCAGAGGGAACCCCGTAAACCGTGGATCTCGGATGAAGCGCCTGGAAGATGTAGCCCGCCCAAATATCATCAGCCCGCCCAACGAAAGGAATATTGGCGTAGAAATCTTTTATGACGGATCGGTGAATGAACGTGTTCTGCGTGTTGATGGGAGAGAAACAGTCGGCAAAATAGGGCGTCCTGTATTCGTCCTCGTAGTAATCAACAGCACCGCTCAGCCTGTCGATTGCGTTGAAATCTGAATCGCCGTGGCAATGGCTCTCCCAAACCAACGGCGTGATATTTCCTTCGCGCCATCCTTCGGCAATAGGGAAATCCATTGCCTGTTGGTTCAATTCCAACGGAAATCCTCGATGACACATTCTTGTGTAGGAATGAGGTTCGAATGGATCCCAACAGATTTTGTCGCATTTGAATTCCCGAGCGCCGACAACCTCTGATCCGAGAATAATGCCCTTGCCCCAATTGTCATTGGGCATACAGTCATCGTCGATGCTGGCAATGATATCTGCCCCGCGTTTGTAGGCTTCGATAAAGCCCACCATGCGGCCCAGCCGGACGGAGTTTTTACCGATAAGATTGACGAGATCGGGATAGTGATCTTCAACAGCACCGATACTTAAGAAAAGACCGCGCTCAAGACAGTAAGGCATTGGAGTTTTGACATCGCCGATTACAAGAAGCTCCCAATCCTCCATCGCCTCATACTTTCGGATTGCTTCCGTGGGCGGATTAATCGTCGTCGTAACAATGATCTTTTTCATCATTGCACCGTGCTTTCTTTGGCGAATTGCTCATCAATGCTCTTTTTCAGAGAATTGAGCATTATTGTTATTTGCGATCTTGCCACTACATTCATCGCCAATGCCAGTAGCGCTGAAAACTGAAGGCCGATCATAAGCGATTCCGATCCAGGCTTACCGATGGTATTCCCATCGCTGTCACCGTTCGCTTTCAGAATCAAATAATGAAACCCCTGCACTTCGCCGGGCTTGCATTGCTCTTTGATCTTTTCGATCGATTCGGCTAACTGATCGTCAAGAGATTTTTCTTTTTTTTCTTCTTTCTTTTCATCATTGCTCATAAAAAGTAAACCTGCCCTCTCTTCCCTGAAGTCACAACCGCTTCATGGTGGTTAAAGAATTTGCAATCAACCATTGCACAAGACGTTTTTTTGATGTTCGCAATCTTCTGTCTGTGAAGATCCGAAAGCCAGATATCCTCGAATTTCTGCTCGAAGATGTTACCGATTTTGAAATCATTATCCCGATAGTAGTAATAGCAACAGATATAAAGATCGCCGTTTTGATCCATAACCACATGAAGCGGATTCAGCCAACATTGCGGTATCTTCTCTGCAGGAGTAGGTAGAAGGGATTCGATGATTTTATATTTGTGACCAGTGGGCCGGGCTTTCTGCAGGAGCGCATATTCGGCATAGCGCTCTTGTTCTGTCAGTTCTTCCGGCTCATGCCGAAGCGGTTTAATCGAAACCCGATCGACACCAATAGAATCAGCCAGCATGAACATCATTTGATAGTGCTGAATTCCTCGAAGAGTTTTTGATACCGAGAATTTCAAACTTATTTCCAGCTCTGATTTTCTGGCGTTGCGCTCTTTAACAATCTCTTTGGTTTTGTCAACTATGCGATTGAAATTTAAAGGCGACATTCCTTTATACCGGGCAAATAACCATGGTGATGACGCTTCCAGGGACACCCGCAGATAGGTTCCCTTATCCAACATCGCATCAGCGAGATCCATTGTGAAAGGAGATCCATTCGTGATTAACCCGAAGTATCCGCCGCGCATAGATATCTTTTGCATGAGATCAGGCAGATAGGGCATCATCGTCGCCTCGCCTCCACCCGCAAAATCAAACGCCTTTACTCCATGATCCATCAGGATATCGATTGCCTGAGCATGGCGCTTGAGATCGAGCATTGTTCCAGAATGCCGCCCACGATAAGCACAGCCCAAGCAATTGTGATTACAGACATCGGAAGTGTGGAAGTCAACAAAGTGAGGGTAAATCTTTTCGCCGTTTTTTAGTTTTTCAATATCACTCATCCTGTGAATTGCGTTTGTCAGCATCAGCATCCTCCAGAATTATTCTTCTTCCTTTTTCCTCTACAGGTTCTTTCTCGTTTTTAATTGCCGCGATCCAAGATTGCCCATCATACACAAATATTCGCCCATTCAAAGAAACAATATCGTTGGCTTTTGCGGTCTCCGGTAGGGCTTGAACAACTGGCACAACGATGTGCGCTTGAACTCCCCACACTGGTATAGATCCGCCGGGGATTGGATCTCCGAGTGAACTGGAGGACGTAGCATAAGTAAGAGAAAAAGTGCGTCTGCTAAACTGATCACGAGAACCTTCCTCAATCGTCCATAGATTTTCTAATTCCTGCATCCATGGATTTTCTGATTCTAGTCTCTGACGAATTCTTAGCCGATTTAATTCTTCCGAAACCGTTCCACCCATAAACCCCTCAGGGTGATTTCGTTGCGGAGAAGACATTCCATACCTGTTATGTCTACGACAATATTCCTCATAGGTGATTGGTGGCTCCTGGTCTCTCGGCCCGCCGCTATATCTTATATTCTCCTCCATCTGATTTCGTATTCGTGCTTGCTCTGCTCGCTCTCTATCATAATCATTTTGGGCTCTTTGCTGTTCTCGTAGCAATCGCGCAGTCGCAATACCGCTGGATGATTCAGCGACTCTCTGACCACGCTCGAAAGACTCTCTGGCGACTTGCCTTTCCCTTTCACGCCGCAACTCTTCTTCAAGTCTTCGCTCCGCTTCTCTTCTCTGACGTATTTTGTCTACCGCTGTTCTCGCGCTCACTTTATAGCCTTTAATGAGATTGTGAGTTTTACTTCGTCATTTATAAAACGCTCAGTATGTTCTTTAACGATTTGAAATCTAGCGGTTATGCCATAGGCTTTTGCAAAGCGTTCCCGATAAATATTCCCGTCTTCAAAGTAGAAGAAGCTGTTCCGATTCCAAAAAGAAACATGAGTCGGATCCTGAAATGCCCCGCGCCCTTCAGTGGTAGGCACTTCGATATGAACAATGCCACCCGGTTTTAAAACACGCCAAAATTGATTCATCGTTTCGATCTTGTTTGGAAGATGCTCAATTATGTCTTTCGCAAGTATGTAATCGACAGATGAATCCTTATAAAATCCTTCAGCCATGTTTGTCAAATCAAATCTACGGCATTCCGCGTTTTTTTGTTCTTCAGTGAAATTCCTATCGTCGATGCCAGAGAAATCTTTATCGATGTTCACAAATCCCGCGATAAGATTGTCGGAACAGCCCAGATTCAGCCACAAGCCTTTTGGTTTCTCCATCAGTCCTCCAATATGATTCGTCGGCCTTTGCCTAATTCAAAGTCGTCCTCTTCAGCGTCTTTTATTTCCCCATCAGGATTCACCATGGAACCGCGCACAACGCCGAATTTCGTAGAGTCAATCCATTGGCCGGATCCATGAAGCTTCTTGTAGATTCTTTCTTTGGCTTCACGAATAGCGACTTCCAACTTGATCGTGTAGAGCGTTACCATAGGATCAAATCTGTTATGCCTGCCGATGGGCTCTATTATTGACTTCTGAGTAAGCATGAATCCCGCGATAGAACCGGAATTTATAAGCTCATCCGAAACCTTCACGCCGTTTGTGGTTTTGTGGCACTTTAAAATTATCGTTGTCCATCGCATGTCCAAATCAGGCACAAAAGCGATTCCATCAACTTCATGGTGGCAGATATCGCAGTATGCACGGACTTTGCTTTCGGCGCTGGTCAGGAAATAGATTGAAGAATTCTTATTCGAAGTCACCCATTGACCCCCCTTTGCCTGATTGAATTTCACCGTGCATCTTAGCAACACTGATCCATTCGTTATAGCTCACCGGATCGATCTCTTTCAGCTTTTGCATCTTCGGAGGCTTTGGCTCATCCGGCGAAGCAAAGAACATTGTCAAGAACATCTTCAAATCGTCAAAGGCATGATTGTCTCTATCAACAATCTCTTCTTTGATATTCCGCTGTTCCTGCATTGTTGCCGACCAGTCAGCATACCGAAGCTTTTTCATTTCCCATATCTGCATTGGACAGGTTTTGAAAATATACAGTCTCGGCTTTTCACCCTTTTTAAGATCGTCTTCATTCCAAAGCAACCCGTTTATTTTTTCAGCGACCGTGATATCGCCGCCCTTCTTACCTGGAGCAAACCATATTCGGGAAGCTGCCGGTAGCTCAGTGAACAGTTGCGCGATCGACTTCATATCGTTCTCATCGCCGCCTACTTGATTTTGCTGAGTCTTCGCCCAAATAGACGGATCCGCGATCGGAAGATACTGCATCCTATCCCAATAGGGACAGGCACGAATAGCATCGGCAATGTACTTGTAGCCCTTGCCAGCCATGTAATATTCCCAGGCCGCGTAAACATTTCCATCGTGATCGATCGCATAGATATGAAAGCTTGAGGGGTTTCTGTGACCGTAATCAAACGAACCGTAACAGTCCCAGCTTTCTGGAATCACAAACGGATTTATGACGATTCGTTCTTCGTAATCCATAAGCTGAGGAAACACGAGCTCGCCGCCCGCAGACTCCCAATCAATCTCCATTTCCTGCCGCCAAGCGGAAGACTTTGTTCCGCCTGGATAGCCTTTGACAACCCCCTCGAACCAATGAGCGCCGATGGGCGTAGCAGGATCTTTCTCGGGATCCGCCGAGTAATGCACGCGAATGCAATGGAACCCGGCATCGGAAGTGTAATGCTTAACGCCTTTCATTAATCGTCCAAGGAATCAGGATTGATAAACATTATAAATGAATTTTCTATTCGTATGGCGTCATCAGTTCCACAGATATAAGATCCTTTGTCCCATTTTAGTTCATCGAATATTGAATGATCGAAGGTTTTTTCCCACATCCAGTAAGAACCAGGAGTATTGTAAATATATTTCCATCCATGTTCTGTTAGAAAGCTGTCTTTATATGAGTCCAAATCATCTTTGGCTTTTTGGATTGTTACATTGGTCACTTTCATGCCACATACCCCGCCACTTTCAATAACTGTTTCATGTAAGATCCATTCTTCGCAGTCGAAACCGCAATGAACTGCCCGCCTCCATCGACGCAAGGCTTAGCAGCCTTCCACGCGCCTTCGAACTCCGGCTGAAACGCCGCTTCGTCCGAGATCACCAGGGAAGGGACATAAGACCTGATTTGGTCTCCACCTTCAGGAATGCCCCAAATCATCGAACCGGTCTCTGGAAAGATTGCCTTCGCATAGCTCCAGATCACACGCGATCGCAACTCCTGAGGCAGGTTAGCTTCGAGAAAAGATATCCTGGCGACATTCGCCTCAGTGTTGAAAACCAGATTCGCCGCGTTTTCTTCTTTCTTGGACTGAATAAAAATCGTCCTGTTTTTCTGGTACTTCGCCAGCCAGAGCGCATATAAACAGCAAATCCAGGACACCATTAACTGCCGGGATTTCTCGATGAGAATTAGCTTCTCTATCAGAAAGCTATCTAGGATTTCCCAAATATACGGCTTGTCTTCACGAGTTGGAAAAGGCCGAGTGGATTCAGCGCCGTGCTTGTGTTCGTCTTTGGTGGACACATAGAAGGCGAAAGACTCAAGGCTCTGTTCGCTCTGCAGGTTCATCGCTACCGGGAGAATCTGATCCACATGGTTCTTGAAGCGCTTGCTGAGATTGTTCAGGTAGTCCCAGTACTCCGCTTCCGTCCCGGTCTGGAGCAAGTTCAACAACTGGAGCGCCTGAGTTTTCTCCTGCTGCCCGCGCTCGTCTTCGGAAAAATAGTTCCGCCAAGCGAGAGGCTGTTCCTTCTTCGTGTTGAACAATTTCTGTCGGCTCATTCCGAAGTAGCCTTGCCTTGTCAATCATCACCCCCAGGGATACGGTCAAATCTCGATAATTAACGTCTTTGAGCTTTCTACCAGCCATATGCCGCATGATTCGTCGGCTCTCCCGGTCGATTAGAACCTGCATTTCTTGGCTTCTGCAATGCTTGGCGACGGTATTTTTGTCCACCCGCAGTACTTCAGCTATTTCCGTGAAAGACCATCCCTCGCGCAGCGCCGCCGCGACTTCTGGAGAAATTATCAGATCACGCACGAGCCGATAGTTCAGGATGCGCTCTGTTTGCTCCGATTCGATTTGCTCTCTTGTTGCCGGGGGAGCAGGATCCTCATCAAAGTCTTCGAGATTCATATAAAATCCGCGATTCAATTCCAATATCGTTCACAAAAAGCGCCATCAAGTGCGCCCTGGACATTAGCCCATCGCTCCTGACTCTTATTTCTACTACTCTTCCAGGCACTTTTGCAATGCGATCTTTTTCGCACTCCAAATAAGTTTCCCAATTCACAAACCCGTGGACACTATGAAACCTAAGTTTTGGTCTCTCCCATATTGTCAATTGAACCATTTTCTTTGTCATTGCTAAATATCTCCAAATGGATCTATTGGTACCGGTTCTTCTGGATTCGCCGCCATGGAATCGTCAACAGATAACTCCGGTTGTTCTTCTTTGTGAATGAGAGCACCGATCTTTTCAAATCGGCCCTTGTAGGGTTGTTTGGTATTCGGCGCTTTTATTGTTTTCCAAAGTTCTTCAGAGATACAGCCTTCCGCATACGCCTCTTCCGCAGTAAGAAATTGTCTATCGGCCTCCATGCCCGCAGGTACGCTCAAATGATAATTCGTAGCTCCGCATGGAACGGGCTTGCGCAGAAGCTCTCCACCTGTGCCGATATCAACATCGCGCCGGTAGGAATAACCATCCAGATCAAAATATTCCCAGGCTTTTTCTGTTTGTGCGCCACGGGAGACTTTTTTAAACGCCTCATCGAATGCGAAGTTAATATCGGAGATCACAGGAAACATGCGGAATGAATTGCGGATTATCGTAAGCACTTCTTCGAATACCTGACTCGTGACCGGCTTCTTTCTGATTTCTTTCTGGATCACTTTTAGAAAATCAACGTCCGGCCTGAGCCCTGCAGGATACGACGAAACAAGTTCATCTATAAATTCATTAGCGTCCATCTATGGCATCCTCGATCGCTTTTCTCATGGGAGCATACTTCCTATCCCAAATCTCTTTTAGCTTTTCGCTGTAGCACTTTGGGCCTGAGCATACACCGGCTTTTTCTCCCATTGATAGCTTTTGCACCTTGGACATGAGACCGGCTTGCTCTTTTTCTTTTGTTTCCATGAGTACCTACACCTTATGCAATATGGCATTATTTTATGTTCTCCACATAAGCATCTGGAATCCATTTCCCAAATTCGTCTCGCGGTCTTGGATCCAGGTAGCGGTAATCAGCTCTCCACCCGGTTTGCGTGAGATAATCAATCGTCTGCCAGTCCGTAGGCTCAACTACCTTTGGCTTTCCATAGCGAATTCGTAAATACATCCGTTTAATCCAGAAAAACAGAAATCCTATCATTTCCCAACCTCCCCCACCCATCTCTGACATCTCAGACAACATTGCCGTTTTGGTTCTGGATACTCAAGAACATGACCGATTAACATACAGGCAAGCATCCTGCCGAGTACGATAACCCGGATCTTTTGCAGCTCCATAAATCCGATAGGACGTGTTTTCCATTCGTTTTGGTATGTCATTTCCCTACCTTCCCCAGCCATGCCTTAGCCTCAATAGCAGTTGCATCTGGTATGCCCTCTGCCAGTCGCGTGATTGTGATTAGTAGAATTTTGGCCTCCTCCACCAGCCCGTTGAGCCTGCCGATCTCCTCTGTTGCTATATGCCATGGAGTCCAGTAGCCATCACCCATAGGCAAGGCTAACGGCTGTTGCGGCCCATTCCACTTGATGCCATAACGCCTAATCGAACCATCCCCAATGTCTGGAGGGAGCAAGCCGAGTTCTGGCTTTATTCCTTTCAGCCGCTCCACGTCGGCATTTAGCCTGTCGATCTCTGCGAGGAGGTCGGGGATATCCTGACGGGCATTAGCGATGAAATCTGCGTCTTCATCGATAAAACGTGCTACTTCATGTGTTTCCGCTTTCATCCCAAACTGCACATATGCGTATGGATTCCACGGTCTTTGAATTCCATCAATACGGGAAGCTCCTACTAGTTTGATACAGGGCAGGTATCTAGCCTCGACGTATTGATTCCCTTCTCTCATCGACCTCCACGGCCCCTTCGTCGCCTTACTCTCCCTCTCCCTAATAGCGTCAAGGTTTAGCATTACTTTCCCTCTGGTGACTGGATTAAATTACTTTTTGGCGAACTTAATCGCAACGATATGTAGTAGGCTTGTTTACCGCATTCATTAATCACTTCTTGCCAATCGTTATACTTGACCGTTTCTGGCCCTTTGGGTATTTTCTCCAAACACTGCATAAATATTTCTCTGCGTAATTTCTGGTCAGGTTGTGGTTCGAGCGAACAAGAACAACAGATAAGTAACATTGTAAGTACTAATAGTTTTTTCATCACCTAGCCTCCAACATCGTTCGTGTTGGCTTTCTTTCTTCGTGCACATAATCCGGATCTAATGGGATAACCATTATTTAGCCCTCCACTTTGCCGCGATGGCTGCGGCGCAACGAAATCCCTCTGAATATGTTTTGCAAACTGCTATCTTTAAATCATGATCCCGCTTTGTATTTAATGGATATTCCAGGAAGAACTTGAAGGCATGAGACAGCGGTACGTTATCTTCCTTGCAGTGCTTGTGCTCCTCTACCTCCCTGCAAATCCCCTCCAGCCTCATAATCTCATCGCGCAGCGTCGTGACAGCCTCCATGTAGACGCGCTCGTTTTCGATGGCTTTGGACTCCAATTCTGTAATTCTGGCTTGCTGCAATTTCTCCCGCCTTTCAAGACCCTCAATAAATCGTTTCATCCCTTTTACCATTATTCTTTAGCCTCCAATATTATCTTTCTCCCAAGCTCTTTCTGATCGTCCGGCTTCGCATCCAGCCTTCGCCAGTACAGCCAGCTCTGACACTTCGGACATTCAACCATACCCGGCATGATTACCGTCCTTCGTTTGAATTCTTTAAATTTCCCATTATAACCACGTACATAACCTCCACTCCCATCACGCTGTAAATCCGTGAATCGATGCCAGCATCTTCCACAAAGAATTCCACCTTCCGTGAACCGAGAAATGTAAGGTAGTTGCCCCAACTTGAACACCGATACCGCTTCCCATATTTTCCCAACCTTATGACTCTTTCTCATTTCCTCTTCATCATAATATTCTTCTTCACAAAAAGCAAAAAAATATTTTTTATTTCTAAAGTACCTATAAATAATTAGAGAAGGGACTCCTTTCGTCCGGGTGAGACCGTGGCACTGTGTGGAGGTAACGTACACGTCGCGCCAGATGGAACTGCATCGAGGGCCGGGCGTCGTTCATTCATTGTACGATCAATTATCGGGTGTTTATTCACTGAGTAATTCATTCCTCTATTCACTTATTAAATAAACATAGGATATAGCATAGCGCTTATGGGATCTTGCGCCGCTTCTCTGCAGCCGCTAATAGGTCAGAGACCGATACTGGTTTAGGATATTGCTTATTAGTAAACGGCCTGCAAGTGTTCTCCCATTCATTTGATATCAAGCGCTTGATCAAAGCTCCCTTGTGTCTGGTGATGAATTCGTAGAACGTCCATCGGTAGCACTCCCGGTATTGCCCAGCGACCGCACCCACAGCCCAAACGGAATAGCGCTCTATGGCAGTCTTTATCTCATCAGCGCTAAATATCCGTAAGGCATCTAAGACCGCTCTCTTATCACTATCTGTAAAGCTTCTATGATGAACTAACCCAGGGAGACTATTCCAGAGAGCTGTAATAGATAAGTAGTCTGCATTGCGCTTGTCTATCCGTTGAGCGCTTAATGAGAATAACTCCGGCTCTTTTGTGTAAACGTCTGTTCGGGACACTAACGCGCTATTCCCCTCACTACCAGGGCTCCGGCTCAACAAGCCCGCCTCTATACGTAGATCACTTAATAAATCTTTAATACCTACAAAAAGCCTTTCAAGCCCCCTATATATATCTTTATATGTCTCTGTAATGACCAATTCAGTATGCCCGTTTTCTATAAGTGTATTATTCTCATCAAAAGGCATCAACTTAGTGTTGCAACTTTCCGTTGATACTATCGTTGAACTTTCCGTTGAAACCGGATTTTCTTCTTTAGAACTCAGCCATTGCCTTGAAGTAAAATTATGGAGCCATAGACTACCATCGAGCGCTTTATCTAAAAGGTTTGCACTACAAAAGAACACCAATAGTTTATTTAAGCGATCGGGATTGACCTGCATGCTTGGCCCTAGGTGCTTACGGATAGTCTTATTGTCAGGTAGTTTTCCCCGTGGAGTATTACGAGAGGCTAATAGAAAGATGCGGAGCCAATGCCCGGCTTGTGTAGGAGTTAGATTAGCTGTTTTTCGATTATCGAGAAATGAATGATAGAGACGAGCCCATGAAACAGCATCCGGCATGAGAACCCCATACAAGAACAAAGGAGAAGCCGCCCCCAGGTATGGGACTGAAAACGGCTTCTCATTGTTCCGATCCTAACATCAGGAGAAGAAGCAACGACCTCGCGCAAGGTCGACGCCTTAAAAGACTGTAGGACCGCTTAAGAACAGATGCAAGGGAAAAACGCATAAGATTGTAGCGGAGCCCGAGAGAAGCCCGAGCCCCGCCACGCTGGGAAGAACAGAGCAGACTTTAAAGCGTAGCCGATATGCGCGCAGGAGACGAGCGAAGACTTGAAACCATAGCTGTTAAAATCTCAGGAGTATTAAAGGCTTTCGAATAGGTGACACGGAGAAGCAATTCCAAAGGCTTATCACCAAGACACCCGAGAGACCGCATGACGCGGTTTATTAGGATATCCCAATAGCCGCGGGAAATCAGATCAAAGCAAATCCCGCATGCGCACCAATCGGCAGAATGCGCAATATGAACACAGTCGAACCCGACGCCCTTCAGAATGCAATCAACCATTGCGCCCTTGACTGTACGCTGAAAGATGTTCAACACCGGTTTATTGCAGAAGTCACAAAACCCATGATTAGCAGTTCCATCCATTGCTTTATATCCCCCTTGTTTGAAGTGAAAAATTAGATATCCCCGAACCTATCTCCAGGCTCATCGTCGGAAGACTC
>Ga0299912_10003844_pt1 | contig 12261 bp, 11 predicted proteins | sample RVTome_2_FD_207667 | JGI IMG/M metagenome (GOLD analysis project Ga0299912, IMG submission 207667) | Soil microbial communities from uranium-contaminated site in the Upper Colorado River Basin, Wyoming, United States - RVT95D214 (version 2) ... | reverse complement strand
TTAGTCCGGAGGTCTAGGCCTGAGAGCCGTTTTCAGGATAGCGAAGTTTTTTAGAGAGGCTTCAGAATTTGGACCTGGGGTCGCGGTCGGCCCGTCTCTGCCGTTCAAGAAGGCTCAGGACGACGGGAACCGACTGGGGCGAGTTGGCCGCTCCCGGACAGCGGACAATGATCCGGGCCATATGTTGGCCGGGTTCGAGACCGGCCGTATGAGCGAGGACGGCGACATCTTTGTTTCCAGAACCGGTGGAAGGCACGCAGCTGAGCCAGGGGGCGTCCGTTTCTATCCTCCAGGTCAACGGGCTGGCCCCGGAAACGGAGATGCCCAGGGGCTTTTTCAACGTCCTGGCCTCGAGAGCGGACGCTATGAAGTGCAGCCCCGACCGGGAGACGCTCAGCCGGACATTATTCAAGAAATCACCGGCATTGCAGGTTCGGGCCCGCATTTCCGCCTCTGTTCTGGTAACCCGACCGACGAGGACCCCCTTCTCCGGGTCGAGCAGGCCGCCGCGGTCGTTGATGGTGTCCCGGGCCTGGACCAGCCAGCGGTCGACGCCCGCGAAGTCGGGGTGGTGCCGGGAGTTGCTATCCACCGGATAGAGGATATATTTGGCCGCCCAATAATCGGCGGCCACGGGGTCTTGGCTGGCCAGGAGCTGGTTCGCCCGGAAAGTCGTGCCGGCTGGATAGCCGCCCAGGGTAGTATAGGAGACCCAGATCGCGTCGATGATGTTCAAAACCGGTGTCGCAACCGAGGCCATCATCTTGCCGCAGGTCTCGCCCAGCCGGCTGTAATGACGGATGCCACTCTGGCCGTCGGACATCGAGACCAGGCCGTACATATGCTTCAGGCTGGCGGTGATCTCCGACCCGCCGGCGTCGTGATGCTTGAGCACGGGCACGTTGATGAGCTTGAGGTTCCCGTGGTGGGCGCCCGCTTTCCAGATCCCTTCCCTGAGCTCGACCCGGTTCCCGCCGGCGGTCGTGAAGCAGGGGTAGGATATGTTCTCGAATTTCCGGTAGCCGCTGCGGGCATGGTCATTGTCGCCGATGAAGGTTCCCCGGATCGGGTCGAGGAGATAGGCGGACACCCGGGGGTTGCTGAAGACTTTATTGACCAAGTAGAGGAAATGGTGGGCTTCGTTATTAGCGTTGGCACGGACGCTGGGGTCTCCGCCATAGGCGGACGTCGTGTCACACTTAAGGCTTCCCCGGCCCTGGCCATTCTCGACGATGACCACCTCGCCGCTAAAACCGCCCGGATGGTCAAGAATCCTCTGGATGAGGCCGCGGATGAGGTCGGAATTGGTGCAACCGCGGTATTTCCACTGGGCGTTAACTTTGATGAGCACGACGTCCCCGGCGGCAATGAGCCCGGACGGCCCGGCGAAGGGATGGCCGCCCGAGGACCGGTAAAATTTGAGGCCGTTATCGGCCATGAGGTAGAGGAGAGAGTCGAGCCCGATGTGGTCGTTAAGTTGGCCGGGGTCATAGAACGGATCGTCGGGGATGCGCTTGACCCAGAACAAGTCGTTGAGCACGGCCGAGCTCCGGAAGCCGGGGAGCCGGGTGAGATAGGGGACCGAAAGCCCGGCCGCCAGGCTCCGCAAGAAATCTCGACGCGTCAGGCCGTCCGTCTTTTTCCGGCTGTCCATATCCGCCTCCTGAGTTGGGACATTTATTCTAGCGTTTATTCCCTATTATTTCAATATATTTTATAGATTTAGTAAGGTTAGGTCGATTCAAGGCCGGCTGTTTTCCGGCGACTATTTAGTCGGAGATGGGGCCGGGGCGTCCGGGTCCCTGATGAACGCCCAACGGACTTGCGGCCCGCGGGCGGTTGGCCTATAACAAGGGAGGAGTCCGTTGCCTGATCCGGACTTCTGGAGGTAGCCGAATGAACAGGAAGAATCGGATCGCCATCTTGACCGGAGGAGGAGATTGCCCCGGCATCAACGCCGTCATCCGCGCCGTTGCCAAAAAGGCTATCCTGGAACACGGGATGGAGGTCATCGGCGTCGAGGACGGGTACGACGGCCTTATCCACAACCGCCACCGCAAGCTCCACTACGACGACGTCTCGGGGATTCTCACGGTCGGCGGGACGATCCTCGGTGCCTCCAAGATTTCGAACCCGTACCAGTATGCCGTCAAGTCTGGAGGGCGCATCGTCTTCAGGGACGTCTCCAAAAGGGCGGTCCGGAACGCTCGGGCGTGGGGGCTAGACGCCCTCGTCTGCATCGGCGGGGACGGGACCCTGGGCATCGCCCACCGCCTGATGAAGGACGGCATCCCGGTCGTGGGCGTACCCAAGACAATCGACAACGACCTCCGTGGGACCGATGTCACTTTCGGGTTCGACACGGCGGTGGCCATCGCCACCGAGGCCATCGACCGGCTCCACACCACGGCCCAGTCCCATCATCGCATCATGATCGTCGAGGTCATGGGACACCGGGCCGGGTGGATCGCGCTCTATGCGGGTGTAGCCGGCGGAGGCGACATCATCTTGATCCCGGAGATCCCTTATGATATTGACGCCGTGGCGGCCAAGGTCAGTGAGCGCAACAGAAGAGGCCGGCGGTTCAGCATCGTCGTCGTCGCCGAAGGCGCGAAGCCGAAGGGCGGAGATATCGTCGTCAAGAGAATCGTCGAGAAAAGCGCCGACCCGGTGCGGCTGGGCGGGGTCGGGTTCGTCCTCCAGGATCAGGTCGAGAGAGCGACCGGGATGGAGGCGCGCACTGTGGTCCTCGGGCATCTTCAACGGGGAGGATCCCCGACGGCTACCGATCGCGTCCTGGCGACACAGCTGGGCTCGAAGGCGGTCGAGTTGATCGTCTGCCAGAAGCTTGGTCAGATGGTCGCCGTCAAGGACGGCCGCGTCACTTCGGTTTCTCTGGAGGTCGCGGCGGGCGGGCCCAGGACCGTCCCCTTGGACCATCCTCTCATCGCCGCGGCCCGCTCGATCGGGACGAGCTTCGGCGATTAACTCGAACTCGGGGGACGTTCCCCAAAGAGCCACCCTTGAAAGGATGGCACCTTGGGGAACGTCCCCATCTTTAGCGCAGGTTCATTTTTTCGAGCCAGTCGTCAAACCGGGGATCATCACGCAGGGGATCGAGCTGAGGGTCGAACTTCAGAAATAGCTTTTCCGCATCCCTTTCGGCGTAGGACATCGCCAGGAATTCAAAAGCCCGGTCCTTCTCGCCCAGGGCGGCGCTGATCACCGCCGGGAAATAAAAGGGGACGTACTCCTGTTTTGACCGTTTCAGAAGAGCTTCCAGCTCTTCCCGGGCCCTTTCCCGTTTTCCGAGGGCTGCGTAGGCGCATGCCCTTCCAAAGGCGGCGATGATACTTCCACCGGGAAGCGCGGCCGCTTTCTCGAATTCCCTGAGGGCCTTTTTTATCGATCCCTCCTGAAGGTAAGCTTGCCCAAGGAAGTAATGCACCCAGCTTATGCGGCTGTCCGATTTCTCGATCTCCCGCCATATCCTGATCGCTCGATCATAATGGCGGGTATAATAATGAAGAGAGGCCACCGACGCCTTGATAGGGAAAGAATTGGGGTCAAGCTCGATCGCTTTCTTGAACTTGGCCTCGGCCTCGTCAAACCGGCCCAGGTTCGTCAGAAGAGAGCCGTAGTATTGATAGGCGGTGGCGTAGTTGGGGTTAAGACCGATGGCCCAGTTGAAATCGATCTCCGCATCCAGCCAGTTCCAATCGTAGTTGTACTTGACGAAGGCCAGAGCGATATACCCTTCGGCCAGTGAATCGTCGATCTGGAGGGCTTTCTCTGCGGCCTCCTTGGCTTTGGGATATACGTCCGCGGGCCGAGCGAACCCCAGCCGTCCCAAGTAGCTATAAGCATCCGCAATGCCAGCATACGCCAGAGCAAATTGCGGGTCTTTGGCGATGGCCTCCTGATAGAGTTCGATGGCCCTCTTGAGTCCGGCTTCGGTCCGCTTGTTCCATTCCAGGCGGCCCTCCATGTAGAGGCTGTAGGCATCCGGGTTCTGGGTGTAGCGCTTGACCAGCATGTAGTCCTGGCCGGCGACGAGCTCGATCCGCAGGGCGTTGACGACCGCCCTCGAAATCTCATCCTGGACTGTAAAGATGCTCTCGACCTTGCGGTCGTACGTCTCTCCCCAGAGATTGGCTCCATCTCTCGCCCGGGTCAGCTTGACGTTGACCCGGATGTTGTCCTTTTCCCGCTGGATGCTCCCTTCCAGGATGTTCTCAACGCCCAGCTCTTTCCCGATCTCCCGGATGTCCTTGTCCGCGCTTTTGAAGCGCATCACCGACTGGCGGGAGATGACCTTGAGCTGGCCGATCGTCGAGAGCTTGGTGATCAGGTCGTCGGTGATCCCGCTCGAGAACGCTTCCTGGTCCTTGAGCTGGCTGAGGTCTTCGAACGGCAATACGGCCAGCGAGCTTTTATAGGCGGACGGAGAAGCCGCCGTCCTTCCCGGTGTACCCACGGCTTGGCCTCTTCGGCCGAAGAAAAGATAGCCCGCGGCGGCCAGCACGAGCACCGCCGCGGCGACGAGGCCGAGCCGCAGGGGCCGCTTCAGCCCGAAGCGAAGTGTTTTGGTGATCCCTCCGCTGGTCACTCCCGTCGACGGGAGTTGACGCCCGATCGCTCTCAAGTCGGTCAGGACCTCTTCAGCCGACTGGAACCTCTTCTCCCTGTCCTTTTCCAGACAGCGGAGGATGAGCCGGCTCAACGGCTCAGGAACCTGGGGATTGGTCTCCCGGGGGTCGCGCGGCCGCTCCGTCTTGTGCTTCATGGCCACGACGAGCGGTGTCTCCCCCTCGAAGGGCGGACCGCTCGTCAGCATCTCATACAGGATTGCCCCTAGAGCATAAATATCCGTTCTCTGGTCGGCGTCCTTGCCCTCGAACTGCTCGGGCGCCATGTAATCGGGAGTCCCGATGATCATCCCCGGATCGGTAATCCCCTTCGTCTTCAAAGCCCGGGCGATCCCGAAATCCATGATCCTGGCGTTGCCCTCGCGGTCGATCATGATGTTCTGGGGTTTGAGGTCGCGGTGGACAACGCCCAGCCGGTGCGCCTCGGCCAGCCCTTCGGCGACCTGCTCGGCAAAGGCCAGGGCCTTCCTGGCCGGGAGGTGGCCGATCCTCCGGAGGAGCGTCTTCAAGTCTTCGCCCGAGACATATTCCATGCTGATGTAGGCCGTGTCATCGACCCGGCCGAGGTCGAACATCCGGCAGACATGACGGTGGGAAATCTTGCGGGCAAACTTCAGCTCGTTGCGGAAACGTTCGACGATGCTCTCGTCGGCGGCGATCTCGGGGTTCAGGACTTTGAGGGCGACGTGCTCTTTGATCTCGGTGTCATAGGCCTTATAGACCCTCCCCATTCCGCCCTTCCCGAGCTCCTCCGTGACCTGATATCGCCCGGCGAAAGTGCCGCCGACAGCGAGCTCGCGAGGCGATGACAGGAACGTGGCCGTCTGGGTCACAGAGGGAGCAGGGGGTTGTTTAATGAGCTGAGTGCCGCAGCGGCTGCAGTAAGCGCTGTCACTGGAGTTGTCGTGCTCGCAGCGCGGGCATTTCATCGGCGAATTCCTCAGGGGCTGGCTTTCGAAGCATAAAATACCGGCTGCCGGAGATTAAGTCAAATGCGATCCAGCCCTTAATCCTATACGCCCCTTCAGCTTGAAAGGTTGGACTTAAGCGGGAAACGCGGGGTGTGGGTGAAAAATCATTTTTGACGGAAATTCTGATAGAATGAAGGACGAAGATGAAAGTCCGGAAAACCCTGAGCTTGTCTATCGTGTCCCTGGGCCTTCTCGTCTCGGTGTCCTTGACGCTCTCTCCGGGCGGAACCAAGGGAAGGGGATCAAAGCTCCCCCTGAATTCGTTTTTCCAAAAAAAACGGGTCACTATCGCGGTCACCGACTCGGGGCTGGGCGGACTATCTGTGGTCGCCGAAGCCGTCCGGAAGATGAAGGAAGCGCGTATTTTCAAGCGCGTGGATTTCGTCTTCTTCAACGCCCTGTTCTCGAACGAGGGCGGCTACAACAGCCTGAAGACGCGGGAGGAAAAAATCCGGGTCTTCTCGAGCGCCCTGGAGAGCCTGGAAAGAAGATGCCGTCCCGACATCATCCTCATCGGCTGCAACACGCTCTCCACGCTCTATGAAGATACTCCGTACTCGCGCCAAACGAAGATCCCGGTTATCCCGATCGTTCCGGCCGGGGTGGAGCTCATCGCCCGAGGGCTCAAGGATCACCCCGAAGCTTCCGTCATCATCTTCGGGACCCCGACGACAATATCCGAGGGCACCTATCCGAGAGAGCTGGAGAAGCAAGGGTTCGCCCCCGAACAAATCCGCGCGCAGTCCTGCCCCGAGCTCGAGAGTTTCATCGAAAACGATCCTCGAGCCGACGAGACCGAGATGCTCATCTCCGGCTGCGTGAGCGAAGCCGTCCAAAAGATACCATCCCCTCGTCCCCCGCTCCTGGTCAGTCTCAACTGCACCCACTACGGGTATTCGCTCCCGTTCTGGCAGAAGGCCTTCGCGGAAGCCGGAGTTGAACTCCTGGCCATCTTAAACCCGAATTCCCGGATGACGGATACCCTATTCAGCCCAAAACACGGCGGAAGACATCCGCAGACAGAAGTCCGGGTCCGGGTCATGTCCATGGTCGAGATCAGCCGCCAGAAAATCGATTCCCTGGCCCCCTGGCTGGAACGCATTTCCCCGGAGACGGCCGAAGCCCTCCGCCGTTATGAACTCCGGCCGTCTCTATTTGAATGGAAAAAGCACATCGCTCGTTGAGCCGAAATGGGGACACCATATCAATTACCGAATTCTTTCTGCCAGACAGGGGGAAAATTGGGAAATTGATATGGTGTCCCGGAATTTACCGGAATTTAGAGCAGGACTTCGTGTTTCCCTGCGACCAGCTCGCCGATGAGCCAGGCTTTTTGACCTAGCTGTTCGAACAACCGAATCGTTCCCGGAGCGTTACTGGCGGCGACAACTGCGACCATCCCGATGCCCATGTTGAAGGTCCGGTACATCTCGTGCTCGTTGACTTTGCCCCTCTCCCGAATAATGCCGAAGATTCGCGGCACCGGCCAGCTTCTCCTTTTGATCCTGACGGTCAACCCCTCGGGGATGACGCGCGGAATGTTGTCATAAAAGCCGCCGCCCGTGATGTGGGCCATAGCTTTGACCCGGATGTTCTTTATGACCTGGAGAACCGGCCGAGTGTAGATCCGGGTCGGTCTCAGCAGTTCCGCTCCCCATTTCCCCGTGATCTCTTTCGGGCTAAAGACCTTACGGGCCAGGGAATACCCGTTGCTGTGGAGGCCGTTCGAGGCCAGCCCGATCACGGCATCGCCCGGCCGGCAGCGGCGGCCGTCGATGATCTTTTCCCGGTCGACAATTCCGACGCAAAACCCGGCTAAGTCGAACTTCCCCGGAGCATAAAGCCCCGGGAGTTCGGCCGTTTCCCCTCCCACCAGCGCGCATCCCGCCTCCCGGCACCCCCGGACAATCCCCTTCATGAGCGAGACGAGCAGGGCCGGGACAAGCTTGCCGACCGCGATGTAATCGAGGAAGAAAAGGGGCTCTGCGCCCGTCACCACGACATCATCCACGTTCATCGCCACCAGGTCGATGCCGATGGTGCCGTATTCTCCTCGAGTCGCAGCGACCAATAGCTTGGTCCCAACACCGTCCGTTGAAGAGACGAGCACAGGATTTTTCATCCCTCGGAGCCGCGGCCGGAACAGCCCGCTGAACCCGCCGATCCCCGCCAGGACCTCGGGCCGAGCCGTTGTCTTTACCAGCGGCTTGATCTTCGAGATGAACTGGTCGGCCCGGTCGATGTCGACTCCGGTTTTTTTATAGGTCAGGACGGCCATCTTCGCCTCCGCGTTGCGTTTATATCACCCCTCACCGACCAAGTCAAACAAGGCTCGGGGGAGTCCTTCCGAAAGACGCAAATTTTTCCCAGCGAGAAAAATTGTCATTGCGAGGAACGAAGTGACGAAGCAATCTCCATGAGATCGCCACGGTGTCTTCGACACCTCGCGACGCCCGCGCCGCTGCGGAGGGCTTTCGGAAGGACTCCCCCTCGCCTTGGCAACAAAAGATAACAAAAAGCGTTGTTTTGGTGTAACCTTTTCATGGAACCCAAGTCTATATCTGTGAGCCCGAGTGACCAAGGAGATCCGTGGAACCGACATCTGATAACCGGCTGATGGAAGAGGTCAGGGACGGGAAGGTCGAACGCCTGGCCATCCTCTTCGAAAGGCATCATGTCATGCTCTTCAATTTTTTCCTGAGGCTGACCGGAAACCGGAGCCTAAGCGAGGACCTGGTCCAGGATGTCTTCTTCCGCATCCTCAAGTACAGGAAGACCTACCAGGGCCAGAGCAAGTTCACCGTCTGGATGTACCAGATCGCCCGTAATGTCCACGTCGATCATCTGCGGAAGCAGAAGCAGGAGGTGCCGCTCGACGAGCAGTTTGAGGAGCCGGCCGTGGCGGAGACGCCACCCATCGAGCGCCTGAGCGCCGAGGTCGATGCCGCCCTGCTCAAGAAGGCCCTCGACCGGCTTCCCCTCCGGAAGCGGGAGGTTCTCCTTCTCAGCCGGTTCCAAGAGATGAAATATCGGGAGATCGCTGAACTGCTGGGCTGCGACATCGGCTCGATCAAGTCGACGATCCACCGGGCCGTCAAGGAGCTGGGAAAAATCTATTTCGAGCTCCAGGGAGGGACTTCCCCATGAAATGCGAACAGACCAGAGAAAAATCCGCCGACTATCTGGCCGGCGAGTTGGACGAAAAATCCTTGGCCGAGGTGCGCGCGCATCTGGCCGACTGTCCCGCCTGCCGGGAGGAACTGGAAGGCTTGAGCGCCATATGGACGAAGCTGGGCGTTTTGCCCAAAGAGCAGCCCAGCGCCTCACTCCGGAGCCGCTTTTACGAGATGCTCGAAGCCTACAAGGAAGGCATGGAAAAAGAAAGAGCCAGACTCGACCTGGGACGGAATCTGTCCCGCTGGCTCGGGCGGCTCATGCCCAGGAAGCCGGCCTATCAAATCGCGCTCTCCCTCGTGCTCATCGCCGCCGGCCTGGGCAGCGGTTATCTTCTAAGCGTACGCTCCCGTTCGGCCGCGCGGACAGAAGTAGCCGGTCTCAAAGGCGAGGTCGATGACATGCGCCGGATCGTGGCCGTCTCGCTCCTCAAGCAGGCCTCTCCCAGCGAGAGGCTCATGGGTGTGAGCTGGAGCGCGCAGCTCGACCGGCCGGGAGACGAGATCATCGCCGCCCTGCTCGATACCCTGAACCAGGACCCCAACGTCAATGTGCGTCTAGCCGCCGTGGACGCGCTCTATCTTTTCTATAATCACCCGGAAGTCAAGGACGGGCTGGTCCGCTCTCTCTCCGGGCAGACTTCGCCTCTCGTCCAGCTCTCCCTCATCGACCTCCTGGTCGAGATCCGGGAAAGGAGGGCCGTGGAAGCTCTGGAGCGGCTCATCCAGGATCACGACCTGAACCCGAAAGTGAAGAAACGCGCTGAGATGGGACTGACCCAGCTCAGCTAATCAAATAAACAATAACGAAGGAGGACACTATGAAGACGATCGTCAGGCTCGCGGGAATCATAATTCTTCTGTGGGCCGCAGGAATGGCCGACAACGCTCAAGAGAGCCAGGCCGACCATGCCGTGGTGAATTTCAGCAACCCGGCCAAGCCCGGCAAGGTGGAAGTAGACATCAGTGAAGGGAGCATCACCGTCCGAGGCTATGAGGGCAAGGACGTTATCATCGATGCCCGCTGGAGGGAGAGGGTTCTGACCGAGAAAGAACAAGAGCCGGAAGCCGCCCTGGCGGAAAAGGGAGAGGAGCTGGACCAGGAAGAGCTGGCCAGGAAGAAGGCTCAGGCCGAAAAGGCCAAAGGCATGAAGATGATCGAGGTCGAGAGCATGGGCCTGACCATCGAAGAAGAGGAGAATGTCATCCAGGTGAACGCCGAAGAGGGAAAGAGGGCCGTGGACTTGGTCATCCAGGTTCCTTTTTCAACCTCGCTCCGGCTGTCGTGCCGCGATGACGAAAGAGGAGTGACGGTGGACAGAGTAGACGGGGAGATCGAGGTGGACACCAGCGACGGCCCCATCATCCTGACCAACGTCTCCGGGCCGGTGGTGGCGGATTCTTCGGACGGTGAGATCAAGGCCGTCTTCGGAAAGGTCACGCCCGGGAAGCCGATGTCTTTCAGCGCCATGGATGGCGATATCGACATCACCTTGCCCCTCGACGTCAAGGCCAGCCTGAAGATAAAGACCGATGAAGGGCAGATCTACACCGATTTCGATGTCCGACTGACGCCGAGCCAGCAGAAGAAAGAAGAAGACGAACGTAAGGAAGGCGGAGGCTACCGGGTGGCCTTCGAAAAAGTAACTCTAGGGCTGATCAACGGCGGCGGGGTGGAGATCCAGCTCACTACTTACGAGGGGAACATATACGTCCGCAAGGCCAAATAAGACAGCCACCGCGGAAAGTCCAGGGACGGCTCTCAGCGGGGAGCCGTCCCTTCTTTTTTAGTTGGTTTTTAACGGCTGCAGAGTCCTCTTAATCAGGGAAAGGTCGTACCCCTTGTTCGCGATCCGCTGCAGCAGGTCCTGGTAGAGAGACTCCTCCATCATAACCGGACCTTGAGCTTGGCGTTGGTCTTTTTATCGACGATCCAGGCCTTCCCCTTCGCTTCCTTCAGCTCTCCGTCTAGAGTTTTCTTCCGGCACTTGTTCAGGACGGCGATCGCCCCGTCGTCGCGCAGGGTGTAAGTGGCGGTGACGGCGACGCAGTCTTTCTGGAAACGCTGCGGGATGGTAGCGATCTCATACCAGGTTCCGACATAACGGCCCAGGTCGACGTAGGGGACCGTCTGAAGCGGTGTATCCTCGGCTCTTAACTGACTGACGATAGCCATTAATAATCCCGAAAGAACTAGAATATGCCTCATTAGGTTTTTTCTCCTTTCTTCGCTCTCGATTGAACGCAAAATCCATAAAACAAGATTATCCATAATAGCATGCCGAGGAAGGCCCGGAAAGATGGCTTTTTCAGTTGACAATGAAGGTGTAAGATATTACACTCATCGGTGTAATTATTGAAAATGATTTCTCTCCGGTCAAAAGTCGCCAGAAAAATTCTTAACTACCTCTTCATCAATCCCCAGGAGAGTCTTTACGTGAATGAGCTATCCAGAAAGCTCGAAGTGGACAAAAGAAACCTGGTTAAGAAACTGAGAGAACTCGAGCTTGCCGGAATTTTGAAAAGCGAAAATAGGGGAAACTTAAGGCTATATTCCATAAATCCCGGTTTCCCCCTGTATAAAGAATACGAGGCAATTGTGCTCAAGACGATCGGCCTTGAGGAGAAACTTAAACAGGTCACAAAAGAAGTTCCCGGAATCAGGGAAGCCTATTTATACGGCTCCTACGCTCATAATCAAATGAATGCCCACAGCGATATAGATCTGTTGCTTATTGGAGACCATGATATCATCGCTCTCCAGAAAAAACTAAATAAGGTCCAGAATGAGATTGACAGAGAGATTAACTCCGTCAGTATAGATAGGGCCGAATTCAAAAGAAGACTAAAGAAAAAAGACCCCTTTATTACAGAGATTCTCAATAACAAACATATCAGGCTCAAGGGATGAAATTCGAAGACAAGTATTTCGCTCAATTCAGGTTTAGTGGAGAGCAAATCGAGAAAAATCTGAACAATGCGATTAAAGACTTGGAGATCGCGAAAACGGTCAATATCTTAGACGTCAAGTTCAATTATGCTTATGTGGCCTTGATAAAAGCTGGGATAGCGCTGTTGAGTTTTCACCGGGTGAGGATTAAGAGCGTGCCCGGCCACCAGGTCAAAATAATTGAAAAAACGGCACAAGTCCTTGGTGATGGCTCAATTGAAGCTCTGGGAAATGTGATGCGGCAGAAGAGAAACTTAGACTTTTATGCCGGCGGAATTGAGGTAACGGAAAAGGAATGCAGAGATTATATCTCATTTGTAGATAATGTGTTAAAGAAAGTTACGGAGGTTATTCGGATAGATTAAAACTGCTAGTGTACAGTGATGTCCGCAATTGCAGGGGCGGAGGTTGGAACATGATCAAAAAGCTAACGGCGGCCCGCTTTCTAATACAAACGTATTAAATATGTTTACATTGTCATCGCGAGCGCAGCGTGGCGATCTCTCGTTTTCTTGAGA
>Ga0299912_10003843_pt1 | contig 12262 bp, 11 predicted proteins | sample RVTome_2_FD_207667 | JGI IMG/M metagenome (GOLD analysis project Ga0299912, IMG submission 207667) | Soil microbial communities from uranium-contaminated site in the Upper Colorado River Basin, Wyoming, United States - RVT95D214 (version 2) ... | reverse complement strand
TGCCTACTTCAACAGGACCTATAACTTCGCCCATCGATTATCGTGCAAATATCCCCGTCAAATAATTTGATTACGCTCAATAACCCCGCGAAAAAATTCGGGTTTGTTTTTCCTGATAATGGAGGAATTGATATTTTCTTCCATACCGCAATCTTACAGGCCTCAGGATACAAATCTCTTGAGCCAGGAATCCGCGTCTTAGTCAAAGTTTATCACACAGAAAGGGGCCCAGAAGCACGAACTCTTACCGTGATTCGCTAGATTTTTATTGGAGGCGTAACTGATAGAGGCTCCAAGGATTTTAGAGGAGGAAAGATCGTAGAAAAGAAGAATGAACGCTCCACGGGCGTAAGTCCGTGGTGTCATCATGGTCGCCCTAAAGGTCGAGGACAAGCGGTACTCTATGAAGATGACGGGATTGGCTGGGGGGATATAGATGGGATTGGCACCCTGCCCTTTTGAAACTCCATCATAGCTGCGAGTCCAGCTATTCCACAGAGCATAGAAGGAGCCTTCTGATCCCCTGTCCACTGGACAAGTAGAAGAGAGAGGAGTGGTGTAAGCCCTGCGACCCAAGAGACCATCCCAGAGCGTAACCGCTATACCGCTCTCTATGGGAAATAAGTTTGAAACCAAAATTACTTAAGCAGCAGCTCTAATCAATAAAAGGTTGCCTTTCTCAACAACCCAATCTCGCTATCTCATAGCGCGGTAGAAAGCATCGATAAAGGTTTTAGCCTTAGGGCCTTTAAGAATGAAGGAAGTCTCCATAAGGAAATATTCATCTTCAAGAGTCCTTGCCGACGATAACCAATTAAAGGAGCCCTCGACATATGCCTCATCTACAATGAGTGTTTTCCGATGGAGATTATTCACGGGAGATAGGATTAGATTGGGGACTGTGAGTCCTGCTAGATGCTGACGTAAAAACTTAATATTCTCATCATTTGCACGATAAAAAATATGTAGCGTTTTCCTAACCTTTAAAAAATTCTTGAGCGTGTCTTTTGGAAAAATAAATTCTAAGTGTTTTCGATCTCTTGTGATAAAGGGAGAACACATCGTTATGTTATGCTTAGCCGTTTCTAGGCAGTCTAAAAAAAATTCATCGTGCTGGTGGGGTGTTGTTAAAAGTTCATATTCTTCATGTGTCGTATCATCAGCTAAAACTTGAGAGGGAAGCTCCCTAAAGTTTCTTTCAATTCTGTCCTGGGTATTAGGATGGTATGATAAGCGATTATATTTCTTAAGCGTTTCCCAGATATCCTGAATAAATGGATCCAAATCTTTTCCTTCCAGAACAATTGAGGCTTCCTTGTTAGATTGTGTGTATGCAGTGTCGCTGAGCCAATCAAAAGAACCACAGGTAATGAGGTTCTTATCAATGATAAGTAATTTTGAATGCACTGTGGGATTGCTTAATTTTATCCCAGTTTCCTCAAGGAAGTCAATTTCCTCGCCATTCAGGCCGTAATCCTTATTAAAATAAAGATAAACCTTTACGTTTCTTAAGGAAGCTTGACGGAGAGCTTCAAACAAATTTCTCTGAGATTTAAGATTAGCTGAAAAGGTGTGCGATGTGATGAGAATTGATTTTTTTGCCTTTTTCATGGATGTGAATAAATGATCTTGATGACTTTCGAACGTATTTAAAAGTTTAGTATTGATCTCATCAGATAAGTCTTTTTGAGAAGACTGTGAATATTCCTGCGATAGGTAGGCGGATTCTACCTCATCTACTGAAGCTAAAAAAGCAGGATCATAGAAAATATCATCCTCGTTAGGGAGACTTGCTAGTGCCAATGGGATCAGGCGGGGGTTTGTCTGTGACATTTTTTGAACTTGGAAAGATGAGCCTTCTTGGCTTGATTTATAATCGTCTTCAATTTTCTGGAGTGAGGCAAGAAAGGTAGGATCGTTAAAAACCTCGTCATCATTGGGAAGGCTAACTGGTACCGGTGGAATAAAACTAAAGCTGGATTGTGGGGTTCTTGCAGGTTGAGAAAATGGGATTTCTTGGCTTGATCTATATTCGTCTTTTCGATCTTGCCTGATTACACGAAAGGCAGGACCACTCTCGCGGGCATTGTTTGGTTGAGGTTGGGAAGAGGTTACCTTGTGCTTTTGAGGTATATGGATTGCAGCAGGCTGATGCTTTTTTTGTGGTAAAGAACGATCACTCTCTCCTCCACCAAGGTCTATAATACCCCTCTTGCCGCCAACTGCTTCCGAGCCATTGCCGATAAGCAACAACAAAAACAGAGCTAAAAATGTAAAGTTAAAACTCCTTTTAAGGGGTGGGGATAGTTTCATAAAAACCTATAAAGTTACGTTTTTTAAATTTAAGAAATTATCCGCTAGAGTATACTAAAATTAAACCAAATAATTATAATCAAATAAAAGGTAGCGGGCCTTCTCTAAGATTTATATCTTCTTTTTACTTTCTTCGAATCTTTCAACGTGACCTTCCATCCTCCGTTTTTGCTTATGGTATGGATCCCTTGGATAGGGCCCTGAAATTCGATCATATGTCCACCCCAAGAAGGTAAAATATCAATATTTTGGGCCCCTCACATATTTGTTACCCAACCACAAGGTGGTGAGTGTTTTATTAGTCTCGAAGATTTTTGCGATTTCTTCTCCAAACTTGTTATGGCCCAACCACAAGGTGGTGAGGGTTTTGTTGGTCTCAAGGGCTTTTGCAATCCTCTTAACTTCTTCAGCGCTATATTTATCTCCATACCACCCCAAACTGGTAAGAGGTATGTTAGTCTCAAGGAGTTTTGCAATCCACTCAGGATATAACTTTAAATGCTTTTCCAAAAATAAAAAGTATTTTTTCAGGCAGGTGTGTCATTAACACTATTAATGGCAGGTTTTATCGCATTTGTGAGGAGAGGATAAAGAAAGATAAGAAAGCGGTTTCCCCCAAGCTTACGGCTCTTAATCCCTTTGGAACCAGAACCATCCGCTTGCTTCAAGAGTCGCCTAATCTGTCGACTCGTCAAACTCAAGCCTTCGTCCCGCTCCTCTTGCGTTAGCTGACGATCTTTGACTTGCCAATACACAAAGCCGATCCATTTGTTCCTCACTCAGTAAAATCTCTCCCATAAAAAACCTCCAAAATTGCCCTACTTCTTTGAAGTATGACTTCCTTGGATGGATTAAAATGCGGACATTATCAAATTGCGCTTACATAAGAAAAAAAGTTCTTGAAATAAATTATGAATGGATGCTTTAATGAAAGTCATTAATTATTTTTATTGTATGTTAGGTGGAATAAATGGTTAAATTTGTTTTTGCGTTAAGTGTTGGAATTGCCCTCGTTACTTCTTCTACTGCCTATAGCATGCGCAAAAATATTGAGGAAAAGATTGATCTCACAAGAAATGTCTCTGCACGAAAATATAGGGGTGAGTACTCAGTTGAGATAGAATTCAAAGCCTTAGCAGAGCTAGCTGTTGGAAATTCTTTGAACAAGCCTCTTATCGAGAGATATCATGTGGCTAAAAAAGAATTTGAAAGGATAGAAAGTACTTTTTCTAATGATGAGCGGACTCTGTGTCTCAACAGAATTACTGCAATCGAGGAAGCTTTGCAAGGAATTGCCTTAGCTGAAAAATAAGATTCCTTCTAGAAAGAAGCATATTTCAAACTAAACATATTCCACAAGAAGGCTTATTTAGGGTTACGAATAAAAAACATAAAAAAATATGAAGAAAAATGGTTTTCATTATATTCCTCCTTTCTTATTATGAACGCTTAGTTTCCCGTATTATCTTCCTCCTTGAACCTTAAATTTATTGTTGTACAGTCAATCTCATATCTGTCATGCCAACCCTAGAAAGTCTCATTATTCTTATGGACTGTTTCATCCGAAGCGCCGAGATAGTCCAAAGCTTTTAAAATACTCTTGGCCATATAAGGAGGAACTCTCCCATCCCATTTCTCATCCCAGTTTGGAACAGTAAGCGTAGGAACCTGTCCAAGGGACCCTGTCCTCACAAATTCAGGAATAACAGCGACAAGCCCTTCGATATTTTCTATGGTTATATTTAATGGAACGGATACTTTCCCATGATCTCCCTTGCCTTGGCTTACGTCTACCCTACAACCTAACTTCTCAAAGAGATTATAGAGATCCTGGCGAGAGAATTTCCAATCCCCTGTACGAATCTTCTTATACGTCTTAAAAGCTCGCTTGGAAATAGAATAGGACTTAAGAGATTGTTGAGGGGTAAGGGAGGGATCATCAATGGGAGCTTTTTGAGGCCCTTTTATTTCGCTTTCACTTGCGGGGTTTTGAGAAGGCTTGCGTGTTTTTATTTTTTCACGGGGCAGAGGAATTTCAGACTTTCTTTCTTCGACGCGACTAACACAAACGTCCTCACCTTCAACGCCGATATAAATCGAACCAATAGACCAATTATTTTTTTTGAGTTGCTTCGCAAGGCGGAAATATTGAGTGCCGGATAGAGTTGTCTCTATTGCAAAGCTTTTCTTTTTGGATGTTAAGTTATTTATTTCATTAAATATTCTTTTTCCTGAAGCTATCAAAGAGAGAGGTGTAGATACGTATGGGCTTGCAAAATGATCTGGATTTAAGATGGGAATGTCTCCTAAAATTTTAACCCTGCTTTCAGAATTAGCCCAGGTAGATTTTCCAGCTCCGTTAGGTCCCCCGATTATCCAAAACCAAGGTTGTTGTTTAGATCCGTCGGATGGTTTCAATACCACTTTTCGAAGCCCTTACAAGATATCGCGTTCCGTCTACTAATTCCTTTATGAGTATTCCATTTTCTTTGTAATAGATAGGATTACCTGTAGCTTTATGGTGCGCTATTGCGTCTTCAACGGCTGTTTTTCCGAGCTGTTCTATTTTTTTTCCTAAGGGCGATAGCTGGTGCTTCTTAGAAAAATAGGAAACTTTGTAATGACTTATTTTCTCGAACATTAAACGGCTCTCCTTTGGATGTCATTATACTTTATTAAGTGAAAAGAAATCAATATTTCTAATACGAACTAACTTAGTGACCCCCATCCCACCCTGTGACCGAGCTAGAAAATTTTGAAGGGTATTATCTGGTGTTGTATCCGATCTCTTCAAGAGGATCTACTAAAAATTTTATTTAGACAAAAATTTATTTTAATAAGTTTCTCACCTTACAAAAATAATATTATAAAGAGTTAAATAAATTAAATACCATTGTATACACAGAAAATAATAATATCTGATTTTTCCAGCGCACTTTGTTGAACAAATTCTATTCCTCTGCAAATATTTTCGAACGTTTTTAGCCACTCGGAGCTCTCAATAGTTTTATTTGTCTCATCTTCAATAGACATGCTAAAGAGAATGCCTTCAATTTTTTCTTTAATGAAAAAATCAAAACAACCATTGACGCCCATTCCATCCTGATTTTCTAAACTGTTCAGTTATGACGTTGTTTTCTTTTTCGAGAAACCTTTCGTAATGACAATCTCCCAGCTTGAATTCACCTCCCCTAATCCACTCAATGGTTTCCTCTTTGATTGCCCCTGTAATCCAAGCTTTTTTGAAAAATTTATTTTGAGCGTCTCCCATTAGAAATTTTGATGAAGAAATTAATCGAGATTGTCTCCTCCAAGCGTCAAGAGATTGATCAAAAAAGTCTCTAAACGCCTCATACAAACGATCTGAAAACCTGCATGAAATAGACGTAACCTAGGTCTACTGCTTTTTAGAAAAGTGGGAAATTAAGCAACTTTCTTTACAGACTTGATATGAGAATCTGAAGGAAATATTTTTAGGCCTCCCCTTACTTTTTCTGTTTTGAGATCAGAATAAATAATCTGAATTTGCTTTAAAACTTTTATGACCTTAGTTCGAAAATTATTGATATCAGAATACTGACTTCCCATCTGCTCATGAAGCTGTTCCCAACTAATTATTGTAGGATATTTTAAGGTAAATGTTCGATAGGTTAACCATAAATAGCAATCTAAAGCTAATGGAGATTGTTTTAAAGCAGAGATAACCCGAAAATCAAATGGAACTGAACTGCGAACAACGTGCTCATAAAACTTTTCACTAAGGACAATATCGCTATCATGAGTAGTGATGTCTTTAACACCTTGATCTTTCATCCATTTGACATATTTGTCTTCGACAATAAAAAATTGAGTCCCAATAATATCATCCCCAACGTTACTGGCTTCAATGGTTATTTTGCATGAACACAAACGGAGAAACTGCTCTTTAAATGCAGGTATAGAGCCATTTTTTCCACCCGTGGGTTGTATTCCAAGCTCTTTCATAAATGAAGACAGGCTAGTACGTAATTTTAAGGTGCGGGTTTTATTAATTAGAGACTGAGTTGTAATCCAAATTAATATCAACCTAGCATATGTACCATAAGGGAGCCCCACTGGTTTTATAGTGTCGCCATCATGTCTTTCACCTCCTGACAAACGAAGAACAAAAGATCCATTTGCTTTTGTCCAATGAATTTTGTTCTCTGGTTCACGATGGGGTAAATTTGCAATAACAAAAATCTTTGAAAGAAAGGCTAACTGTGCTTTTTCATCTACCCGGCTACTAAGGTATTTTTCTATTTTTTGAACCTTATTGTGAAGTTGCCTAGATATTTTAATTTTTGAGGCTATTTCAACAAAATCATTCATAAAACTACCCTTCGTGTGTTTTTATTTCGGCAGCTATGCTAATTAAAGTCTGATGTATCATATTTATAATTTCTGGCTTTATATGATCTAAATTCCCTCTTCGAACCTCAATTTGGTTACCTATTAACTTAACTTCCAACAACTTTGATTTGTTTAGTCGAAGCCTTGAGGATTGAATTGGAGCTTCTGTCCTTGCATTTTTGATAACCCTTAATGCCTCTCGCATTTCATCTTCTGCTTCACTATTTACTATTCTTCTAAGTTCAGCGCGAGTTGTAATGCGGTTTTCGATTATCTCGGCAGTAATTTCTTTAGGTAATGAGGCTAATTTAATCTTCTCAGAAACCTGACTTTCTGTTATGCCAAGCCGGGTAGAAATTTCTAATTGTGAATTACAAATTCCTTCTTCGAGAAGTGCTTTATACGCATTTCCTTCTTCTATCGGATGTAAATCTTCCCGCTGGAGATTTTCAATAAGGGAAATTTCACGAGCTTTCTTCCCATCATGAATTATTATACAGGGAACTCTATCATAACCAGCTAATTTAGCGGCTCTTAGTCTCCTTTCACCACTAACAACCTCATAAATCCCCGAAGCTTCCTCGGAAGGAATGACTGTAAGAGGTTGGCGTAATCCATGTTCCCTAATTGTTTGTGCTAAGTTTAATAATTTTTCATGATCAAAATGCTGCCGGGCTTGTTTCTTATAAGGAATAAGATCTTCAATAGAAATCTTGCTTATTGTCTGATAAAAGTCCTCAGTAAAAAGCGATTCTCTTTTTGGCTCCTCTTGATCATTAGAGGAGGTTCTTCTTTTTAAATAACCTGATGGTTCCCTGGTTGTAACGTTTTTAACCATACTGTTTTCCTATTCCTATGCAGCAGCTTGTGCTTCAATCCTTTTTTTCCCAGTAGTTAATTCTAAAAATTCCCGCGTTAAATCTAACAAATCTTCAGTAGCACTTGAATTTTTTCCGGAAAAACATAGGGCTGGTAACCGTTTCTTAGTTGAAAGATTTATATCTTCGCATTTCCGAATAATCGATTGAGTTGTTTCATCTCGGTAGTCCTTACGCAGAGCACCAAGAACTTCCTGAGCCGCTGCCGTTTTTGCTTCGAATTTATTTGGAATAATATGGTAATTTAGCTCTTTTTTGAATTGCTTAAATACGTGATCAAGCTCTTCTATCATCTGGGTTAATCCTAATAAACTAAACGGCTGCGTTTCACAGACAACATTAAGATGATCTGACGCCATTAATATATTGAGATTTAGCATAGAAAATGCCGGATTGGCATCCACCATAACAAAATCATATTTATCCGGTATCCCCTGGAGAATACGAGATAGAACGTTTTCTCTTTGAAGCTTCAAATTTAAGGGAATTTCTATTTTCGTAAGAGAAAGCGCACTCGGTATCAAATCAAGCCCTTCATAAGCGTTGATAATTAAGTCCTGTAGCCTTCTCTCATTTATCATTGCGTCATAGACTGTGGGATGATTGTGGTTCTCTGGAAGACCAAACATTGATGAAAGATGTGCTTGTGGATCACAGTCAATCGCAAGCACATTAAATCCCATGAATGAAAGAATTGTGGAAAGTTGATAGCAAACCGAAGTTTTGCCTGTTCCTCCTTTAAAATTGTAAAACATATTAATTTTATGAATGATGTTTTTTTTGTATTCAGCGAAGAAAGGTTCTAACGTTTTTCGAGTTAATTGAAGATCACATTTTTTGGAAGTTGGAAGCTTGCTTTTGTCTGCTTTTTTCTTGGATTTCGTAAGAATTGAATGTACCCTACGATTTATTGTCATGCGTGGTGCATCAGCTATCCTTGCTATTTGCACTTGAGAGAAGAGAATCTGCTCTTTAGGAAAATTTAGATCTGTTTTCATTTTTTGTTTATGTGCTTTGATTCGTTTCTTATATCTAAGATAGGAGTATCATACAAAATTTTGATTCGCAACAATTTTTGTATGTTTTTATAAAATTTGTATCTTATCAACAATTACCCACAATGCGCCTCAGTTGTTCACGCATAAAAAGTAAGTAGGTTTACGCATATTTAGTAAGTAAACCACGCATAAATAGTATTAATTGTCGCGCATAAATAGTATCACACCCTATATACTTATTAATAAAAATAAAAATCCTATATATTGTAACAACAACAATTACGAAAATAACTTTTATTTTATTGTTTTAAAGGAAATAAAAACGAATAGAGGGTATTTAATATAGAATAAATATGTATAAATAATTATAAATATTTACTTTACAATCAAGTTGATAATCTCACAGTGAGTCTAACTCTCTGACAGGTAAGCCACTGGTTTGACCAGTGAGACTATAAAGGCATGGCCTTAAACATTTAGTGATGATGCTGAAAGATGTATATTCATGTTGGCTTGACGGTCAAGATGGAGAATATAAATGACAACATCATCGTATGAAAGTTTAAGCCATTCAAAGTGGGATTGCAAATGTGCGCCGTAGACGCTGTACTATGTTGTTTCGACAGTTGGTTTTGAAGAAGCACAGATTCATTCTTACATTAAACATCAAGAACAGCTAGATGGGTTTGGTTCTCATGAACCAGGCGACTTCTAAACGTTAATTCAAGCCGTTAATTCAAAGCCGGCAGCCCTTTGGGCTGCTCATAACCGTCAAGCCCCTCGCTTCGCGAGGGTGTCATGACTGATTCTTTGTTTATGGGGATCTAGTTAAATATGCAATATGTAATGTATTTATTGTTTACACCAATCTAAAATTTATCTCGTTATGCAAAGCTCAAAGCCTGCGTGTGAGGTATGAGCTGGAGATAATGTTTCGGTAAATAAATCCAGATGAAGAAAACAAGGAACTATGAACAGAGTGCCGTGGAATTGGGTCCTCAATCTTCGCCATGGCGAAGATTTTGTTTTAGAAAAAATTTACACAATTAATGTTCTTTGCACTTATTGAGATGAAAGATAAAAAATTTATATTTTTCAATGTTGTTCACAAACACATTACCCCATATGCGTAAAAATACATATAATGGAGTAAGAACTTTAGAATATTTTTTTAATTTATGGATGTTTCATAATAGAAGCTATGTATCTATTTCTTCGCCACGGCGAAGTTTTTGTTTTCTAAACACTCTACAAAAGTAACTTTCTTAAACATAAATGAACTAGAAAAAACATTACCATTTATGCGATAAAAACATGTGCATATATATGAAAAAATTAATTTTCAATTATTATTTGTAGTTCGCTTTCTCCCTAAAGGTTAAATGAATGACTGCTTCTTCGCCGTGGCGAAGTTTAAATGGGGGCTCATCAGCACAAAACTTTGCACTCGAAATTTGTATGTGATATAATGTTTTTATACAAACAAAAAATTCCTTGTCGATTGAGTTGTGAACCTTTTCCATGTCGAAGGTAAAATAGTACGCATAAATGGTAATGAAGGATTGGTTGTGTTGCTGTGGATAATATAAAGAAAATCATCACATGGTATATAATACTTGTATAAGTAAAATATATTTTTTTTATTACAACGTCCTAAATATAAGATGATATATCTCCTTAGGAGCAGTGTTAATAAAGAAATTTTATGAAGAGGAACGGGGGCAGCTTAAAAAATAGGCAAAATGAAGAATGCCATTGAATATATTCCAAAAGAGAAGCTTTTAGTGAAATTATACACAAGATTTCAACTGTATTTGAGGATGGAAAATACGAAATTGATTAAAGTACAAAACTTGGTGATTTAGTGGGGGTGGTCCTACAGACCTTCTCGCCTCCCCTTGGAAGTGCTCTAGCAGCCCCGGCTACTCTTGAGAAGGTATTATAACAGATTTTATTTTAGAAAAGAATTTAATTTTTCTCTAATTATCTAACAATAGAAATTATCTATAGAAATATTTCGCTAATATATATAGCCTTTGCCTTTCTTATGACATCAGCTTTTTAATTTCCTCAGGAGAAAGGCCTGTGATGGAAGAGATGGTCTCTAAGTCAATTCCTTTGGCAAGCATTGCGTTGGCAATTTCTATTTTTTCTTCTTCTCTGCCTTTTTCTATACCCTCTGAAAGTCCTTCTTCTCTACCTTCTTCAAAAGCTCCTTCGAGGATGGCTTTATCAGCAGATTGTTTCATATCTATAGCATCATAAGTCATAAGTTCTTCTGGAGACCAGGAATAGCGATCCAATTCATCATAGGCTCGTTTAATAATGAGGTCGCTTCCGATAATCTGGTTGAGATCCTCTTCTTTTGTCTCAGGAGCGTGTTTAAAGAAAAAAGCCCATTTCTCTGTCATGGTTTTAAGGTGGTCTTTTTCTTTATCAAACTTGGGAAGCTCTAGAAATGAAAAAGAGAAATCTTTGAGGTGTCGTTCATACGTTTCTGTATCCATGATGTGATGGTGGGTGAGGTACCTATTATCGTTAGGAAAGAGGGAAGAATTCATAATGGCAAGGAAGGTGACCTGTTTCAGGTCTTTGTATTCGGTTCCTTTTTCTCTTTGTTGAATATAGGTTTTAGCAGCATAATACTGTGCTCTTCTTTCAAAGCCTGGTTCCTTACCAACTTGCATTTCAACGATGAATTTATTTCCCTCAGCATCTTGGCAAAGGATATCAACAATACTGACGCGCTGTGCTGCAACTTCCGGATCTTGGGCTGTTTTGAGAAAAGTGACATCTTCTATGGGATTTATTGTTCGTGCAAAGATATCATTGAGAAAGTGAATCAAGATATCTTTATTTTTTTCCGAGCCAAAGATTCGCTTGAAGGCGAGGTCATTCTGCGGATTGAGGAACTTAGTCAGCATAGTAAATAATCTTTCTTAGAAATATCCTTTAATAATACATGCCTCCCTTAAAAAGGCAAGGATTCAGGCGTATTTTAACGAGTATTAATAGAGGGATTAATGTTTTTTAGAAAGGGGAGGGCCCTTTTTTCTTGTTTTTTCGTACAAAAGGTTACGTAAAGAAAGGAGGCTTTTTTGATCTAACGGTTTGATATGTTTAGTAAAAACAAGTATAATTATCTATTAATAAAAGTAAAGAAAGTAAGCCACCTTTAGAATGAAAGAAAATATGGGAGAAGAATAAAGAATACCATAATCCCACAACCAAAATTCTCTTAAGGAAGTTATCGATATTTTTAAAGATAGGTATAATTCGCCACCTACAAAAGTGTTTGTCTGGGCAAAGGCCTTTAATGAATGGTGGAGGTTCGGTGTGGGAGGAGCTACTTTACTTATCGTTTGTTTAATTTTCTGAGAGTGTTTACATAAAGATAGATATAAATTAGGCTTTCCTTGGCATAACAAGGGAGGTTTGAATGACCGAATGCAAACGTTGTCTATCTGAATTAATTATAAAGAATGGGGTTGTCCGTGGAAAACCAAGGCATAAATGCAAGTCGTGCGGGTATAACTTTACGATGGGGGATGGACGAGTAAAGGAAAATCTCATTGTCAAAAAAGCATTAGCCACAATTCTTTACTCGCTTGCGAAAGCATCGTTCGGAATGCTAGGAAAAATATTTGGTGTTGATCGTTCTTTAACCTATCGCTGGATTAAAGAAGAAGCTGAGAAACTTCC
>Ga0299912_10003842_pt1 | contig 12265 bp, 13 predicted proteins | sample RVTome_2_FD_207667 | JGI IMG/M metagenome (GOLD analysis project Ga0299912, IMG submission 207667) | Soil microbial communities from uranium-contaminated site in the Upper Colorado River Basin, Wyoming, United States - RVT95D214 (version 2) ... | reverse complement strand
GCCTTCGGCGCCTGGTCTGTGGTGGTGTTGGGATTTCGACAGTCGTTTCTGTACCGGCGCCTGGACGATAGGCTGATTGCAAAGGGGCCTTATGCCCTGGTGCGCCATCCGCAGTTCCTCTCCGCCATCGGCGTGACCTTCTTCGGCATACTCCTGTTCAACCCGAACCGGTTCTCTGGATTCGCCGTAGGTGGCTATGCCCACTCCCTGGGCGCCAACTGGGCGTTGTTCACCATGGCTCTGTGGGTGCTCTCTGTTCTGGAGGACCGTGAGTTGGCGGCCCACTTCGGCGAGGAGTATGAGGCCTACGCCAAGAGGGTTTCTCGCCTCTTTCCGAACTAGGACGCGCGGCGGTGTGAGCCAACGTTTGGCGGCAGGCTGGTAGTGTGCATGTTTCCTGCACTGGCAATCCTGGCTCTGGTAGTCCTGTTGGTGCTCATCCTGTTGGGCACTGTAGCCTGGCGGTGGTCAACGGAGTTGATCAAGTCCCCCAGGCCCGACGAGCCGGGCAGCCCCACCGAGTATGGTCTGCCGTTCACGGAGGTGCTGTTTCCCAGCCGCGACGGCCTCACGCTGCACGGGTGGTTCATCCCGGCGGTAGCTGTCACCACCTACTCAGAGGAGGGCGGCGAGTGGGCAACAGGGTCCAAGGGGACCATCGTCTTCGGCCACGGACGGTTCGGCAGCAAGGACCCCGATCTGAAGTACGTTCCCTGGCTGAGAGAGGCCGGCTACAACTGCTTCCTCTTCGACTTCCGCGGCCATGGTCGCTCGCAGGGGGATTACACGTCCTTTGGCTATCACGAACGGAAGGACCTGCTGGGGGCTATAGACCTGCTCCAGAGCAAGGGCATACCCAGGGTTGGTGTGCTGGGTTTCTCGCTGGGAGCCGTGGTGGGTATCAGCACGGCTGCCCAATGCCTGGCGATTGCGGCGGTGGTGGCCGATGGAGCATTCGTGAAGCTGCGGAGGGCTTTGGCGCAGGGGGCGGAGGAGCGGGGCGTGCCCCGATGGCTGGTCCGTGCTTTGGGACCTTCGATCCTCTGGCTGGCCGGGAGACGGGTGGGAGGGGACCTGGAGCAGAGCGATCCATTGCGCTGGGTGGACAAGATAGCTCCGCGCGCCCTGTTCCTGATCCACGGTGAGGAAGACCCCTACGTTTCAATGGATGACGTGCGGCGTCTATACGAGGAAACCGGGGAACCGAAGGAGCTATGGATTGCGCCTGGGGCGGGACACCGCCGGGTGGACCAGGTCTACCCGGATGAGTATCGGGAAAGGGTGTTGGGCTTCTTCGGAAGGTACCTGTCACTCCAGGTGGACGGAGGCGCGTGAAAGGAAACGGCCTGTGTCTGTTCCTGGCGGTTCTGTTGGTGGCGGCTTGCGGCACCCCTGTGCCGACAGCCACCCCAGAGCCGACAGCCACAACTGCCCCGCAGACTGTGGAGGAGTACATCCAGGTTGGGGAATCGCTGGCCGAGCAGCAGAAGTACCTGGAGGCCATCGATCATTTCAGCACCGCCATAGAGCTGGACTCACAGAACGCCGAGGCCTTCTTCCTGCGCGGCCGGGCCCACAACGACTACGCGGTCAAGATGTCGATAGACGAAACGGGCTACGCGCCGGAGGTGGTTCCTTTCCTCTCCGACGAGGTGACCGAGCAACTGAGGTTGGCCGTCGATGACTACACCTCGGCCGTGGGACTCGACCCTCAATACGCCAAGGCCTACAACAACCGGGGCAACGCTCGTGCCACGTTGGGCGATCTGCAAGGGGGCGTGGAGGACTACGATGCGGCTCTGGAGCTGGATGGGAGCCTGACGCTTACCTACTACAATCGCGGCCTGATCCACTACCGGCTGGGCAACTACCAGGAGGCTATAGCGGACCTGGAGAGATACCTGGAACTGGTTCCGGACGCTGAAGATCGCGCGCTGGTGGAGGACTTGATCCGGCAGATGAGCGAGACCGTTGCCCCCTAGCCAAGGTGCGGGTCTATCCGCCTCCCAGGTGGCGGAGGGCTAGGAGTAGCCGTTCTTCCACCGCCATTTCCCCTTCAGGCAGCAAGGCCACGGCCGCCCTGGCCTCGGTATCGTTGTATCCCATGGAGAGGAGGGCGGCGAGAACGTCCTCGTCCACAGGGCTGAGGGCGGGGGCGGGGAGCAGTTCCTCGGGCTTGAGCTTCCCTCTCAGGTCCAGAATGATCCGCTGGGCGGTCTTCTTTCCTATGCCCGGCAACTGAGTCAGGTAGTCGCTGTCACCCGCGGCAACCGCTGAGCGCAGGGCATCCACGTTGCCGGCCGACAGCGCACCGAGAGCGATCTTGGGTCCGATGCCGGACACGCCCAGCAGGGCCTCGAAGAAGCTCAGTTCGCTCTTGGTCTCGAATCCGTAGAGGGATACCTCGTTCTCGCGCAGGTGAAGGTGCGTGAAGAGTTGCACGTGCCTGCCGGCGGTGCCCCAGCGAACCGCCAGCGGTGCGGGGACGTGCACCTTGAACCCCAGTCCTCCGGTCTCCACCAGGAGGAAGTTCTCACCCTTGTCAGCGACCGTCCCTTGCAGTGTCGATATCATCCCGTGCTCCGTCGCCCCCTGCTAGTCCGTCTCCTGGTCCAGTGCGGCTAGGCCGAGGGCGAAAACCCCTATGCCCAGAAGGATGACATTGGTTTGCACCGGCACGGTCCCCAGGACGCTCAGTACTACGCTGGCTACCCCCATGGCCATGCCTACGCCCTTGAGCACGAGTGGTACTATTCGTTGTCTCTCTTTCACTTCTTCCACACCTCCATCGTCTGACTCTCGTCCTGAAAGCCGTCGATCCGGTGACGGGTCGAGGAACCTAGTTGGCGGTGCTTGCGCCCTCTCCTCGCAGCCGCTGGAAAGAGAAGATGGCGAGATTGATGAGCGCAAGAACCACAAAGCCGGCGAGGCCGGTGATACCGACCGTCAGATCGTTGCCCCCAACCAGAACCATGAGAGGTACTCCCGCGCTGCCGTTGAGCGTCCCGTGGGCAATGGCAGCGGCGATGACGGACTTGGACTTGAGTCTCACGTATCCCAAGATGGGTGACAGGAGCAGCGTGAAAACTGTCATCATGGCCACGCCAGCCAGAGGGTGCTGCGGGTAGTTGTGGCCCTGGATGATGAGGGGCGCGTGCCACACTCCCCAGATCACCCCGATGAGAGCCGACGACTTCCAGAAGCCGAGGTGAAGGAGTTCGCGTTGAAGGAGCCCTCTCCATCCCAGTTCCTCGCCGAACGCGGCCACGGCGTTGATGGTGATGCCGGCAATGAAGCCCTCGACCACACCTATCCATAGGGGATGGATAGGCATGGCGGCCATCTGACGCTTCATCTCCGCCAGTTGCTCTGGGGTGAGGCTGGAGGCAAACCTCGCGAAGAATCCTGCCATGTCGGCGGAATACTTCACGCCCGGGACGAGCACACTCACCCCAATGGTGGCCAGGGCAGCGATGGCGAACAAGAACCAGGCCACTAGGAACCAGCGATTTGGTCTGAAGGAGATAGCCAGCGGCTCTCTCAAGGGCTGCCTATAGATGACCTTCTGCACGATGATGGCGGCGGTCATGGGCATAAACATGTAAAGGAGCAGGACCACGATGGCAACGGGGTGGTTGAGTCTGCCGCCAAGAGCGTAGTAGCCGCCTGCGATCAGCCAACTGCACGCGAAAGTCAGGATGATGTAAACGAGGGCCTTCCTACCTATTCTCGGGGCTGTCTCTTCGGTAGTCATGGTTGGCGGCCTCCTCTAGTCCTCCAGGGTGAAAATCTCCTCACAGTAGGGAGTGTGAGGCCTGAGGGCGTCGTAGTTCCTCTCGAAGCGCAGCCGGGGGTCAATGCTGGACAGGAAGACCTGCACCGGTTGGTGGTAGGCCTTGCGGCAGACCTCTCTCGTGTCCAGGCCGAACTTCTGGCAGGCGTCAAGCGTGGGGCAGGGGTTCCACCACCTGCTCACCAGCCGGGCGGGCGTCCGTTGGACGATTTCGCCGTCGCCGGGAGGAGAGATCCCCAGGTAGCCCTCGTAGAAGGCGGTAAAGGCGTCGTCGATGGCCTTGCCGCTGCGCTGCAGGACAGGGAGGTTCTGGTCCAACCAGGCGCTCCTCTTCTCTGTGACACACCGCTCGAGACAGGCCAGAGCGACGTCCAGCGATGACTCCTCAGCAATGGACAGGATTGTCTGGAAGAGGTCGGAGTAGTCCGCACCCTGGCGCTCGTATTTCGCTTTCACCAGCTGCAAGTATCGGTCGTCCATAGCGGGACGTACCCTCATTGACCGGACGTGATGTGGTGCTCACCCAGGGGCAATCTTATCACAGCCATGGGGCTCATTCAACCGTGCAGGCGGGAATGAGACAAGGCTCCTGCTGCCAACACACTGTCAGGAGAGACGGTGGCTTCCATGGTTGCCCCCCAGGGGTTACTGTCTTATCATGAGTACGACGCTTGTCCGCTCCAAGACTCCCTGGTACGCTGAGCGACCAAGGCGCTCAGGGGTGGCTGGCGCGCATCGGCGGTGGACATGAGTTCAAGGGGAAATCACAGGGAGCGTTCCCAGAGCAGGCAGGGCCTGCTCCAGATCTTCGATCTCCTTCGTTCCTCGTACGGACCTCAGCATTGGTGGCCCGGCGACAGCCCCTTCGAGGTGATCGTGGGCGCCGTACTCACTCAGAACACCGCCTGGCACAACGTGGCCCAGGCCATCGCCAACCTCAAGCGGGAGGGGCTTCTTGAGCCAGAGGCGATGCTGCGGGCGGAACCAGACAGGGTGAAGGCCTTGCTCGCCCCGGCAGGCTACTACAACATCAAGTACGGCCGGCTGATGAGTCTGCTCCGCTTCCTGGACAGGTACGAGATGGATCTGGAGAGGCTGCGATCCCTCCCTCTGGACGCACTGAGGGCAGGACTATTGGAGGTCAATGGTGTAGGCCCGGAGACCGCCGACAGCATCCTCCTCTACGCCTTCGGACGCCCTGTGTTCGTGGTGGACGCCTACACCAGGCGCCTGTTCTCCAGATTGGGGTACGAGTGGATGGAGGCGGCCTCGTATGATCAGGTTCAGCGGTTCTTCATGGAGGCGCTTCCACAGGACACGCCTCTCTACAACGAGTTCCATGCCTTGATCGTCGTTCACAGCAAGGACGCCTGCAAGAAGAGGCCTCTGTGTGAGGGATGCTGTCTTCGCTCGCTTTGCGCCGCGCTGGGACGGTCAGAATCAGAAAGCTGCGTGGCTCTGCTGCCAGGGGGTCAAGTGAAATGATCCTCACTCTTCCACCTCCCACCAGGCTTCCTGCCCATACGTGGCGGCCACTCCGTCGAGAGGATGCTACCGCACTGCGTGAGCTAGAACTGGCGTGCGCGCCGCTAGATGGGGGCACGAGTATCGCCGCTGTCGCAGACCAGAAGACGAAGCTCGAACAGGCTGGGGACCATCTCATGACCGACACCCTCTGCGCGGTGGACTCCACGGGGCGGTTGGCAGCCGCCGCCTGGGTCGCCTGCGACGACCGCCTGGCCCACGAGTACCGGGCCTTCCTCGACGGCAGGGTACATCCCGACTACCGTGGCCGAGGGCTGGGATCTTTCATCTTACAGTGGATGGAGACGCGTGCCCGGCAGATTCTGTCTACACTGAAGGAAGACCGGCCTGGTGTATTGCGCATCGATTTCCATGACCGGAGTGACGATGCCCTTGCTCTGTTCGAGCAGTATGGCTTTCGATTCGCCTTCGCCGAGGACGAGATGAGGCGTGATCTCGGACAGGCTTTGCCCGTCACGAAGGTGCCCGAGGGCATGGCTCTGGTGGCCTGGAGTCCGCGACGAGCGACCCAGTTCTTCCATGTCTATCAAGACGCCTTCCGAGAACGTCCGGGCTTCCCCAACTGGAGTGAAGATAGATGGCGCCTCAACTTCACGGGGGGCGCTGGGTTCCGTCCCGACCTGTCGTTACTTCTGTTGCAGGGCGCGGAGGCGGTGGGCTTCGGCATCTGCCATGTGGAGACTGCCGGCGTAGGCTGGATCGTGCAGATGGGCGTGCGACCTGCTTGGCGCAGGCGTGGGCTGGGGAGCAAGCTGCTCCATGAAGTGATGCGCAGGTTCCAAGCTGAGGGGCTGCGATGGGCCGCCCTGGAGGTCAACATCGATAACGAGGCTGCTTTTCTGCTCTATCAGAGCCTGGGCTTTGAGCGGCAGGGAAGACGCAGCGTCTACAAGAAGGTGGTGGGTTAGCGTCTCTTGGGAGATGGAGGGAGTCCATGAGCACCAAAGAGCAGCAGAGGAAAGACAGCATCATCTCGGCCCTGACAGAGGCCAGGAGGAAGATCCTCCATGTGGCCTACACCTTACCCAGAGAGAAGCAGGGTGAGGTCTTCCTCGGCGTGTGGTCTGTCCAGGACTTGCTGGCCCATCTCGCGGGGTGGGACTACACCAACATCGAAGCGACAAAGTCGATCCTGTCAGGGGAACTGCCGGAGTTCTACTCTCACCACGACCGCGATTGGGCCAGCTACAACGCTTTTCTCGTGGAGAGGCACAAGACCGAGGATTACGCGGAGCTTCTCCATTCCGTGGAGGCCTCGCACCGTGCCCTGGTGGACCTGCTGGCCACCGTGCCGGAAGACGAGTTTGAGAAGGACAGAGGCGTGCGGTACAAGCGCCACAAGGTGACCATCGCCCGGCTGCTCCAGGCCGAAGCCGAGGACGAGGAAGAGCACTACCGGCAGATCAAGGCCTTCGCCGAGGGTGAAGGTCAGTCGCCGCCAGAAAGCGCGTAGCGCTGGGCGCTGGCGACTGACGGCGCTACGCCTTCTCCACGGGCACCTGCAGCTCGGTTACGTAGTTCGCGGGCTTGGTGAGCAGGCCTGGTCCCTTGATGTACACTTCCCGGTTCGGGCCGCAGACGCGGTATCCGTTGGCCTCGATCCAGGTCATCAGGCGGCTGTATGGTTCCGAGAAGTTGTCGTAGCTGCCTCTGTGCACGGTGCAGGCCATCTCCTCCACGGCAGGCAACTCGCGCACCTTGACCCGATCCCCATCAGGCAGGTCCTTGGACAGGGGCACCGCAGCCTCGACGTCTACGTCGCTTTCGCGGTATCCTTCATCGTAGTAGATGGACAAGGCAGGTCCGGCCGGCCTTGCTCTGTGACGTCCCGTGTGCTTGAAGAGCATGCTGTACAGCCGGCCGATATCCCCGTAGGTAGGGATCACTTCACGCACCGCAGCTACCTTCATCGCGGGGATCCTTTTGACGACCACTTCCTGGTCAGACATCTTTCCCTCCTCTTCGATCTGCCTCAGCCGCCACTCGACACGGGCCAGTCTCTCCTGTTCCTCCTTGACCCGGCCGCTGACCTCCGCCTGCTTCATACGTAGCATACCCCTCATCTGCTCCGCTGGCAGGTCGCCGTCCAGGAGTTCCCCGATCTGGGCCAGGGAGAGGTCCAGGTCCTTCAGAGCCAGGATGCGGTTGAGCCGGGGTAGCTGATCGGCAGAGTAGTACCGGTAGCCCGTGAAGTCGTCCACCTGGGCGGGCCGCAGAAGGCCGATCTCGTCATAGTAGCGGAGGGTCTTCACGGGCACCTGGCTGAGTTTGGAGAACTCGCCAATCTTGAACATGTACCTCGCTCCAGCGCTGCTGAAGAGTCAAGACTCGCGTCTAAGTTGGTGGTGTAGGGGCACGGCATGCCGTGCCCCTACGGCGCTACACCTTCTGTACGGGGAACTGGAGCTCCGTCAGGTACTCTGCAGGTTCGTACTCCGGTCCGGGGCCCTTGATGTAGATCTCTCTGTTGGGACCGACGATCCGATAGCCGTGGGCCTCGATCCAGCCCAGCAGACGGGCGTAGGCGTCGCTGAATCCTTCGTAACTGCCCTCGTGGACCAGGCAGGCCATCTGCTCCACCCCCGGAAGCTCTCGCACCTTCACTCTATCGGTCGAGGCGAGGGGACCGGTTATCGGTACTGCTGACTCGATGTCGACGTCCTTCTCCTTGTATCCCTCATCGTAGTACATGGCGAAGGCTGGGCCAGCAGGGGCGACTCTGTTCTTGCCCAGGTAGGCGAAGATCTCTCCGTAGTGCGCGCCCATGTCTGCATAGGTGGGCACGACCTCTCGTATGGAGGCCACGGTCATAGGGTCCACTTTCTTGAGCGTGACTTCTGAGATAGACATGTTTTCCTCCCTTGTTTCCTATTCCTAGTGTACCTGGAAGCTTTGCCGACAAGACTGTCTTCGAAGGCTTTCCTCCGCCATTATACACCCTCCAGCGACTGGAGAGTCAATAACCGAGGAAGGGAATCGCCGAGGATTTAAGGTTCGGATCAGCGGTTGGCCAGGGCAAGGGGCCGAGACGGGCGCGGCGTTTGCCGGAGGGCGACAGCTGTGGTAGACTTCGACCAGGGTCGAGGGTAGTGCAGTGTTTGTCCTGTTCATCATCAAAGAGATAGACAACGAGCCTCACGGCATTCTGTGCGTCTCGGCCGCCCTCAAGCAGGCGGGCCACAAGACCGACATGGTAGTGGCCACCGAAGAAGACCCCGTGGATGTCGCACTTCGACTGAAGCCAGACGTGGTGGCCTACAGCGTCTACACCGGCACCCAGCGGTACTACCTGGACGTCAACCGGCGCATCCGCGAGCAACTGGACGTCGTCTCCATCATGGGCGGGCCTCACCCCACGTTCTTCCCCGAAATCATCGAGGAGGAGGGTGTGGACGGAATCTGCATCGGTGAGGGCGAGCACGCCACCGTGGACTTGATCAACGCCCTGGAGAACGGCGAACCCATCGAGAACATCCCCAACTGGTGGATCAAATCCAACGGGAGCGTCCACCGCAACCCCCTGAGGCCCCTGGTCACCGATCTTGACGAACTGCCTGTTGCGGACCGGGAGCTTCTGTATCGTGCGCATCCGCTCAGCCGCCAGCGGAAGCTGAAGCCCTTCATCACCGGACGTGGTTGTCCCTACAACTGCTCCTTTTGCTTCAACGAGGCCTATTCGCAGCTCTACGGGGGCAAAGGAAGGCGCACGCGCCGGCGCAGCGTGGAGAACGTCATTCAGGAGATCAAGGAGGTGCGAGAGAAGTACCCTCTCGACTTCGTGATGTTTCTGGATGACACCTTCATCGTCAACAAGAAATGGCTTCAGGAACTGGCCGAGCGGTACAAAGGGGAGGTGGGTCTGCCCTTCTGGTGCCAGGTACGGCCCAACCTGGTCACCGAAGAGAAGGTGGCCATGTTCAAGGACATGGGCTGCGTGAGCGTCAGTTTCGGGCTGGAAACGGCCAACGATGAGCTCCGCTACGAGATCCTCAACCGGCACGTCACTCGGGAGCAGATCCTGAGGGCCTGCCATATCCTCCGGGAGTACGGCATCAAGTACTCCACCAACAATATGCTGGGCTTGCCCACGGGGGGGTTGGAGACGGACGTGGAGACCATGGACCTCAACATCGAGTGCCGGGCCGACTACGTCAACGTCTTCCTCTACCAGCCCTATCCCAAGACCAAGCTGGGGGAGATGGCCCTGCGCGAGGGTCTGATGAGGGGCACCTTCGACGACCTCAGTGGCTCCGTGACGCAAGACACGGTCATCAAGTTCAGCAGCGAGAGGGAGGCACGACAGATAGAGAATCTCCAGAAGCTGCTGAGCGTGACGGCGGAGTTCCCCTTTCTCAAGTCTCTGGTGCTGCAACTGATCAAACTGCCGCCCAACGCTTTGTTCTGGCTGGTATATAAGGGTTGGAAGGGATATGCTATCAGCAGACGCATCTATCCGGTAAGGATGACGCTCAGGGAATGGTTTGGCGCGCTTCTACAGTTCATGCGGATCAGGACTCAGTAGGAGGAGGCTGGCCATGAGACTGCTCAACTGCCAGAAGACAAAACCGATTGTGGTCCTCTTCGTCAGTGTGTTGGCCGTGCTGACCATGTTGGAGGCGTCTGCCGGCCCGGTGGGCGCACAGAGCACCACCGCCATGGTGTGGGAGGGCAGGCTGATCAGCGATATCAGCGAGCTGTCCTTGGGGGGCACCATCATCCGCGTCTCCATCCAGGGCGTCAAGGGGCTGCCCATAGAGGTCAGCTCCACCACTGGCGGGTGGACGACCAGCCTGCTCAGTGGATCCAAGCCCGAGCTAGGCCCCTACTCCGCTGAATTCGCTGGTCTGATGCCGGGCCGGTACATCATCGCTCCCCAGGGTCTGGGGGCGACGGTGACTGTGGAAGCGGATGGCAGTGACATCATCGTGGTGGAGTTTGTCCAGGTGTCCGGGCAGGTGGCCCCTACGCCTACTCCCACTGCGCTGCCAAGGTGGGAGGCCAAGATCTTGTCCAACACACCCAACATGGACCTGGCTGGTTCGGTGTTGCGGGTTTCCGTTGTCGGGGAGGTGGGACTCCCGGTGGAACTGGCGACCCTGGGAGAGTGGAAGACCACTGGCTACACGGGCACCAAGCCGGAGTACGGCGATTACGTGGTGGAGTTTGCTGCCCTGCAGCGGGGCACTTACATCATCCGGCCGCAGGGAGTCGATACACAACTCCAGCTCTTCCTCGATGGCAAGAGTTACGTCTTCGTGGAGTTCCGGCGCCGAGAGGGATACACACCGCCTGCTGCGCCGACTCCCACGAGCACCCGGTCACCCCAGCCTACGCAGCCTGCTCAGCCAGCTCCGCCGGTGACCACGGTTACCGCCACTCCTCCGGTGGCGACGGGCACGCCATCGGCTGCCCCATCGCCAGCGCCCACGGCCGTCACCGTGTGGACTGGACAGGTTATGAGCAACACCAGTCAACAACAGGATGGCGGCTACTTGTCCAGTATCCAGGTGGTGGTGGAGGGGATGAAGGGGTTGCCCGTAGAAGTGAAAGCTGGTGGGTGGACGGCGACGGCGGTCACCGGCACCAAGCCGGAGTGCGGTGACTTCTGCCTGGAGTTCGGAGGCCTTTCGCCCAGTCTGTACACGATTATGCCCAGGGGTCTGGGATCCAGCGTGGATGTCGTGGTGGAGGGTGGAGGATTGGCGTTGGTGAAGTTTACCTCTCAACTGATCATCCCGGCCGGAGCCGCGCCTGCTGCGACTGTTACGCCTGGGCGTGCGGTCTCTTCCCCCACCCAGGTGGTGACGTCGCCGACGGCGCAGCCAGCGCCTACCGGGACTCCTGCCCCCCGGATGGTGTGGGCCGCCCGGACCTTGTGGAATACCAGTGGCCCGGCCCCCACGGGAGCCTTCTTCTCAGCCATACAGGTGTCCGTGCAGGGCCTGAAGAGGCTGCCCGTGGAGATCAGGTCGGGAGGGTGGAACGCCACGGCGCTCACGGGGACCAAGCCTGAGTGCGGGGAGTTCTGTCTGGAGTTCGGTGGGCTTTCGGGCAGCACCTACGTCATCACCCCTCAGGGATTGGGGATCAACCACTTGGTCGAGGTGGACGGCGAGGGCTTTGCCGTGGTGGAGTTCTACCAGACGCCTGCACAGCCCGGGCCTGAGGTGTGGGCTGGTCGAGTGAAGGAAAACGTGGCCGGGGGTGGTGGACGAGGCTACTTCGCCGCCATCCAGGTCACTGTAGAGGGCAAGAAGTGGCTGCCGGTGGAGATCAGGGCTGGTGGCTGGAGCGCCACGGAACTCACCGGCACCAAACCTGCATGCGGTGGCTACTGCCTGGAGTTCGGGGGTCTGGCCCCCGGGACCTACGTCGTTACCCCCCAGGGCCTGGGGGTGAGCGTGACCGTGACCGTTGACGAGGGAGGTTTCGCCGTCGTCGAGTTCTACCTCACCTGACCAGACGGGACGGAGGTTGGACATCGCGCGCCGCTTGGCAGCTCTGAAGAAAACAGGGCCGGCCCTGTGGGCGGGCGCGGCCGTGTTGCTTTTCTCGCTGGTCCTCTATCTGGCAACCCTCGACAACGGACTGGAGCCCTGGCAACTCGGTGGCGGGGACCTCATCACCCATCAGTATGCCCAGGCCCAGTTGCGGTTCGCTAACGCACCGGGATACCCCCTGTACACGGTTCTGGGCTGGCTGTGGTTTCAGCTGGGGAGGGCCACACTCTGGCCCTTGTTCAACCCCACAGAGATCCTCTCCCTCTACTCCACCATCTGGGGCCTGAGCACGCTGGCCGTGCTCTACATCCTCCTGCTGGAGGTGACAGAGCGCAACTGGGCGGTGGCTGCCCTTACCACCTTCTTCTACGGCACCACCTTCTTCTTCTGGTATTACAGCATCGCCTCCGAGGAGTACACAGCGTCG
>Ga0299912_10003841_pt1 | contig 12268 bp, 10 predicted proteins | sample RVTome_2_FD_207667 | JGI IMG/M metagenome (GOLD analysis project Ga0299912, IMG submission 207667) | Soil microbial communities from uranium-contaminated site in the Upper Colorado River Basin, Wyoming, United States - RVT95D214 (version 2) ... | reverse complement strand
CTTTATGGCAGACCTATCCCGAATTTCATAAAGCGGTGATTGAGATGCAGCAAAAATACCTGACATCAAAAGCTTAGTTACGAAGTACAGGAGACGATCGATTCAGTCAATGCGTTGTTCTGATAGGACGTTCAGTTATAGAAATTTTTAAGGAAGTTTAGTGCATTCTCAAAAAAGATTTTATCGATTATTGCCTGTGGTGAGATGATGTTACCAGGATTTTTGAATTGGAAATTTGCCGAAGTAGCAAAACTTTCAGCGTGCTTCAGCAGATAAAACCGAAGTTTTTTGAATTCTTTTGCAGTCCAGAAGCCATTCAAGGGATCGACAATACCGTCGTAATCCGAGCCAATGCACATAGTATCCCATGCATTTAACTGTGCACTATCGAGCACACTGGCAATGTGTTCGATCTGGTTCCAGATGAAACCGGCACGGGCCTCCAGTTTCTTTCCTGGCAGTCTGATATCATTAGTCTTAATCCGTTCACTCTTGCTTACAACCCGCCTTTCGTCAAGCTGGATACAAAACAGGCCATTTGATTGAGCAAGGAGAACAATTTCATCGTCATAAAAATTGATATCGCTGCCATTGAATTTACCATTCTCCTCATCATGCTCTTCATTATTTTGTACTGTTGGCCGGCCATTTACAGCACCATGACTTACAATAAGAGGAATGTTCCTGTATTCCGGTTTTGCCAGAAGTTTATAATACTCTCTCCGCGATTGCCGGCTCATGTGCTTTATGTCGATATAAATTCTTTTTGACAGCAATTTCTCAATAACTCTAAATCCCAAAGGAGTAATCCCTGTATTTACACCCGTTTTCTGATCAAGCAGCGATCTGAGTCCTTTACTCAGACTGTATGCATGGCCACAGAGATAATTGTAAAAATGGTGTGCCGGTGATATGAACAAAGGTTTAGATTTCCATTCAAGCATCTGATCAATATTTTTCATTACCAGTTGCGGATCAGGTTCTTTTCGATTATCAGATACAAATGCATGTCCTCCCTCGATACTCGGAATAACAACCACAATATTCTCACCTGAGTCGATATTCTCTTTTACTTCACTGTAATTCCTGACAAGTCGATACTTCGAATGTTTCAATCCCACTCTGATCTCATGGTCATGTAGTTGCTCGAAAAACTTCATCTCTTTCTCAAGTTCGGTGAAATAATTCCTGTTCTCCTGAATGAAATTCACTTTTGGCTGACCAATTCCGATTATCCAATCTGATATTGCGTCAGTAAGCAATCCTTCACCAAGCCTGGATATAAGGAAACCTCGTTCTATCGGATATAACGAAGCACAAATAATGTTTACCTCACCTCTTACCAGTGTAGTAAAATCGCTTTGCGTGAAGCGTGTGATGGTAAGTGCTTTGTTCAGAATTTTAGTTAAGGGATTCGGAGCATTCCGGTGCCAGACACTGCTTTTTCTGAATGAACTGGATGAATTCGTATTTTCCGGAAAGCTTCGCCCAAATGATTTCAGAGAAGGATGACAATGCATGTCAATAAGTAATGATTGGGTCATGGTTGGCTGGTTTATGGATTACATGTAGGGATAAATAACAAATATCAATGGACAAGTTATAAAAAAGAATGCAGATGGCACTCATTTTCAGAGTATTTGATAATGCTGCATGTTATGATAAGTAATTGTTTGAATACGTACAATGAAATGGTTTAAGGATTTCAGGGATTGAATGACTTATGGTTACTTTTCTTTCAATTTTAAACCCATTTCTGCCGCCTTTTTCAGCATAAAGTCAAAGGCTTCATCGTAGCGGTTATGTATTTCGCCTTCCAAAATGGCCTCTTTAATTGTATTCTTAATAATCCCCACTTCCCGACATGGACCAATTCCGAAAGTCTTCATAATGATTTCGCCCGTAACAGGAGGCTGGAAATTTCGCACTGCATCCTTTCCTTCGATTTCCTTAAGCTTCTTCCTGACTATTTTAAAATTCGTAAGATATTCTTTTACCTTTTTATCGTTCTTCGAAGTAATATCGGCCTCGCAGAGGAGCATCAGGTCGTCAATATCGTCGCCGGCATCAAACAGAAGGCGACGGATCGCGCTATCGGTTACTTCATCCTGTGCGAGACTAATGGGTCGCAAATGCAATTGAACCAGTTTACTTACATATTTCATCGAACTCCCAAGAGGAAGCTTCAAACGGCGGAATATATCTGAAACCATTTTTGATCCAAGATAATCATGTCCGTGAAATGTCCAACCAACGGTAACATCAAAACGTTTTGTGGCAGGTTTTGCTATGTCGTGCATCAGGGTGGCCCATCGCAGCCATAGATTATCCGACTTACGTGCCACATTATCAAGCACTTTAACAGTATGATAAAAGTTATCCTTATGGCCTTTGCCTTCGATTTGTTCAACGCCTCTGAGATTATGCAATTCGGGGAGTATAATTTTCAGAAGTCCTGTAAGTTCAAGCAACCGGAAACCGATGGATGGTTTGTCAGTCATTATTATTTTATTCATTTCATCTATGATCCGTTCCATTGAAACAATTCCGATCCGTTCTTTATTCTTGGAGATCGCATCTAGTGACAATGAATCTATCTGAAAATTCAGTTGAGTGGCAAACCGGATTGCGCGCATCATTCGCAGGGGATCATCGGAATATGTTCTGTCAGGGTCGAGTGGAGTTCGTATGATCCCATCTTTCAGATCTTTTAGTCCGTTAAAAGGATCTGTCAGCTCGCCATAGGTATTCTGATTCAGTGAAATTGCAAGGGAATTAATAGTAAAATCGCGTCGTCTCTGATCATCGATCAGTGTTCCATTCTCCACAACCGGTTTTCGAGAATTACGATTGTACGATTCTTTACGTGCACCAACAAATTCGATTACACCATCGTTATAGTGTAGCATGGCCGTACCAAAATTTTTAAAAATGTGAACCTTCGCATTGCCGGTTTTTCGGGCAACCTCACGGGCCAGATCAATACCGCTCCCGATTACAACAATATCGATATCTTTCGATGGCCTGTCAAGGATCAAATCACGCACATAACCCCCGATAACATAACAGGTAATGCTAGTTTCATTCACTATTTCGGAAATAATGCTAAATATTGGATGTGTCAGTTTTTCCTTCATGAAAGATATCAAGTATGTAAAAATACAAATTGTAATTTTCCCATCTTCCTGTAAACAGTAAAATTCAATTCTTAAAAGATAGCATACTGTTCAAATAACCAAGATGACGGTAAACTTATTGAAATTGCCAAGAATTTATTATATGATCGAATTTATCCGGATGAAACCTGCTCTAATACATTACTTTGTATGGTTTAATATGTTTTATGGATTATTTTTGGCTATTAGAATCAGCAATCTTTAAGTAAAGAATAGTATGGAAATAATAGGTTTGGTCCCTGCCGGAGGTATTGCAAGCCGTCTTGGTAAAAGTCCTTGCAGTAAAGAAATATTTCCGCTTCAAATATCAACAGATGAGAAAATAACCGTTGTATCGGAAAATCTGATTCGTTATTTCAAAGAGGCTAACATTTCCCGGATATACTTTATCCTTCGTAAAGGGAAATGGGATATCCCCGAATACTATGGCGATGGTTCATCGGTCGGAGTGAATATCGGATATCTTATTATGAACCTGCCTTTTGGAACACCATTTACTCTTGATCAGGCATACCCATTTGCGATGGATAAAATAGTTGCATTGGGATTCCCTGATATACTTATTAGACCTGAAAATGCCTATATCTTGCTAGCTGAAAAGCTGATTGGTAAAAAATCAGATATCGTACTCGGCTTGTATCCTGTTTCTACCTGTCTGAAATGGGACATGGTTGAATTCGATAAGAATAATCGGCTGAAGAATATAATAATCAAACAGAACCGGCCAGATCTTAAGCTCGGATGGACCAATGCAATATGGAAACCTGTATTTACTGAATTCATGCATCAGTATTTGAAAGAATTCATCAGCAATAATCCTGATGGTAAGATCAGATTACCTGATAATTCTGTCAGGGAACTATATGTCGGAGATATTATTCGGGAAGCTATAGTACAAGGTATGAAGGTAGATTATGTTACTTTTGGGGAAGGATTTTGCATTGATTTAGGAACTCCTGATGATATGAGAGACTATTTAAAAACCCAATTTTCCCGGGATTAACAAAACGGATACCAATACCATACTTTGACGGCGATCCATACTTCCCATTTATTGTTAGCTTCTTTTTTATAGAGATTAACTTATTGGTTATATAGGAATTTTACTCTAATTTTGTTACAACTTCTCGATTGGGGGGTGCCTTAATATAACGGGCTGAGATCATACCCCATGAACCTGATCCGGATAATGCCGGCGCAGGGAGAAAGTGAAGCAACGAAAATCGTTGTGGATGAGTAGTTAACCTAATACTTTATGAATCATGCTTCGCAGTATTTTTACAGCGTTGTTATTCTTTATGACAATTTCTGTCCTTCCGCAATTTAGTATTGTTGGAGTTATAACTGATGAAAAAGGCACAACGTTAGAGGGTGCCAGTGTTTTGATCAAAGAAAATAACAGAGGCACAGTAAGTGATTCGTCCGGAAAGTTTATGCTCGATAATCTAAGTACCGGCAACTATACCCTTCAGGTTTCCTTTCTTGGATATGAAACCTTTTCAAAGGATATGCATCTCGATCAAAATCTTTCCTTATCCTGTACACTGAAATCAACAAGCTACTGGGGAGAAGAAATCATCGTTCGGGCAACCAGGGCCGGAGAAAATACACCTACAACTTATACGACTGTTAACAAAAATGATATTGAAAAACAGAATATGGGACAGGATCTCCCTTATTTACTGGGGTTGGAACCATCGCTTGTTTATTCATCCGATGCAGGAACGGGTGTGGGTTATACAAGTCTCTGGATCAGGGGAAGTAATATACAACGGGTTAATGTTACTGTAAACGGAATCCCCCTGAACGATCCTGAGTCGCATGGAGTATTTTGGGTTGACTTGCCTGATTTTTCCAGTTCAGTACAAAGTGCACAGATACAGCGTGGTGTTGGAACATCGACAAATGGAGGAGGTGCGTTTGGAGCAACCCTGAACCTTGAAACCAATTATTGCAGTCGTGAAGCATTTGGTCAGATCAGTAGCTCCTATGGCTCGTTTAACACATGGAAAAATACTGTACAACTGGGGACGGGTCTGATAAAAAATAAATGGACTTTTGAAGGAAGGGAATCGTCCATTACTTCCGATGGCTATATCGACAGAGCATTTTCCAGCCTGAAATCGTTTTTTCTCCAGGGAGGATATTATGGTCGGTCAACTACAATAAAAGCTATTGTTTTCGGGGGGAAGGAACAAACATACCAGGCGTGGTATGGTATCGATAAAGCAACAATGGAAGTCGATCCTACATTTAACTGGGCTGGCGCAATCTACGATGAAGGCTGGAACATTATCGGTTATTATGACAATGAGACTGATAATTATCAGCAAGATCATTACCAGCTTCATCTCTCACAAATAATCAGTCCCAACTTGCGGTTTAACGGAGCACTGCATTATACATACGGCAGGGGTTATTATGAGCAAAATTATTCCAACGAGTATCTGGCCGATTATCCGATCGGTATTCAGTATTTCGGGTATGATAGTTTGCTGACGACCGGGGGATATCAGTATTTTTATCACGATACAATATCCTATGGTAATATGATTGTCCGGCGATGGCTTGATAATCATTTTTATGGGACCACATTTGCTCTTCACTACGATGCGTCCGGTCTGCAGTGTACTTTTGGCGGGGCTTATAATCAGTATGCCAATGCCAGGCACTTTGGTGAAATAATATGGGCTGAATTTGCCGGTGATACTGAAAACGGAGAAAATTTTTATAATAACACCTCCGATAAGACCGATGTGAATTTCTATAGCAAGATCGATTATTCAATTCTCCGGAATTTATGTTTTTTTGTTGATTTGCAATTTCGATATATATACTATACCGGAAAAGGGATTGATAAAGGAAATGATACCGTTTCCATCGATGAAACTTATTTATTCTTCAATCCGAAAGCCGGTATATCATACCATATTGGGAATATAGGAATTATTTATGCTTCCTATGCCATTGCCCAGAGAGAACCTATCCGGACCGACTTTCTTGATGCCCCCGAAGGTGTTATTCCAAAACCTGAAATGTTACACGACATTGAAACAGGAATTCGCAAAGAGAGCAAAATATACAACTATTCATTAAATGGTTATCTTATGTGGTATACAAATCAGCTTGTACTTACCGGTGAGATTGATGATGTCGGATCACCCGTCAGGGCAAATGTCGGGGAAAGTTATCGGTTGGGTTTTGAAACAGATGGGTCAATTGCTCTGACGAACTATTTCAAAGCCCGTGCAAATATCGCATTTAGCCTTAACCGTACCAATTTTATACAATTTGAAGGAGAAGATATTGTTGAATATTCTGGCACTCCACTACCATTTTCACCTCCACTTGTAAGTGGTTTTGAATTAAGTTACACTCCTTTCGATGTATTTGAAATTGTCTTTAATGGTAAATATGTTGATCGTCAATACCTTGATCTGACGGGTAGTAAACAAAAAAGTCTTGATCCCTATTTTATTAACAATGTAAGATTGATGTATACAATTAAGGCCAAATTACTTGATGTATGCAGGTTTTCGCTTCAAATCAACAATCTGTTCAATGTTCATTACGCTTCGAATGGATATATCTGGGACGACGTTCCCTACTTCTATCCTCAAGCTGGAATTCATCTGATGGCAGGTATCGATTTGCAATTCTGAATGTTAATAAAAAAAATTGGATATTTTTAATTTAATTCTGATCTTGCATTATAGAATTAAGACTGGTTAGCATAGCAACTCTCACATCAATTATTGCTTTCGACCGACTTATTCTAGGTTTAGTTTTAGGGTTTGAATCAGGGGGTATCCACCCCCTGATTCTCTTTTATGAAGTTATATAGTATCGTTATCCATTTCATTTAAAATCTTTTCAATTTCTTTTTCTGTCTCGTGCAGTTTGCCTTTACAAAATTTAACCAGTTCCGAGGCTTTTTTTACATATACTGAAAGCTGATCAACATCAAGTTCCTGGTTTTCAAGCTTTGCCAGGATAGCTTCCAGTTCCTTATATGCCTCGTTATAATTTAATTTCTTCGATGTCATGGCATTAGTTTTTTTATTGTACTATGAATTTTCCCTTTATGCAGCAATGTCTCTATTGTATTTCCTTCTGATAGATACTCGATCTCTTTCAATGGAATACCACCTTTACAAGTGATGGAGTATCCGCGTTTCAGCACATTTAATGGATCGAGAATTCTTAACCGGTCAATCACGGAATCCAAATCTTTTCTCACCTGCTTTTTACTATTCAATACTTCTCTTTGTATTCTATAAAAGAGTGTTTCGACTGATGCAGTCTGTATTTCTACCTGCCTTCGTGCCATGCGGTCCAGTATAACATCACTTCGATTCAGGTCCTGTTGAATGGTATCCAGTATTTTATGAATCCGGTTGCTCATTGAATGAATGAAATATAGTAGCCCTGTAAGTTTTTGTGTCTGAGTATCCTTCAGATTCAGCTGAAGATTTTTAATGAGGAGAAGAAGATCATTCTTCATGGCTTCAACGAGTGATCTGATTTCATCTGTAATTCTGATTGCCACGGTATTAAGGGCATCTTCAACTCTAGTTAGGTGGTCGATAAGGAACACAGCCACAGCTGTTGGCGTTTTCAGGCGTGTATGCGCAACAAGATCCACCACCGAATCGTCCTGTTCATGCCCGATTCCGGTTAATACCGGCAGAGGAAACTGGGTAATATGATACGCCAGCCAGTAACTGTTAAAACAACTCAGATCGGCTTGTGAACCCCCACCCCGTATGATTACCACTATGTCGAAAAAATCCTCATAGGAATAAATTCTGTCGAGAGCTTTAATAATCGATTGTTCGGCTTCATCACCCTGCATTACGGCGGGAAAAAGCTTACAATAAAATTTATACCCAAAGGAATTATTGACCAGCTGGTCGACAAAATCGCCATAACCTGCAGCAGTTTCCGAAGAAATCACTGCGATTTTCCTGGATAAGAGTGGTAATTCCAGCTCCCTGTTCATTGTAATTACCCCTTCCTCAGTGAGCCGGTCAATTACCTTTTGTTTACGCAGGGCAAGTTCACCAATAGTAAAGGCAGGTTCTATATCGAGGATATTCAGGCTTAGTCCGAATACTTCGTGAAATTCGACACTTGCTTTTACCAGAATGACCAAACCTTGCACAAGTGGTTGTCCTGTGGTGGTTTCAAAATAGGGTTTTATCAACCTGAAAGTCTGTGCCCATATGGTTGCCCGGCTTCGGGCTACAATCTGGTCCGATTCCTCATTTTTCTGAATAAGTTCGAGATAACAATGTCCGCTGTAGTTGATCTTAATTTCACTGATCTCACCGGTTACCCAATACGCTTTCTCAGTACCCGATTTAATGGCTTCCTTAATTTTAGAGTTCAGCTCAAGCAGAGAAAGTGTATTTACGGGCATAATGAATCAGCGTTTTGAAAAAAGTAACGTGTGCCTTCTTCCTGAAAGTTGAATCTCCAGTAGATACAACCCTGTTGCCAACCCGGAAATATCCCGTACATCGATCATAAATTGTTCTCCGGTGATCTGACGCATTTCCTGCCTGTACAAATTGCCCAACAAATCATAGAAATTAAGTATGATGACTTCCTCATCTGTTTCTTCCGGACGATAAATTTGCAGGTAAAAGTACCCGCTGGCAGGATTTGGAAACAGTGTAAAAGAGGTAACAGTGCTATCCTTCATTTCCTCTGCAGATTGAAGCATCCAATCGGCCTTGATCATATCTGGAATTCCATAACCATAAACCGAATCGGGCATGAAAAACTGTGAGGCCGATTTACGGAAAATATTTATTATTTCCATGTTGCTCAATTGAGGATTGGCTTGCCATAAACAAGCTGCCATACCTGCAATTATTGGTGAAGAGGCTGATGTGCCGGAGCTATAGATAAATCTTCCATCGGGGTACTGACTCACTGTAAAATGTCCCTGGGCAGCAACATCAGGTTTCACTCTTCCATCATAAGAGGGACCCCTGGAGCTGAAATCGGTGATAATTCCGAGGGAATCAGTGGCTCCTACAGCAAGTATGCTGTCGGCATCGGCTGGGGCTCCGATCCTGTACCATGCTCCATCTCCCTGATTTCCTGCACTGTTAGATACAATAATACCTTTTGCTGCTACTCTGGTTGCCGCTATTGATGCGGGTGCAGTACGTCCATCCATATCGGAATAACTATGATTTTGAGAAGGATCATCAAATTCGGTATATCCCAGCGAAGAATTTATGACGTCGACACCTATGCTATCGGCATATTCGGCACCGCAAATCCAGTTATATTCTTCAATCAGGTATTCACTATTTGCATCTTCGGTTCGTATCAGAGCATAGTTGGCCCCGGGTGCGCTGCCAATTAACATTCCTTCTTCCCCTCCGGCAAGTATAGAAAAAACAATAGTACCATGATAGTGAGAATCAAAAAGAGTCGCTGTATCCTTGACAAAATCTTTCATCGCAATTACTCTGTTCTCATCCCATACATGGGCAAGCGAAGAAATGATATCTGCATTTGTAAAGCCGGCATCCAGGATCGCTATCAACATACCTTCTCCTCTGTATCCCTGATAATGAAGAAGATCGCCATGCAACATACCAATCTGATTGTAGGAATACCCGTAGAGTTCATCTAAAAGCTGAATACTGGTTTTGAATTTTGATAAATTGAATTTTTCTGATACTTGGGTTAATTCGGGTTTTACCAGAACAATCTCCGGGCGAATGAAATTAAAAGTACGCAGGGTATCCAGATAACCGGTATCGCTCAGTTCAATGAGAGCTCCATTGAACCATTTGGATACATTTATTACTTTAATTCCTTTACCGGCAACCTGATTCAGGTATTCCGGGTCGACAGGAAGATCTTCTTCAGTAATTTCTATCCCCTGGCGGATACGCCTTTCAATTGCCCGCGATGAAAGAAACTCCACGGGACTTTCGATTGAATAGGGTGTATTCACTTTATCAGTGAAGGATATCCAATATTTCGGAAGATTGTATTGAGCGGCAATTACTCCAGTTATCCAAAGAAATATTGAAAGAGAAACGAGTTTCTTCACTTTTTTACTATTGGTGTGATAATCTTTTGAAAGCAGTAAATTCAATTTAAAAATACGAATGCTTTTCCTGAAATAACAAATTATATTACTAAGAGTTTATGAACCGATTTGGGGTCGAATAAAAGGGTAATAAAATAAATCCATCATCCTCTTAACCAGCGGGGCGGAGCAGTGGTAGTCCTATTAAAGTAACGATTATACTGATTGAAAATCAAAAGGGTTCTCTGCTTCCGGGCATAACATCCTCGATGGTCGGTTCTTCGAATTTACCCATGTTCTCATCGACCATTTTAAAGAATTCCTGGTCCCTGGCAATGATCTCTTCTTCGTTCTCAGCCTGTCCGAAATAATAATCAATTTCCGATTTCAATTTCCCCTCATCGGTATAAAATAACCATTTTCCATGTCGTTTGTTATCGACGAACTGCCCTTTAATATACAGATTTCCATTCGGCCAGTAAAATGTATAGGGTCCCGACACTTTGTTGAATGAGTAAAAACTTTTCATTTTAATGGTTCCATCGTCAAAATACTGATTCCACACTCCGTGCTTAATGTTGTTTTTCCACTCAATTTCCTCCGAAACCTGTCCGTTAGGATAGTATTTGCACTCCATACCATGCCTGACCCCTTTGTTGTAGTTTTCCGTTGAAGTGATTGCCCCAGTATAAAAGCTATAATAGGTCCACAGGCTGTCTTTCTGATTATCACAATAATTCCCTTTTCCGGCAATCTCACCGTCGGCATAATAAAAGCAGGTTTTTACGCAGGGTGAATTCTCTTTATAGTTCATGATCACTTTCAGTTCGCCGGTTTCATAAAACCTTCGCATTTCACCCATCGGATTCCCGTCCTTAAAATATCCCTGGTACATGATTTTGCCGTTCGGAAACGTCTTCTCCCAATATCCCTGTTTCCTGCCCATTGAATCGGTCTTGTTAATGGTGTCGTTCTGGGCATTACTAACTATCGTGGAGATTATGATGCAGGAAATAAGAATAAGTATACTACGCATAGACAAACCTTTACAATAAGAATGTTAAATGTAACTAAATTATTGTAGGTACTCAAATAATAATAGTAAACAACAATTCTAACCACAAACAATAGTAAATTAAAGTACAGCTTATGAATTTCGTTTGGACCTGGTGTAAAAATATTATAATTGGAAATTATAAAACCATTTCTCGATTTTATTGACCAATTCTAAATTTGTCAAAAAGTAAATGCGAACATACCGTGTTAAGCAACCTTTTATAGAGTAATTTCATCTGAAAGAATAACTTATATTTGGCCAACCGGATTAAACGCTACAGCTATGAAAAGAATTAGAATGCTCTTTGCCATTTTAGTACTTGTAAGTAGTAGAGTTGGGTGCAATATTGCGCCTCCTCAAGCGTATATCTCGGAAATTTATATTGAATCTCCAACTTCATGGTGGATTGAGTTAGGACTTTATGAAGAATTTACCATTGAAGACTGGTTTGACAGTCTGGTTGTAGAAACCAGTTATGGCAGATCAAGAATTACAGAATACTCAGTTATTGATCTGAGTATGGATGGATGGGGGCTTCCTTACCTGATGATATAACAAACAGTAATCTGGAAGAACCACTGGAAATTGACAGGGAACATGATTTTGTGAACATTTACAGCTATATCGGTGAATCGGTAAATAGCGATTATATTGCATTCGGCAACCACCCGGATTCTGATTTTTTACTTTTCAGAGAAGGTCATTCCATAGCCCGGATCGATCAGTTTGGAGGTTGTCTCAGATTCTATTCCTTAGACAATACTCCCTCAATAGGAGAAAATAATCTGGCGGATGGAGTTTCCGGTACTGTGAGCGGATATTTATTTGATGGATATCACAATCCTGTTCCCGATACGAAAATTTTTAACTATATATGCGAAGTCACTACCGATGAAAATGGTTACTATGAAGGAAATGTATTATCAAGAACCTATATTTTTGATTCAATAAGCATATGGACAGACCAGCGGGAGG
>Ga0299912_10003840_pt1 | contig 12268 bp, 11 predicted proteins | sample RVTome_2_FD_207667 | JGI IMG/M metagenome (GOLD analysis project Ga0299912, IMG submission 207667) | Soil microbial communities from uranium-contaminated site in the Upper Colorado River Basin, Wyoming, United States - RVT95D214 (version 2) ... | reverse complement strand
GAGCTCCACCGGGCAGGGTGCTGGGTAACGCCCAGGAGGGGTGACCCTACGGAAAGTGCCACAGAAACATACCGCTCTTTTTATTAAGAGTAAGGGTGAAATGGTGAGGTAAGAGCTTACCAGCAGCCAGGTGACTGGCTGGCTGGGTAAACCCCACCCGGAGCAAGACCAAATAGGGGGCCAGAGGGACGCCCGGCCCTAACCCCGGGTTGGTCGCTTGACCCTGATGGTAACATCAGGGCTAGATGGATGGTCACCGCTCCGAAGACTGCTTCGGAGTACAGGACTCGGCTTATAGGTTTACTTAGCCCGTTGTCTTTAGAGGTGATAAGCTGCCTCTCTTTAAGTGTTTTACATTGAGGGTCAAAAGATTTAAAAGAAATTTTTGGCTGCTAAAGGAGAGGCGGGGGTAACTGCCTTAGACTGAGCATTAGTCAAGGCAAAAGCAAGAAGAGAAAGAACAGCTCAATGGCTGTGAGCAGGCTTGCCCAAAACTGCTGTGAGAAGCTAAACTTTTCATTGGTTTTAACGTTCTTATTTTTATCGAATGCCATGAATTCTCTAGACCCCCAAGTGCGTGATTTCATTTTGTTCTGTGTAGACAGGCGTGGTGCTGATTGGCCAGCTATTTATGATGAGATGGCGGGAGTGGCTGGGCAGCACCTGTTTAGAGGATTGGGCCGCACCGAGCTTAAGCAACTGGGATTGTCTTTAGCCTTAGACAGTCTGGATGAGACCATTGAGCTGGTGAAACAAACTGTGGCTCAAGACCAGCAAGCTTAAACTTCTTATTTCCCCTGTAAACTGCTACAATAGCTGCCGTATTTCTGTATTATTTCCTGGATAGACGGAGGCAAATTATGCGTTTAAAAAGAGCTGTTCCTGTGTCTGTGGCATTGGCTATTCTGTTGTTTGTATTGCCGATATTGGGTGTTGGTTGTGATTTTGTTACCGAGAAAGTCATCCCTACTATTACATCGCCTGAAACGAACAAGCCTCTTTCCTTCAATAATGATAGTGAACTACCTCCTGAGTTCAATATTCTCAATGAGGCCTGGAAACTGCTGTCTGAGGACTACGTAGACAAAAGTAAGCTGGACCCGAAGACGTTGAGCGAGGGCGCAGTCAGAGGCATGATGCAGTCGCTCGACCCTTATAGCTCTTATGCTGACCCTGAGGTTCACGAGTTAGAGATGAGCACCCTTGAGGGAAAATTTGAGGGCATTGGTGCTGTTATCAGTATAAAAGATAAACAGCTGACAGTTGTGGCGCCGATTGCTGATTCTCCTGCCGAGAAAGCGGGTATCAAGGCCGGCGATAAGATTTTGGAGATCGATGGCCAGCTTAGTTCTAAGTTTAGTCTGATTGAAGCCACCTTGAAAATCCGGGGGCCGAAAGGTACTTCGGTCAAGCTTCTTGTACTTCACGAGGGGGAAAGCGAACCTGTAGAGGTTCAGATAGTCCGGGACGAGATAACAGAGCAAAGCGTTTCTTTGGAGATGCGCGATGATATTGCCTACGTCAGGATTACACAGTTTTTGAAATCTACCGGTGGTGACTTGCAAGATGTTCTAAAAGATGCCATCGATAAGGGAGCCAAAGGCGTTGTCCTTGACCTCCGCAATAATCCCGGTGGTCTGCTTAATGCATCTGCTGATGTCGCCAGTCAATTTCTGGCCATGGGACTGGTGGCTAAGGTTGTGGATAGTGAAGGCAATGAAAGCGTAGTGCCGGTGAATCGGGGTGGCATAGCTACTCATCTACCGCTTATCGTCCTGGTGAATGGTGGTAGTGCCAGTGCTAGCGAGATAGTGGCTGGCGCTTTGCAGGACTACGGCCGGGCCAAGCTAGCCGGTAGCCAGACTTTTGGCAAAGGCAGCGTTCAGATTGTCCGCGACCTCAGCGACGGTTCAGCTTTGCATATAACCTCTTATCGCTGGCTGACTCCATTCGGCAGGCCAATAGACGGTGTTGGGCTGACGCCCGACTTTGCTCTTGAACTAGAAGATGAGGAGCTTGTGGATTGGGCCATCGATTATCTGAAAAGCCAGATTAAAACAGAATTGCTGCCGGTTTTTGCCAGCTAACCCTAGCTCTCGATGGTATCTTTGGTGCTGGGTATTCTGCCGGTGATTCGTTCATCCAGGCGAGTCGTAGCATCAAGAGCCCGGGCCAGAGCTTTGAACAGAGCTTCTGCTTTGTGATGGTCATCGACTCCGCTGAGGACTTTGGCATGGATATTAAGCTTTGCTTCAGAGGCGAAGGAAACGAAGAAATGGCGAATCAGGTCAGCGGGCATTTTTTCGATGCTGGTGTCGTTGAAGGAAGCTTCGAATTCTGTATAGCCTCTGCCCCCGATGTCTAAGGCTACCAGAGCTAAAGCATCATCCATAGGCACCACAGCATGGGCCATCCTGACTATTCCGCGCCTGTCTCCCAGGGCTTGGTTGAAGGCTTTGCCTAAGGAGATGGCTACGTCTTCAACCACATGATGCTGGTCAGGCCCTGTGGCTGAGAGCTTTATGTCGAAGATTCCATGCTGAGCCAATTGACTGAGCATGTGGTCGAAGAACCTGATTCCAGTAGTTATCTCGGACTGTCCCTTGCCCTCGATGTTCAGCTCAACTTTGACGGAAGTCTCCTTGGTTTCCCTGGTCACTGTAGCTTTTCTTTCAGCCATTTTTAACCTCGCTATTCTGATAAGCGCCACATTAACATATTTCTTTTAATGCGGCAATCAAGGCATCGGTGTGTTCTGGCTTGCCGACGCTGATACGCAAGCAGTCCTTCAACTGCGGGGTATCGAAGTAACGGACAAAGATACCCTTCTTTTGCAGTCCTTTATGTATCACCTTTGCTTTGCCGTTGAGTACCGAGCAAAGGATAAAGTTAGCTTGGGATGGATAGACTTTCAGCCAGTCGAGCTGGCTGAGCCTGGTTAGCAGCCGTTCCCGCTCATCTATAATAGCATTAATTGTGCCGCGCAGGTAGCTCATATCTTTCATTGATTCTAACGCTGCCACCTGAGCCGCGGCATTCACATTGTATGGCTGCTTTATTTTCGTGAGATATTTGACCATATTAATCGGGAAAATGCCGTAGCCGACTCTTAGACCAGCCAGCCCTGCCCATTTGCTGAAAGTGCGAAGGACAATCAAATTTGAGCACTTTGGAACCAGAGATGCCACTGTTGCGCCGCTGAACTCAAAATAGGCTTCATCGATTACCACTACGGTAGAAGTATTCAAAAGCTCCAGAACTACCTGTTCAGGGGTTATATTGCCCGAGGGGTTATTTGGTGAAGCTACGAAGATGACCTTTGTCCGTTTATCTAAGGCTTTTTTTACTGCGACGACATTAATGGAGAAATCTTGATTCCTGGCTATACTGACCACTTTGCCACCGCAGACCTCAGTGCTGAAAGGGTACATACCGAAGGTCGGCGGGCAGTCGATTACCTTATCTCCGGGCTCAACGAATAGACGCAGTACGAGGTCGATAAGTTCGTCGCTGCCGCTGCCGGTCAGGATGTATTCCGAGTTTATTCCTGTGTATTTCTCCAGTGCTTTTCTTAGCTCCCTCTGTTCGGGGTCGGGATAGAGGTGATAATAGGCATAATCGGCCAGGGCCTGTTTTACCCTGCCTGAACAGCCGTATGGGTTTTCATTGCCATCGAGTTTGATTACGTTTTCCTCAGGAATGTCGGCACGCTGACTCAATACGTCAGTTGGCTCAATGGGCGTATAAGCCTTCATGGCTTTGAGTTCCGGCCTTATTAATCCCTCAATATCTTCCGATGAAATCATTTCGGTTCTTTCTTACTGTTTTGTAGTCTTATCCTGATTGCTTGGGCATGACCTCTGAGCCCTTCAGCCTCAGCTATAGTTATGGCTGCTTGCCCCAGTTTTTTTCCGGCAGCTTCATCTAAGGCGATAATATTGGTGACCTTAAGGAAAGCCTCTACGCCGAGCGGGGAACTGAAACGGGCACTGCCTCCTGTGGGCAGGACATGGCTCGGCCCGGCGATGTAATCACCCAGGGCTACCGGGGAGCTGCCGCCGATAAAGATACAGCCGGCGTTGCGGATTTTCCGGATGTAACTGGCGGCGTTGCGCAGCATCAGGGAGACATGCTCGGGAGCATAGAGATTGACCAGTTCAATAGCTTCATCAAGGTTATTGACTATGATTATCATGCCTTGGGCTTCTATGGCTTCTGCAGCGATAGTTTGCCGTTCCAGCTTTGGTAACTGTTTCTTTATCTCGCTGTCAATATCCTTAGCTAATTTGGATGACGTGGTGATTAAGATTGCCGATGCCTGAGGGTCATGTTCGGCCTGGGCTATAAGGTCAGCGGCACAAAAAGAGGCATTGGCAGTGTCATCGGCTACAATTATTATCTCGCTGGGTCCTGGAAGGCTCTCTATATCTACTGTTCCATAGACCATTTTCTTGGCTGCAACCACAAAGACGTTGCCCGGACCGCAGATTTTGTCCACCTTCGGGACCGATTCAGTGCCAAAAGCCAAGGCGGCAATAGCTTGAGCTCCGCCTATCTTAAAGGTGTGATTAACCCCGGCGATGTCAACTGCTACCAGGGTCGCTGGCGGGACTGTACCATCTTTCTTTGGTGGTGTGGCTACAATTATCTCTTTTACTCCGGCTACCCGGGCCGGGATGGCAGTCATCAGCACTGTAGATGGATAAGCAGCGGTGCCGCCGGGCACATAGATGCCTACCCTGTTTAATGGGCTGATTTGCCGCCCCAAACCCTGGCTGAGGAAGCTTGATTCAAGTCTTTGCTTACACATGGAATGAAACCTTTTTATTCTGTTTGCTGCTAGCTTCAGCGCCGACACTAGCTTCTTATCCACCTTCTCGTAGGCATCCGAAATCTCGTTTTTACTCACCTCCAACGAGCTAAGTTCAGCACCGTCCAATTTCTTAGTATAGCTGAAAAGTGCCTTATCGCCTTTGGCCCACACCTCAGCAAGTATGCGTTTGACTATCTCCTCCGGAGAGGGTTCTTTTCTCCTTGTCCTGGCTGTAGGTTTCGGGGGCTGGAGGAGTCCATAAGAAGGGGCATCTCTGGTCAATAGAGGTTTTGCCTTTTGAAAACCTTTGACTATTCTCATCTTAGTCACTCTCTACTGCACGGCGAAAGATTTTAACCAGAGAGGATAGTCTCTCTTTTTTGAAGGAGGACTCCAGACTGGTCTTGTTGCCGATAAGACAAGCTGTTGATTGAAAAATGGTGTCCATGATTGTGAGATTGTGCTTGGCTAATGTCTTTCCAGTCTGAGTGTTTTCTATAAGCAAGTCGGCATCTTCCGGCAAGAAGGCTTCGCTGGCTCCCCAGGTAGGAATCAGTCTATACCGGCTGACATGATTGTCACGAAGATATTTATCAGCAATATTTATATATTCTGAGGCTACTCTAAGTGGCGATACCTTAGAATCTTGTACCTGCTTCAATTGCTCGGTATTAGCCACAGGCAAGGTCTGGCTAACTACTGCCACTACTTTTACCTGGCCGAAGCCGAGGTCTGCAAGTTCTGTAACCGGACTTGAAGGAAAGCGACAGAGATGGTCAAGGAGCCAGTCTTTACCTGTTATAGCCAGGTCGAAATTCCCATTGGCTACTTGAAGCGGCATGTCCTGTGGTCTGATCACCTTAACATTAACCCAATCCAGATTGAAACGTGGACGGCGGTTCAACTTATCCTCTGAATAGCCCTGCAGCTTCAAGCCAGCTCTGTTTAGAAATTCTGAAGTTGGTGGTTGCTGATGCCCGTCGGGAAGCGCCAGCCAAACCTTCTCTTCACTAAAATCAGGGCGAAAACTGTTTAAGCTTTTGGCTACGTCTGACTTAATTTTCAGCCATGGCTTGACTTTCATCTCAAGACGCTGGCTGAAATAGGCTATTACCTGGCTAACGTTCTTAGTTTGCCAGCTCTCTTGATTAGCGATGAGAAAGGCATTGGATGAGAGCAGAGTTTTCAGTGGGATTAAGCTTTGTGCCTCTATTTCCGATTCGTCTTTTGCCCACAGCAAAGCCAGGTCAGCATTCTCTGGTGGATAGACTTCAGCAGCTCCCCAAACCGGGAATATCCTGAACTTCCTCAGCCTGAGATTCAAAGCCGTAATCTCTGCCAGATTAGGATACTCAGTCACTATTCGCCAGCTATATTGCCCGGCTGACAATTCCTGGAGGCTGGATATATTTCCGTAGCGACTGGCGGCTAAATAGAGGTTTCCTTTGCTGTATTCTAAATCGGCTATCTTGAGCAGGGCGCTGGTCGGGTACTTAGCCAAAAGCTCTTCAATCCAGTCCAGGCTGCAGATGCCCAAATCGTAATTGCCTACAGCTACCTGAATGGGAATGTCTTTTTCTTGAAATATCTTGGCTGAAAGATAAGGGAGCTTTGTTGATTCAAGTCTATAGGCTCGTGTACCTTGAGTGTAGTCTTTGAATTCGAGCTCTGTCTCTTTCAATAGACAGGCGGTAGCCGATAGGAGTCTTCCCTTGGGTAAAGCTATCCTGACGTAATCCAACTGGCCTCCAGTTATCAATTTATGCGGAGCCTCCTACCATCTTGACGGCTTCGACAATTGATGACGCCTCTTTCTTCTGGTTTCGGGCCTGGTCAATAACAAGAAAGGACGGCGGCTTTTCTTGAACAGCGATTATCCAGTGCCGGTTTGCCTGGCGACCGCTGAAGTCAAGCTCAGTCGCATATCCAGCTTGGCGAAGTGACTGAGCTAACTGAAAGCTGGTTATTATCGAATCAGGTGTCATTTTATCGCATCTGACCAGGATTCCCTGCTCCGTCTTTCGTTTGGCTTGAGGTTGGATCAAATTAATAATAGGGTCAGCATAGAGGGCAAAACCGCAGGCTGGCGTGTTCTTCCCGCCTATGAGCGGGATGAGGTTGTCATACCTGCCACCGCTGCCAATTTTTTCTCCCTTAGCTGAAAACTGGAAGCAAAGTCCGGTGTAATACTCAAAACCCCGGGTGGATGTGATGTCAATTTGGTAGTTACAGCTAAGGGCATCGAGAAAACTGGCAATTTCAGAGAAGTTGTCGAGCGCTGACTTCACGGTAACGGGAATCTGAGGTAGGGCCTTCAGGTTTTCTAAGAAACCACTGGTTTTTCCCCTTAAATCGAGTAACAACGATATCAGCCTGCCAATATCCGAGTTGCTCGGCTTCGTTTCCGTCAGCACTTGCCAGTTGCCGTCAAAAACTTGGTCTAGCAACCTGATTTCCTTGTCAGCTTCCAGCTTTAACTCCTTGAGCAAGGCCTTCAATACTCCGGCATGGGATAATTTTATCTGAATATCACCGACATTTAAGCTGCGTAGAGTTTCGACAGCCAGCAGAATCAATTCTACATCTGATGCCGGTTTGTCACTGCCTATAAGCTCGACCCCGCATTGCCATCGTTCTCTGTTCTCCTTTCCCGTCTCTTCAAAAGCGAAAACATTGGCGACATAAAAAAGTCTGGCTATTTCCTGTTGGGACAGGTTCTCTATGTATAGCCTGGCGACAGGTATAGTACCATCAGGTCTCAGCACTACTCTTTCACCGCTCCAGCCATCCCAATCGAGAAAAGAATACACCTTGCTCAGCATATCGGGAGTAAGTGTGCCGGCGGCGGTGAACAGGTGCAGATATTCCAGAGTCGGAGTCCGCACCTCTTGATAACCCCAGCTGAGACACGACCTGCGAAAGATATCCTCTATATAACGAAAGGCATCTGCGTCTTTGGGAAGTAAATCTCGAGCCCCTTTACATTTTTGACTTGTCATAATTTTAAACCTACCTAGGTTGACCTATTCTACACTAACGAGCTTTCTCGTTCAATTTGGATTTACCGAGAAACATCTGCTAATCCTGCTCATCAAGATTGGCGAAGCGAATAATCTTGAAACCCATCGTTGCCACCACAGTCGCTAACGGGCAGCCTATTTGCTGTTAATCATTGGGTAAATTATAATTGAGCTGTTCTGGCAGTAGATGTTTAAAGTTAGGCTACGATTTATCCCCTTTCTTTTTCTGGCTATCTTGTCGGCTATAGCCTTTGTTTCCAGCGCGGTCAATGCTGACTCGCCAAGAATAGAAATTTTAAGTGTCGATGGCACTATTGTACCTGTAGTTGCCAATTATATAGACCGTGGTATCAACCGGGCTGAATCTGAAGGTGCCGTCGTCTGCATCATTGAATTGGATACTCCTGGAGGGCTTCTTAATGCCACAGAAGATATTGTACAGCGGATTCTGAATGCTAAAGTGCCGATTGTGGTTTATGTCTCGCCAAGTGGTAGCTGGGCAGCTTCAGCCGGGACTTTTATCACCGTAGCTGCGCATGTGGCGGTGATGGCACCGGGGACCAGCATTGGAGCCGCTCACCCGGTAACAGTCGGTGAGGAAATGCCCGAAGAGGTGTCAAAGAAGGTAACCGAATATTCGTCTGCCTGGATCAGGAGTATCGCTGAAATACGAGGGCGTGACCCTGAACAGGCCGAGCTGGCGGTTACAGAAAGCAAGTCATTTACTGCCTCCGAAGCATTGGAAGCCAGGCTTATCGATTTCCAAGCCGATGACCTGGAAAGCCTGATTAGCCAGATAAATGGCAGGAAAATAACTTTAACCAGCGGCAAAGAGGTCGTTATCGATACTACCGATTATGTGCTGAGCAGGAATGAGATGAATGCTGTCGAGCGCCTCCTGCATGTTATCAGTGACCCTAATATTGCCTATATCTTGCTTACCTTGGCGACGATAGGCTTGATTACCGAGATATCAAATCCTGGGCTGATATTCCCTGGAGTTGTTGGTGGTATTTGCCTGTTTCTAGCTTTCTATTCTCTGGGTGTGCTCAATGCTTATTGGGCCGGAGTATTGCTAATACTTCTTGCCTTTGGACTATTTGCCGCTGAGCTTTTCACGCCGGCTTTTGGTATACTTACAGCTGGGGGGCTTGCCTCTTTGGTTTTTGGTTCCCTTGTACTGTTCAGTCATAGTTCACCAGCAATGGAAGTAAATAAGGGCTTAATTGCCGGAGTAACCATCGTAATAGCTGCCTTCGTAATTTTTGTTGTCGGCGCTGTGGTTCGAGGCCAGAGAAGGCGAGCAGCCACCGGTGCTGAAGCGCTGGTAGGAAAAGTAGCTGTGGCTAAGACGCTCCTTGACCCCAAGGGTACGGTTCTCGTTGATGGTGAGCATTGGATAGCCATAGTTGGCAACGGCAAGGTAGAACCAGGAGAGGAGGTGAAGATAACTAAGGTCGAAGGATTAAGGTTGATAGTTACTAAGAAGAAAACTCAAAGGAGGAAAAGATGAATTTAATTCTTATTGCTGGCATTGCCATTTTCGTCATAATAATCCTGGCGGCGGCCATCAGGATTGTAAACGAGTATGAGCGTGGCGTTATCTTTCGCTTAGGCCGGTTTGTCGGTGTTAGAGGGCCGGGGTTTATCCTGCTGATTCCGTTTGTTGAGCGTATGGTGAAGATCGACCTCCGTGTTGTCACCATGGATGTTCCTAGCCAGGAATGCATTACACTGGATACCGTCACTGTTAAAGTTGATGCTGTGGTTTATTTCAGGGTCATGAAACCTGAAGACGCTGTGCTCAATGTGGAGCAATACATCAGGGCAACTTCGCTGCTGTCACAGACCACTCTGCGAAACGTCGTGGGACAATCGGAGCTTGAAGATTTGCTGGCTCACCGAGATAGAATCAATGAAAAGCTCCAGACGCTGATCGACGAAGGCACAGAGCTGTGGGGCATCAAAGTAAGCATGGTGGAGGTTAGAGATGTGGAGATGCCTGAGACGATGAAGCGGGCAATGGCGGCTCAGGCCGAAGCTGAGCGCGAGAGGCGAGCCAAAATCGTGCATGCCGAAGGTGAATTCCAGGCTGCGGAGAAGCTGGCCCAGGCGGCGAAGATTATTGGCACTCAGCCTTCCGCCATTCAACTTCGCTATCTTCAGACTCTGACCCAGATCTCTACCGAAAAAACTAATACTATAGTGTTTCCCTTGCCGATGGATTTGATAGTACCTCTGCTCGGCAAGCTCGGTCAGCCGAAGAAGTAGTTGGAATGTTGCCCCCTGTCGTTATGAGTGGCAGGTAGTAAATTATTCTTTTGTTACCGTGACATCACCGGCCACGATTTCGGCAAGGCTGCCGTCAGAGCGGCGCAGGATGAGGTTGCCGTTTTCGGTCACGGTTTCGGCTTTGCCCTGCTCGACTGCTTCCCCGGTTTTGACCTGTATCCACCTGCCCAGCATTTTCATATTCTCTTGCCATTCTCTATATATGGGTGCTCCAGCCTGAGCCTCTAAGTATAGCTGTTCCAGTTCAGGTAACAGTGTGCTGATAAGCGCAGCCTTTGATATTGTTGCTCCTAGCTCGTGTGACAGGCTGGTAGCTATGTCCGCAATTTCGGGAAAAACGAGGGGGTCGAAATTAACATTTATTCCTATGCCTATGATGGCAAAATTTACCTTGTCTCCCTTGACTTCGTTTTCTATCAGGATGCCGCAGACCTTTTTGCCCTTAATTAGGATGTCGTTGGGCCACTTAATCTGTGCTTCAAGCCCAGCAACTTTTTTAATAGTTCTGACCATAGCCAAGGAAGCTATCATGACAAGCTGTGGCAAATTATCCAGAGAAGGCTTGAGGATAAGCGAAATAGCCAGACTGCCTTCAGGTGATAGCCAGGTTCTGCCCAGACGTCCTCTACCTGCTGTCTGCGTATCAGCTATTATCACAGTCCCCTCATCAGTTCCTTTTTTTGCCAGTTCCTTGGCTGCCTTCATGGTCGTGACAAGGCGGTGATAGTAATATAACCGTCGCCCAACAAACTTGGTGTTCAAACGGCTTTCGATATAGGTTTTTATATCTTTTCCATTTGGCATGTTTACCGTTTTCCCGGAAAATTTAATTTAATAGTTAGTATAGCGATAGCCTCAGGTTATGTCTATTGAATTCGAGAGAGACATCTTGACATTATAGCCGAAGCGAATTACTATTGCCTTTAGGTGCAAAAAGGTAGGTAAGCTGTGGAAACAAAGGATTTGGATTATCTGGTTGATAAGGTTGCTACTTTGATTGTGGAGTCGAATAGGATTATAGTTTTCACCGGAGCTGGTGTCAGCACAGAGTCGGGAATCCCTGACTTCCGTAGTCCCGGCGGAATCTGGACAAGGTTTGACCCTGATGATTTTACTATTCAAAAGTTCATGAGTAGCGAGAAGACACGGAAAATGCAATGGCAGATGCTGGCTGAAGGTAGCCTTGTGAAGGATGCTCAGCCGAATCAAGCTCATTATGCTGTTGCTGAACTCGAGAAGCTTGGCAAGTTAACCTGTGTCATCACACAGAATATTGACAATCTCCATCAAAAGGCAGGAAACTCACCGGACAAGGTCTTTGAGCTCCATGGTAATATGCAATGGGTGAGATGTATGGGCTGTGATAATCGATTTCCGATTGAGGATATTCTCCCCAGACTGGAGAAAGGAGAAGTGCCTGATTGCCATCTCTGCCGTGGCATTTTGAAGCCAGATGCAGTTTTCTTTGGTGAGGCATTGCCGCAGAAGACGCTAAATGATGCTATCCATCATTCTCGGCACTGCGACCTTTTCATCGTTATTGGTTCCACTCTCATTGTTTATCCGGCAGCCTATATGCCTATGTATGCTGTTGAATCTGGAGCTAAGCTGGTTGTTATTAACCTCAGTCCTACACCTATGGATTCTAAGGCTGCGGTGCGTATTAATAGCAAAGCCGGTGAGGCGATGGCTAGGATTGTGGAAAGGGTAAAAAGTCGATTGCCAACACTGAACAAGACTCTCTAGAAGTGGAAAACTGCGGCGAAGGGAAAAGCAAAGCTGAGCGAAGGCAGCAGAAGAAAGCGAGGAGGAAATTCAGGCTCCACGGCGGCAGCCTTAGAGTCATATACCAGAATGTCATCCGTCGGAGGCTAAAGGAAAATAAATAACTATGAAAGGCAGCCTAAAAGTCTTTCGTGGCCGTGGATTACAATGAGTTAAATCTTGTTCGGAGGTAATGATGTGAAAAAGTTGTTGTTTCCAATCCTTATGGTTTTGACTGCAACTATCGGTTGTATGATTGCTCCACCAGTACCTAACCAACCACCAATTGCTTATATAGATTCGGTATCGCCGGTCAATGCCACCCTGGGCGAAACGGTGACTTTCAATGGTTACGGCGTTGACTCTGATGGTATCATAG
>Ga0299912_10003839_pt1 | contig 12269 bp, 9 predicted proteins | sample RVTome_2_FD_207667 | JGI IMG/M metagenome (GOLD analysis project Ga0299912, IMG submission 207667) | Soil microbial communities from uranium-contaminated site in the Upper Colorado River Basin, Wyoming, United States - RVT95D214 (version 2) ... | reverse complement strand
GGAGAAGCCATAGCCGATATCCCAAAAAGGCTGCGATACCTGCAAGGAGAAGAAGATCTAAAAAAGCCATAGGTTTATCCTTTCATTCCTTCTGTTATACAGACTTCCTTTACTTTTGTCATCTTAGGCTTGCATCCTTTAAAAAAATGGTTAAGATGTAAAAAATTATCATATTTGGTTAGGATAGGAGTGGGTCGCGGCCCACTTTTTTTATTGAGTACTGAAAGAACGAATGGATTTAGGACAGCGCATTGAAGATACGATTGCACCCGCCCTTCTCAATAGGGGATTTAGGGTTGTTCGTGTGCAATTACAAGGATCTAAACGAAAAACGCTTCAGATCATGATTGAACGTATGGACGATGTAAATATTACGGTCGATGATTGTGCTCTTGTCAGTCGGACAGTTTCTGTCTTGCTAGACGTAGACGATTCCATTCATGAACCCTATATATTAGAAGTAAGCTCTCCCGGTTTGGACAGGCCCCTCATTACAAAAAATGATTTTAAGCGGTTTTCTGGTTCAACGGTTAAAGTTGAGCTTAAAACCCCCCATGATGGAAGTCGTCGATTTCAGGGGCTTTTGCTGGGAGTTGAAGGGGAACTTGTGAAAATTGAGCTTGATCCCCAAAAGGAAGTTGCAGAGTTTGCCTTTTCTGACATACAAAAGGCTAAGCTTATTCCTGATTATGAAATATCAAGGTCAAGTTGAGGAAAAGATGACGGAAATACACACAGGTCCTGGAAGTCGCGAACTCTTAGTGGTAGCAGAAACTGTTGCTCGTGAAAAATCTATTGAAAAGGACCAAGTTTTAGAAGCCATGGAACAAGCCATTCAAAAGGCTGGCCGTTCTAAATATGGTTATGAACATGATATTCGCGCGAAAATCGATCGCAAAACAGGGGAAATTACCCTTACGCGCTATCGCGAGGTTGTCGAGGAAATTGAAACCCCCTCCACCCAATTGACCCTTGCAGAGGCACAGGCCATCGATCCAAACCTGAAGGTTGGAGACCTTATTACGGAAATCTTGCCTCCCATTGATTTTGGACGGGTTGCTGCACAAACAGCAAAGCAAGTGATTTTTCAAAAGGTACGCGATGCAGAACGCCTCCGCCAATACCAAGAATATAAAGACCGCATTGGCGATATTGTGAGCGGTATTGTTAAACGGGTTGAATTTGGAAATGTCTTTATTGAATTGGGCCGTGCGGAAGCACTTTTACGGCGCGATGAAATGATTCCTCGGGAAAATATCCGCGTTGGTGACCGCGTCCGTGCTTATATCTTTGATGTGAGAGAAGAACCTCGTGGCGCCCAAATTTTTCTATCACGCGCTCGCCCTGAATTCATGTCGAAACTTTTCACCCAAGAAGTCCCTGAAATTTATGATGGGGTTATTGATATTAGGGCAGTTGCGCGTGATCCTGGAAGTCGGGCGAAAATTGCTGTTACAACTTCAGACCCCTCTATTGATCCAGTTGGATCTTGCGTTGGTATGCGAGGAAGTCGCGTTCAAGCGGTGGTGGCTGAGCTTCAGGGTGAAAAAATTGATATTATTCCTTGGTCCGCCAATCCAGCGACCTTTGTTGTCAATGCCTTGGCTCCTGCTGAGGTAGCAAAAGTTGTCGTTGATGAGGAAAGCCAACGCATTGACGTTGTGGTTCCTGATGAACAACTCAGCCTTGCCATTGGAAGACGCGGGCAAAATGTACGTTTAGCCTCAATTCTTACAGGCTGGAAAATTGATATTTTGACAGAGGCTCAAGAATCTGAGCGCCGTACCGAAGAAGTAAAAATACGCTCTCAACTTTTTGTTGAAGCACTTGATGTGGATGAAATGATTGCTCACCTTCTTATCGGAGAAGGCTTTACAAAGGTTGAAGAAGTTGCTTACATCGACTTAGATGAGCTTGCCACTATCGAAGGCTTTGACCGGGATTTGGCGCAAGAGCTACAAAACCGTGCAAAAACATATCTCGAAACACAAGAACGCCATTTGACAAAACGTCTAAAGGAGCTCAAGGTAGCTAAAGATTTAAAATCCCTAGAAGGCCTTGATCTCGATGTTCTCGTTGCCCTTGCCGAAAAAGGGATTAAAACACTTGATGACCTTGGTGATTTAGCAGGCGATGAGCTTCTTGAGCTTTTGCCAGAAGGCCGCCTTACTGAGGATAAAGTTCAACAAATTATTATGGCAGCTCGCGCCCATTGGTTTGAAGCTGAGGATAAATCAACCGAAAGTTAGTGGTTATGACGGATACGGACGAAAAGACAAATGATAAAAAGCCACTGACGCTTTCTTCAAAAACACTGACTTTAAAAAAAGGCGGTGAAGAGGCTCATGTGCGTCAAACCTTTACCCATGGCCGTTCCAAAACTGTAACCGTAGAGGTAAAGAAAAAGCGTGTCATCCTCCCTGGACAGAGAGGAGGAGGAAATGTATCAGCTGATGGAAAGCCTCTCAGCAGCGCTGGACTTACCCATCAGCAAGTGGAGGAACGTCTTAAAGCTCTCCATGGAGCCATGCAAACACAAACGGCTGAGTCAGAGCGTTCTCGTCAAGAAATGCTTAAAGAACAAACCCGCCTGAAAGAGGAAGAAGAAAAGGAAAAAGGAAAAGGAGAAGAGTCCGTCTCCTCCCTTACAGAAGAAGTTCCTACAGCGGAAACTCTTCCCACTTCTCCAGCCGCCAATGTTCATAAAAAGAAAACAGTCTATACCTCTTATGCTAGTGAGGAAGAGGAAGAAGCAAGCCGTCGCGGCAAAGGAGAAGCAAAGGTTAAAGCGCCTCTCGTTAAAAGGGTTGAACCACGTCGACGCAGCGGTAAACTTACGATCGTTCAGGCTTTAAGGAGTGATGAAGATAAACCAGGGCGAAGCCTTGCTGCCATGAGAAGACTGCGCGAAAAGCGCAAAATGGCAGGGATGGAAGCACCTCAACAAAAGGTTGTCCGCGAAGTTGTAATCCCTGAAGTTATTACAGTTCAAGAACTCGCCAATCGACTCGCTGAACGAGGTGCAGACGTTATTAAAGCACTTATGAATATGGGCGTAATGGCCACCATTACCCAATCTATTGATGCAGATACGGCCGAATTGATTGCGACTGAGTTTGGTCATCAAGTCAAACGCGTGTCTGAGTCAGATATCGAAATTGGTCTCCATATCAAAGAAGAAGATACGACCCAAATGAAGCCTCGTCCTCCTGTTGTGACTGTGATGGGACACGTGGATCATGGAAAAACATCCCTTTTGGATGCTCTCCGTAAAACGGATGTGGTTGCTGGCGAAGCCGGTGGAATTACACAACATATTGGCGCTTATCAGGTTGCCTTAAGCTCGGGCGATAGAATTACTTTCATTGACACCCCGGGCCATGCCGCCTTTACGGAAATGCGGGCACGCGGAGCAACGGTCACCGATATCGTTGTCCTTGTCGTCGCAGCTGATGATGGGGTCAAAGATCAAACAATTGAAGCCATTCACCACGCTAAAGCCGCCAATGTGCCCATTATCATTGCCATTAACAAAATTGATAAGCCTGAGGCAAACCCAGAACGCGTCCGCAATATGTTGATGCAGCATGAGATTTTTCTCGAGAAAGTCGGTGGCGATATCCTGGACGTGGAAGTTTCGGCAAAGCAAGGCACTAACTTGGAAAAACTTGAAGAAACCATTCTTCTTCAGGCAGAAGTATTAGACCTTAAAGCAAATCCAAACCGACTTGCTGAAGGTGTCGTCATAGAATCCAAGCTTGAGCGTGGTCGTGGTGTCGTTTCAACCATTCTTGTGCAGAAGGGCACACTTAAGGTGGGTGATCTTTTTGTGGCAGGCGCTGAATATGGCCGCGTCCGAGCCCTTCTCGACGATCGTGGCAATCAAATTGAAGAAGCCGGTCCTTCCGTTCCTGTGGAAGTTTTGGGCTTTAATGGCGCTCCTATGGCGGGAGATGATTTTGTTGTTGTTGAAAATGAGAATAAAGCTCGCGAAGTTTCCGAATTCCGGCAACGCCGTGCCCGTGAAGCCAAATCAGCCCTCTCTGCACGGGGAACAATGGAACAAATGTTCTCCAAAATCGCTGCTGGTGAAATAAGAGAACTCCCTATAATTATTAAATCAGACGTTCAAGGATCTATGGAAGCCATTAGTGGGAGTTTGACAAAACTTGCTACCGAGGAAGTCAAGGTGAACATTCTTCACTCAGCCGTAGGTGAAATTACGGAAAGTGATGTGACGCTTGCAAATGCTTCTCATGCGATGATCGTTGGCTTTAACGTGCGCGCCAACCCGCAAGCACGGGAAGCTGCTCGACGCGATGGAATTGAAATTCGTTATTATTCCATCATTTATGATGTGGTGGATGATGTAAAGGCCGCACTTGGTGGACTTTTAGCCCCCACATTGCGGGAAAAATATCTGGGAGCCGCAGCCATTCGCGATGTCTTTACCATCACAAAGGTTGGGAAAATTGCTGGCTGTATGGTGACAGAAGGCCTGGTCAAACGCGGGGCGAAAGTTCGGCTCTTGCGGGATAACGTTGTCATTCACGAAGGAAACCTCAAAACTCTCAAGCGCTTTAAGGATGAAGTTAAGGAAGTCCGCGAAGGGTATGAGTGCGGTATGGCCTTTGAAAACTATAATGATATCAAAGCGGGCGATACCATTGAATGCTTTGAAATTGAAGAAATCACACGGACCCTGGACTAATGCGTGGATCAAAAGGCCCTAGCCAACGCCAATTACGCGTGGGGGAAGAAATCCGTCATATTTTGGTTACTGCCCTATCCCATCGGCACTCTGGAAATGCAATTCTTGATGGCGCCTCAATCACGGTCACAGAAGTTCGGGTAAGCCCGGATCTTCAAAACGCAACAGTATTTATCTTGCCTTTGGGTGGGCAAGATACACCTAAGATCTTGATCGCATTCAAAGAAATGTCTTGGTTTTTCAGAAGAGAGGTTGCGCACCAGCTCCAAACCCGCATTGCACCACGTCTTGTATTTGAAGCAGACATCTCCTTTGATGAAGCGGATCGTATTGAAAAGCTGTTGAGTTCACCCAAAGTAAAGCGGGATATTGAAAGGGAAAAACCCTGACTCTCCTTATAATAAAAAGGCCAATTAATTGGTTTTCTTCAATTTCAAAAATAGATTGATAAACAATAGATTTTAAATCTGATAAATCAAACGCTTAATTCTTAAATATCTTCTTGATTTTATAGTATTAAAAAAAGGCTAAAATACCTTGACTTTGCCTCATAAAACCGCAAAGTTACCCTATCGTTTCACGCAATTATTCTGGGTCAATGCAGCAAAGTTCAGGTAAGCTCACAACCATTTTTCTATCACTTGTGATTGCTTACGGCCTGGTGTTCTTCATTTCTTTAAATAGTCGCGAGGGCATTGAGGGTGAAACTGATGCCTTAACGGTCGCTCACTCAGATGGTGATGGGGAAGAAATCACTGAGGGTGAAGAAGGTCCCTATACGGAAACACTTATCATTACAGAAGGCGATACGCTTGCAAGCATTTTGGGACGACTGGGCATCCCCGCAACCCAAGCGCATGAAGCCATTTTGGCTCTATCAAAAGTGTTCAACCCAAAAGACCTTAAGATCGACCAAAAGGTTTATGTCATTTATGATTCCCAGCCCGAAGGCGAAGCTTACGATCTGAAGTTCCTTAGATTAAAAGATGGGATTGAGCATGAAATTGAACTTGTGCGAACCGGTGGAAATGTTTTTGAAGCAACAAAATATAAAAAGGAGCTTAAACACGAACACACAAACGTGCAGGGAAATATTAAGATAAGTCTTTATTCGGATGCTTTAAAAGCGGGAGCTTCGCCAAAGATGCTCTATGATATGATCAAAGCATTCAGTTATGACATTGATTTTCAACGCGATATCCAGCCAGGTACAGAATTTTCTCTCTTCTACGATACCTATAAGGATGTAGAATCCAATCTTGAACGGCCTGGAGAACTTTTGCATGCAAAGCTGGTCCTTGATGGCAAACCCCTTGAAATTTACCGTTTTCAACCCTCGGGGGGCGTGCCAGGATATTATACAACCCAAGGCGAAGCCATCCAAAAGGCCCTCTTGCGAACACCAATTGATGGCGCACGCCTCACATCCGGCTTTGGGAATCGTAAACACCCCATCTTAGGTTTCACAAAATTGCACAAAGGCGTTGATTTCGCGGCCCCCAAGGGAACGCCGATCATGGCCGCAGGAGACGGCGTTGTTGAGAAATGTGGCCCCTACAGTACGTATGGGAACTATATCTGTATCCGTCATAATGGAAACACAAAAACCGCTTATGCCCATCTCAGCCGCTATGCAAAAGGCACCAAGAGAAACGCTAGAGTTCGGCAAGGTCAAATTATCGGATACGTTGGAGCTACAGGGCGCGCTACCGGCAACCATCTCCATTTCGAACTGATTCAAGATGGCAAGCACATTAACCCGCAGAAAGTAGCACAGCTTCCCAAATCAAAACTCATTGGCAAGACCCTGAATGCGTTTAAAGCCTTCATTGCTAAGGTTGAGAGCATGAAGAAAGAAAAGGAACGAGCTGGAACGCTCGTTGCTTCTGCGAAACAATAATTGTGTTCATTGTAAAAAAAGCAACCATTTAGAAATAACCTCATAACTACCCCTCCACATCATCCTGCCCATTGTCCTCCCGAATTTATTTCGGGATCTCATTGTCACAGAGATCCTGAATGATCCCGGCTCAAGGCCGGGACTAAAGGTTCAGGAGGACAACAATATGAGGATGACAATAGGGAGAGATGACAAAAGTATAAGACAAGATAACATGGATGGAATACTAGGCACTGATCCCTGAATACGGATCACTGAATTGGCGTCCCCTACGGGATTCGAACCCGTGTTGCTGCCGTGAAAGGGCAGCGTCCTAGGCCTCTAGACGAAGGGGACTTGGTGTGCTCTTCTTACAGAAGATGCCTATCAAAATCAAGAAAGAAATTCATTCTTGTTCACTCTTTACACGCATAAAGGCGGGGATGTGCTCTCCAAACCCTATTTCTGGCTTTAAAGGTGGAGGGGGCTCTATTGGCTTTTTAACAGGAGTCGATCTTTTCTGTTGGGGAGCAGCAGCTATTTTTTCTTTTGGTTTGCTTCCCATATAATCTGAGCCTAATGGATATTCCTGTATCGTTTTGTTTAAAGATTTAAAGATCAAGCTTAAATGTTTTTCCTCGTGAGGAGACACTAAGGTAAAGGCCTTCCCTTCTTTGCCGGCCCGGCCCGTGCGTCCAATACGATGAATATAATCTTCAGGATTAACGGGAACATGAAAGTTTATAACGGCCGGAAGATCTTCAACATCAAGTCCTCGTGCTGCAACGTCGCTTGCAATTAAAAGTTCAATGGTTCCCTCTTTGAATCCCTTGAGGGTCTCATTTCGAACGGCTTGATTTAAATCTCCATGAAGAGGGGCGACCTTAAACCCGTACTTTTTCATAGAATTATAAACAACATCAACTTCCCGTTTTCGGTTACAGAATACAATGGCATGCTTGAGTTTTTCGCGCTCTAAAAGAGCTCTTAAGGCATCCCGTTTGTCTTTTTCTAAAACCCGCACGATATATTGCTCAATACTTGTTGCGGCGTTTGTAGGGGAAGAAATTGTGATTTCCTCAGGGTTTTTCAAAAATCTCTTGGTCAGGGTTTGGATTGACGGGGCCATGGTTGCAGAAAAAAGGGCGGTTTGATGGGGCGGGAGAAGAGATGCTATCCGTTCAATGTCCGGTATAAAGCCCATATCCAGCATGCGATCGGCTTCATCGATCACAAATATTTTGACATCATTGAGAAGGATTTTCCCTCGCTCATATAAATCTAAAAGACGCCCTGGTGTTACAATGAGGACATCAACTCCTTTTGTGAGCTTTTTCTCTTGATCTACAAAAGATTCACCACCAATTAAAAGAGCGACCGTGAAACTATGATATTTCCCATAGATTGCAAAGTCATCTGCGACCTGCGCTGCAAGCTCGCGCGTTGGTTCAATAATCAATGACCGAGGCATCCGTGCTTTCGCACGACCTCGGGTTAACATATCCAGAAGGGGTAAGATAAAGGATGCTGTTTTCCCAGATCCTGTCTGGGCCAAAGCAATCAGATCTCGTCCCTCTAAGAGAAACGGAATTGCTTTTTCTTGTATTGGTGTTGGGGATACATATCCCACATCGGCAATCGCTTGCAAGGTTTTAGCGTTCAACCCTAATTTTTCAAATGACATTACTTCCATACTTTGAATAGGCTTTTCTAACACTAACATCTTAAGGGCTTAGTTTTTAACAAATGTCAAATACTTATTTAAAGAAGTGTTAAAAAGAAATAAAAAATGAGGCTTTTGTGAAACAGCTCTTATGAAAAAGAATTGCAGCGTAGCAGGTTTGCGGAAAAATCACCCCCCACTTCGTCATCCCGGAACTTAGAAACCCTCCCGAACATAGTGAGGAATAGGGTTTCTTAGCATCCGGGACCCAGAGCAGTATTTGAATCAAATATTTTCCTGGGTCCCGGACATTAAGAAAACTTAGCGCTCACTTTCGTTCGCTGAACCCCGGATTTAATCCGGGGTAAATTCCGGGATGACGAATTTTTTAGAGCTTTCTGCAACACTGCCATACAGCTACCTGCTCCCCTACCCCTTCGCTCGTATCAAGCGGCCCTTTTCCCGCTGCCAGTCCCGTTCTTTTTCCGTTGCGCGTTTGTCGGCTTTTTTCTTACCTGTCCCAAGACCAAGCTCAACTTTCGCAATGCCTCGTTCATTAAAATAAAGGGACAGGGGGACAAGCGTCATTCCCTTCTTACGAATAGCCCCTAGAAGGCGATTCAACTCGCGGCGTCTCACTAGAAGTTTTCGAGGGCGTTTTGGCTCATGGTTAAAGCGAGCTGCTTCATTATATTCAGGAATAAAGGAATTGATGAGAAAAAGCTCCTCCCCACCCCCTTCATCAGAAGCATAGGATTCGGCAATACTGCCCTTCCCTTGGCGTAAGGATTTAACTTCACTACCATAAAGGACAATGCCAGCTTCAAGTGTATCCTCGATAAGATAATCAAACCGCGCCCGCTTATTAAGAGCAACGACTTTTTTAGTGGAGGTCATCGCTCCCTCGCAACAGCCATGGGTTTCAAAAGCCCCAGATTTGTTAGGGCCGTCTCAATAGCCTCTTGTGTCTTTGGGCTTAAGGGAGCAAAAGGCAACCGAGATTCATTCGATACCCCATGGACAAGGGCCATAGCATACTTAATGGGAGCAGGGTTGCTCTCTAAGGCCAATGCAGAAACCAGTGGAAAAATTGTCTTCCATATGGTTTTAAATGTATTCAGATCACCTTCTTCCCAAGCCTTTCCTAGGGCTACACAAAGGCTTGGAGCAACATTGGACGCATTCATAATGCCCCCATCTCCGCCCATTGCCAAAAAAGCAGCAAGGGGATCATCGTTGCCTCCAAAAAGGCTGAAGCGATCACCAAGCTGACGTTTAAGTTCGGAAACCCGTACCAAACAAGAGGTCGCATCCTTAAGCCCTTGGATATTCTTGAACGACGCAAGTCTTATCACCGTTTCAAGAGAGATCTCCACCCCTGTACGGGTAGGATTATTGTAAAGGAGGATGGGAAGGTCCACGTTTTCACTAATCTTTTTATAATGTTGGTAAAGACTTTCTTGGGACGGCTTTACATACCAGGGGTTGATAATCAGAGCTGCATCCGCTCCTGCCTTTTGGGCTTGATGAGTGAGTGTAATCGTATCTTCAGCCGAAAGAGCTCCTGTCCCAGCTATCAACTGAGCATTTCCTTTGCAAACGCCCGCACAAATTTCGAGGATGCGTTTTTGTTCCTCCTTTGAGAGAAATAAAGATTCACCCGTTGTACCGCACGCAACAATGCCTTGAACGCCTGCCTGAATTTGGAGAGCGACTAATTCTTCTAGCTTTTTTTCATCTACCTTCCCATCGCGGAATGGTGTAATGATAGCGGTATAGATTCCTTGGAACATGCGGTATCCTTTAAATGAGATGAGTCCTTCCATGACAATACCTTTCTTTAAAAAGCTCTACAAGGCATTCTCTCTCGGAATGTGCATTACAACCTCCCTTCACGCCCTCTCTCCAGAGCAAGAAGTAAAGGCCTGCAAATCGGCCCTCTTAAGCCAAATCAATGAACAAAAGAGAGTCGAGGCCAAAGGATGCCCCACAGCTCAAAATCTTGTCTATTGGCTGGGTCTTCTAAGGAAACCTGAACAATTTACGCCTCAAGAACTGATGGGTTTCTTGAGTACACATTCCCATTGGCCTCAACATAAGACCCTTTGTAAAAAATCTGAAGAAACAATTGCAAAAGATGGCTCAGATAAGGAAATTCTTACCTGGTTTGGGAAATATCCCCCTCAAACGCCCGTGGGAGCTATGGGCTATGCCAAAGCCCTTCTCACTCATAACGAAAAGACAAAAGCAGGCAAAGTTGTGGTTTCAGCATGGCGAACGATGGAGTTTACAAAAAGTGAAGAAAAGAAATTCCTGGCTTCATTTAGCCCTTTCCTTCAGGAAAAAGATTATCATGCCCGCCTTCAATTCCTTCTTTGGAATGAGAGCGTAGACGATGCAAAGCGGCTGCTGCCGCATGTTTCTGCTTCTGCTCGAAAAGTCGCAGAAGTGCGACTTGGGTTTTTGAATGAGCCGTCGGATGCCCTTCAAAAAATGGGTTCCCTTTCTGCAAAATCGCAGCAAGATCCAGGCCTTTTATATGAAAAAGCCAGATGGCATAAAAAGCAAAAGGAATTTCAAGAAGCGGCCACCATTTTAAGTAAGGTTCCTTCCGCCCTCACCACTGCAGAAAAATGGTGGAAAGTCAGGAGTTATATTTCGCGCGAGTTCATTGAACTTCGTGATTATCAAACTGCTTACAATGTCCTTCGTCGTCATGCCCTTCAGCCAGGGCCTGAATGTTTTGCGGATGCGGAATGGTTGATGGGATGGTTGGCTTTGCGGTTTTTAAACAAGCCAAAAGAAGCCCGAACTCACTTTGAAACGCTGTATGCTAACGTTGAAAGCGCCATTAGTAAGGCGCGGGGAGCCTATTGGGTAGGTCGCACCCATGAGGTTCAGAAGAATATAGAGCTTGCAGCCAAATGGTACCGCAAGGCAGCTAAGTATAAAACGACTTATTATGGCCAGCTTGCGGCTGCTAAGCTTCAGGACACCCCATATCCCTCTTTAGCTTCGAAATTAAAGGCAACTGCTGAGGAGAAAAAACGATTTGAACAAAACGATCTCGTGAAAGCGGCTTATATTCTGAAGAAGCTTGGAAAAGATGCTGCTACCGAACTCAGCAAATTTCTTGCTCAAATTGCAACCCAAGCAAAAACAAAAGGAGAACGAGAACTTGCCGTTCATCTCGCTCATACACTTTCCCCCTATGATCTTGTCTGGACAGCAAAAAAAGCCGGGCACAAGGAGCCAGTCTTATTGACCAAGGCTTATCCAGCTTATGACATTCCTCGAAAAGGCCAGAGCATCCCAGAAACAGCCTTTATCATGGCCATTGCCTACAAAGAAAGTATGTTTAACCCTACAGCCTGTAGTCCAGCAAATGCCATGGGTCTCTTACAGGTTTTGCCTAAAACAGCGGCCGATATGGCTAAGGGGCTAGGAATAAGTCATAAAGTTCATCAGCTTTTTGATCCTCATCATAATCTGATTTTGGGGTCTGCCTTCCTCGCTGAACTTTTGAAGGATTATGATCATTCCTATGTCTTGACTATCGCTGCCTATAATGCTGGTCCAGGACGCGTCAAACGCTGGTTAGAAGTCTTTGGAGATCCCCGAAAAGGGGAAGTCGACATTCTTGATTGGATTGAACTGATCCCTTTTGCCGAAACACGCAATCACGTCATGCGGGTTTTAGAGAATGTGACGAATTATCGATGTTTGAAAGGCCCTCCAAAGAAAACGCTTATTCATGATTTGCAGCGATAGCTAATCATAGCCTGATTTCACATAAGTTTGATTGTTTTTGTAGAACATTTATAGAAAAATAAATATATCATAAGTATAGAGTACAGTTAAACCTAAAAATAAAATCCTTTAAAATCCTCTATTAATCAGTCAATAAAACAGATGACAAAGTAAGGATTACATGGTAATGTGGGCTTATGGATTTAGAAGATGCCCGCAAATTAACGCAAGACGCGCAAGAAACCCTTCGGTTAAGGGCCGTGAAA
>Ga0299912_10003838_pt1 | contig 12269 bp, 5 predicted proteins | sample RVTome_2_FD_207667 | JGI IMG/M metagenome (GOLD analysis project Ga0299912, IMG submission 207667) | Soil microbial communities from uranium-contaminated site in the Upper Colorado River Basin, Wyoming, United States - RVT95D214 (version 2) ... | reverse complement strand
CAGCAGGAGACGGCTGGCCTGGTCTTCAGGATTGGACAGTAGATTCTCCTGCAGGAGCGACGTTATCTGAGTGTAGCGCTGCTTGAAATCTGCCCCGGCGAACCAGAGCCTCGCCTGTTCGTATCGCCATTGCCAGCCGTCCTGGCCCTCGAGAGCTTTGACGTTGTCAACGATTTGCTGGGCTTCTGCCGAGTCCTTGAGAACCTGTTCACATGCCAAAAGTCGGCGCTTTAGAGGAATATCGCTGGGCAACTTCTCTGCAAATGTTTTCAGAAGCTCATAGGCTTTATCCTGTTTTTGCCACTGTGTGTATAACTGAGCGAGCAGCAGAGCTAACTCACGCTGCGTGGCAGGTTGCTCAATGCGAGCTAATGCATCCTTAATAACCGCTTCGCATTCTTCGAGATTATTCTGCCGATTCAGCAAAATCGCAAGATAAGTAACCAGCTCCACAGCTTCAGGCCAGTCCCTGGTGGCCTGCTTTAGTATTGATATTGCCTCCTTTGCTTTTCCCTGTGCGATAAGTAGCTCAGCCTCAGCCAAAACAACGCTTGGCGCGGCAGGAGGTTTTTTCTTTAGCTGCGTCAACAAGTCCTGTGCCCGGCTGAGATTGTCCTGCTGCATCGCAAGCTGGAGCTGCAAAAGCTTAACATCGGCCACACCTTCGGCGGCTTTCTCCAGCAAGGCCAGTGGCTCTTCTATATCCTGCCACATTTCGGCAGTCGGAGGGGTTGGCTGCATCGCCAGCAGATACATTCGAGCTCGCAGGTAGTATAACTTGGCTTCGAGAATCTGCGGCGAAAGTTGCGATGCTCTCTGGGCTTGTTCCGCCACCTCGGCCCAATTTCCGGTCCGAGCCAATAGCGTGACAAGAGCGATGCGTCCGGCAAAGAAATTGGGCATCTCCGAAACCAGCCTGCGCAGCTCTCTTAGCGCCGCTTGCATGTCACCTAATCGTGATAGTGCTGTTGCCAGAGCCAATCGTATTTGGGCAGATCGGTTACCCAATTCGACCGACCGTCGCCATGACTTGACCGCCCCGTACATATCTTCTTTCTGCTCAGCTATGACGCCCTCAAAGAAGGCGACTGTTTCAGGCCAGAGGTCCTTCTCGCGGAGTTTGGATATGCACTCTGTGGCACGCTCGGGCTGACCGCCGCGAATAAATAACTCCGCTGCCATTGGCAGAAAATCCCACGGCTGCGAAGCAAACTCTTTCAGGCCAGCTTCAGCTATTTCCACCATCTTTGCCGGTGACCGCGATTTTAGTGCCCACTGAGCCCAAATTTGCCACAGCGAGAGGGTTGCTGGCTTGACAGCCTGTACGACAGCGAGATGTTTTTCTGCTTTATCTAAAACGCCGGCGTTTATAAACTCCATGGCCAGACGCAGCCTTACATCCGGATCAGTCACGTCCAGTTTCTCCGCCTGTTCGAGGTCTGCTTTCGCTTCAGCCTCTTTGCCGCTTTGTAGGAAAAAACCGGCACGGATTATATGCGCAAGAGCCGAGGAGGGATTCTTGTCTACTGCTTGATTGAACCAGTCTGCCGGATCAGGAAAATCGTCTGGCCGCTGCTGCGCAAGCCGGCCCAGTGTTTCGTAGGCCAATACCTGGTCAGGGTGTTCCGCAATGATGCTTTTTAGTTCCGTAGCCGCCTCAGCGAATTTGCGTTGTGCAGCCAATGCCACCGCCAAAAGCCTGCGAAGCTCAGGGTCTTTATTCGTTTCGATCTGTCTTTTTGCGATTAGTTCAGCCTCACCGGGGCTACGGATTGCCAGATAGATTCCTATTAGCCGCTTGGCGGATTCGGCGTTGCTCTTATCTGTCCTCAAGACCTCCCGATAAGCTGCAATTGCCTGCTGAACCCTCTTTGGCGTGCTCGGCCTGATATTGAGCTGGGCCTCAGCGTACTTGAGCAGGACATTCACGTCACTCATATTGACACCCAAGTAGCGGCCAAGATTACTGGCAGCTTCTTCCCACCGCTGTTGTTTATATGCCTCGAGCCCAGCCGGCAACGCATTCGCCGCTCTTCTGCTTCTCTGCCATCGCCGCAAGCCTACGGCTGTCGCGCCCAAAACGATAAAGCCCATCAGCAAAACGATTGCTAATTTCCAGTTAAAGTATCTCTTGGCCATCTCCTATCCTTTCCGGCTATCCACATTAGTAGAACTGCCTGACAAAGTTGTGCGCCATTTTCTTGACTGTTTGCCAGCATATCCATAGATCCATCCGCAGCGAGAGATTTCTGACATACTCGGTATCGTAATGTATCCATTCCTGGAAGTCCTTGCCTGGTCGCCGAGTTCGACACACTTGCCACAGGCCTGTAATGCCCGGGCGAACCGAAAGCCGGGCGTCACGCCACCATGGACATAACCTGTTCTCTGATTCCGGCGAAGGTCTTGGCCCGATGACGCTCATCTGGCCGAGCAGAACATTGAGGAATTGAGGTATCTCGTCGAGGAATGTGTCACGCAGGAATCTGCCAGCGGTACTGATGCGGGGGTCATCAGCGATCTTAAACTGCGGGCCATCGACCTGGCTGATAACTCTGAGTTTTTCCTGTATCTCACCGGCGCCCGCGTGCATGGTTCTGAACTTCAGACAGTTAAATGCCTTTCCGTGTAAGCCCTGGCGCTTGTCCTTGAAGAATACCGGGCCTGGTGAGCTCAACTTTATTGCCAGAGCAACAAGTGGCGTCACGGGCGCAAATAATATTAGTACAATTAAAGCTGCAACAATATCGGCAATCCGCTTAAGTGCCCGTGCGTACGAAAACCATGGCCAGGTGCGGAAAACCGCCTTGATCCGTTCTTTCTTGTCCAAACTAATGCTTCGATAAGAGAGATGAATCGCACCATGCATTGGTGACGCACTGCCGCTCTGTTGGCTCGATTTGGTTCCTCTTATAACGCGGTTTTGTATGAATTCATCCCGCTGCACGGTAGCGCCCTGGAAAATGATTGACGAGTCTATGGCGGCACCCTCTTCAATCTTGGCGTCATCGCAAATGATTGTCGGGCCTACCACGATCGCATTAGGGCCGATATCAACGTTCTTTCCCAGCAGCACTTTGCCCACCAACCTTGAAGCAGGCGATATTTTGTTGGAATCTTGGGCTTGGAGTTTCGCGGTCGAAATCTTGGAAAGGTAAGCCATGCAAAAGCTCAGAAGCCCGTCTTCGGTGTGAAGGTCGAAGGCGGCACCAGCCACGTCAATGGCTGAAAGCGTCAGCGCAGCCGAGCTGCACCTTTCCAGAAAAGCTGAAAAAGACCGGGTCAGAGTGCCGTCTGACAGGATCCGGTCGAGAGCGCCTCTCTTGATAAAGACATGATGAGGCCAATCGGAAGGCATAAGCGCAGGTGCTATGGAATCGGTATACACCCGCTGGAAGCCAGCCACTTTGCCCTCCGTCGTCAGTAGTACTTTTTCGCGATACGCCAATAAATCTGGCTCGGAATGGACTGCCAGCACATCTGCCTGAGTTTCAGCAAGCACTTTATCCAGCAGATCTTCGTTCACTTGTGTAACAAATCGCCCGTTGGAGAATGCCACCCACAAGTTGCGCCTGGTTCTTCGCATCAGCTCCGAAGGAACTGGCACACTTTCAGCATAAGATATTATCTTCGGTCTTGCACCCCAGCGAAAACATCGCAGCACAACATCTTGATGGTAAAGATCGCGAGGTTCGATGTGCCACCCCTGGGGAATGGCACAAATCGCCGTTTTATTGGAGAGTCCAGGCAGACTCGTGTTGGTTAGCGCGCGGAAAATAAGACCTGAAATGGGTCCAGTAGAAAACGCGGACCGAAACAGATTTTCGCCGTTATCGACCGCCGAACGCGTGTGCTCGTGCACGATAATAAAGTTCATTTGAACCCAGCACCGAAGTGAAGCGCTAACAAAAGACCAGACTTTCTATTCCTTGCCTTGCTCAGAAGCGTTGGTTTTCTCGTGCTCGTCCTGGAGGGGCAGCAGAAGCTTTGGGGCTCTCCGCTTGGAGGTTTTCGTCGATCGGCCAGTTCGGGCATAATAATCGTAACCATAGCGATAGTAGCTCTGCTCAGCAGAAACATTGCCAAGCACAGTACCCAGAACCCGCACGTTTATTTGCTCGAACCTTTCTTTTGCATCCTTCAGATCCGTGCTGGTGGTTTGACCGGCGAAGCTCGTTAATATCACCGCGCCTGCGAGCTTAGCCCAAACCATGGCGTCGGGAAATGCCAGCACGGGTGGAGTGTCGATAATAATGTGATCGTACTTCTCTGCGAGCTTATCTATCTGCTGGGCGGCCATAGGCGATGCTATGAGCTCGTAGGCATTGACTCCATCGTGCGAGTGCGAAGCCAGTACGTCAAACCCGGTCGAAGGCACAGAACATATAATCTGGTCGGACTCGGCACCCTGAAGCACGTCCTCCAGGCCTTGCGAATTTCTGGGCAAATTCAAGAGGTGCGCAATATCAGGTTTTCTCATGTCCCCATCTATCAGCAGAACTTTCTTGCCCGACCTGGAAATACTCGTCGCCAGATTGACGGCGAAAGTGGTCTTGCCCTCTCGCATCCCTGGACTGGTAACAGCCACCTTCTTTGGCATCCCTTCGCTATTGAGCAGTCCCAGGTTGGCACGGATAGTCTGATAGTCTCCGGCTATTTGTTCGGCGAAGATAGCTGGCTTCACTTTATATAAACTGGTAGTAGTACCGATTATTCGGATGCCGATACGTTTGGCCACATCGTCGGGCGTACGCAGGCTTTTGTCAGCCTTATCCCTGAGAAAGGCCAGCCCACAGCCGCTGGCGAGCGCAAAAAAGACCAACGCCGCTGAGTATTTCGCCCGCTTGTCACTAAGCCCACTGATGTCAGCTTGAAAAGCGACATAAACTCTGGCCGGACTTTTTCGTTCCATCTCCAGCTCACGTATGCGTCGGCAGACCGCTTCGTACTGCTGCTGATCGAAATCCGATTGAAACTTCAGATCCTCGATGTCAAGCTGCGTCCGACCAAGCTGGACGGTTTGAGTATCTTCCACACCAAGAACATCCTGAAGGTGTTTTTCATGTGCTCTGGTTTGTTCCAGCTCTGCCTGTGCGCCGAGCAATTTTTCTTTGTTGGCTTTATCGATTTCCTTGGAGATCACATTCTCAAAATCTTTACTCAAGGCCTGCTGCATTTCATCCAGACGCAATCGAGATGCAGTCAGAAGCTCCTCTTTTTGTTTGAGAGCAGGATTAGCCGGGCCCATGGTTTGCCTCGCTTGAATTAGCTGCTGTTCCAGTTGTACTATGCCTCGGGTCAGCTCTTGGACCATAGGGTTCGTATTGATATACTCAGTACGTCTTTCCATCAGCTCTTGCGGCGAAATGGGTTGCTGCTTTGACTGCTGCAGAAACTGAACCTGGGCTTCGAGATTGATCCGGCGCGCCTCTATCCGGGTCAGCTCCCCCAACAAGGTGTTAACCCTTTGCAGTGCCATATCCTGTCGACCGCTTAAGGTTGTGGTGCCGTACTGTTGTGCTAAATCGCGGAGCTTTGTATGGTGATCGTCCAGCCTTAGGACTAGCGTTTTTCGCTCGCCTTCCAAAGTAGCCAGCTTCTGACTTTCATCTTGTGTGGCCCTGCTACCTTCGAGAACCATGTAGGCACTTATAAAGGCGTCTACGATTTGCTTCGCCTCGTTAGGGTTTGTGCTTTTCACGGTCACTTCTATTAGCTCAGTCCTTCGAGCGGGAGCGGCGGTAATAATTCCATCTTGTATTGCGTCTTTCAATACGTTCGCCGGTTCGCGATTTGCTTCGGCAACCTTGAGCTGGCGTTTGAGTTTTGTGACAAAGCCAACAGGTTCTTTCTGGAAGAACGACAAGTTCTTGTCCGCCAGAGTATCGGCTACCCATTGCACTACCTGGTTACCGGTGATAAGTCGTGCCTGTGTGTACACGAAGCTCTCATAATTTGATATTGCGCCTCGTTCTGCTTCGCCGGTCAGAATATTCGATATGATGGGAGCGACTCTTATCGCGCCTGTCACACTGTATGAAGGTTCGTTCAAAAGCCATACCGCAGGCAAACCAATCGCACACATCAGCAAGAACACTGCAAGGGCAATGTACCAACGGCGGAGCACACCCTTGAGCAAATCGGATGTGCTCCGGCTACCGGACTCTGTCGGCGCATCAAGAGTAACAGTCCGTGGTTCAATTACGTGAGCAGTATGTTTTTCCAGGTTATCCATTTTCTGATTCCCCGTTTTTGAGTATTGACTACTGCGTTTGCCTTGTAATTACTATTGTCTCTTTTTCCGTTGGCGGTGTGGTTAGTTTCGCCAATATCCAGAGTTCTGCGACCACTACAGCAAGAGCCAACGGCATCATAGCATATCCGCCAAAATCGTGGAATACTTTCTCCCAGTATTCTCCACTTACGACCGTAAAGGCAAGTGCCGTGATTGCCAGCCGCGTCGTGTTACACAACAAAGCTACCGGTAGGCTCGAAGCAAAAACAATCAGCTTCTCCCACCATGCACGCTTAACCAATAGGACCACTAAGCCGCTGATAACAAAAAAGGCAGTGACCATCCTGAGGCCATTACAAGCCTCTGCTACCGCTACGCTTGCATCGCCGATATGAATAACATTGCCTTCTTGCACGACGTTGTAGCCAATCGTTTCCAGACAGAATACCGCGGATGATGTCGCCCACCGCTGCAGAGGCAGCGTCACAGCAGTCTGTATTGGGTTTGGCCAGGGTAGCATCAAGGAGAGAAACAGCAGTACCGCAGATATTTTCCTGAAGAACCGCCAGCCAAAGAGAAGTAACGCGATTGCTCCGATACTAAGCACGACAGACAACCATTCCGCCGAGCTATAGGTATAGACCAGCCCGAAGAGCCTGGTTGCCTGGGCCCCGGCAAATACAACTATGCCCCAGAAACAAGGTCTTATCTGGTATTGAGCAAGATCATTGCGTCTTGACCACAGGATGTACAAAGCAAGGAAAGGCACAAGAAGGCCGCTGGAGTATTCATCGCTTCTCTGCCACGTATTCCAAAGCTCGGCAAGACCCCGCCAGTAAGACCAGAGAAACGCAATGACAGCAAGGCAGGCAGCTATCCAAGGCAAGAGATTGACGTCACAATGCCGAAACCTGCCTGGTAGTTTCGCGTTCATTCTGGCAAGTGTCGGCTGCAACATCGCTTGCAGCTTGCATACACTACTTTCTGCCAACCTTGTGGCGTTTTTGAGGCAGCCTTTCAATCCGCCTTGTGCTTCGCATGGTATGGACTTATCTTCCACAACGGTATTAGGCGGTACAACTGCGTGGTAGTCAATTAGGCATCGTTGGATCTCACAGCCTGAGCCTATCTGCGCATCATCCCACAGCACGCTGTTCTCTACGACGCTACCTTCGCCAATGCCGGCATTCCGTCCGATCACGAGCGGCCCAATGAGAACCGCATTCTTTGATATCTGTGCACCTTCCATTATCACAACCGGACCGTAAATTTGAGCTCTTGGATCAAGATACGCCGTGTCGGCTGCCCACACAGTCGCTGAGTCAGTTTGTTTGCGAAGCTTCAGCTCATCGCCCATCTGCGGGTCGCCTTTAAGGTAATTGCCAATGGCAAACAGGTATTCCTTCCAATCTCGGAAGTTACCCACAGGCTTTGGCAATCTCACAGCACCAACGGTTTTGCCAGCCCGCACCATCTTTGGTATGACCCCTTCCTTGATGTCAAAGTATCCGGCTTGGGGAATATGTTCTAATATTTGGGCGTTACAAACGTAGATATCTGCAGGCGTGCCTATGTCTGGCGCGTTGCCAAAATCCGGGTCAAACATTATGGTTAGATCACATTGTCCCTGTTGGTGGGCTCGCACAAGCACATCGACCGGCGGCGGTGATACTACGCTGGCAGACATTATCAGCAGCAAGGTGTCCCCTTGGTCGCAGACAGCGTCACGGATAGATCCTGCGGTTCCTACTGACAACTGCTCATTCAGAAGTCTCACTCGCAAACTACCAGGTGTGCGGAGCGATTCTACCGGCAGTGCTCCAAGGCCACAGGAACAGATCGTCACCTGCCTTATTCCCTGTTCAGCCAGGTGGACCAACAAGCGTTCTAAGACAGTCTTCTGACCCAACGGCCACAAGGCTGGCGGCAACCGAGAAGCCACAGGATGGCGCCCGAAGTCACGGTCGCCGGCAAGTACTACTGCCGCGATACGCTCTGCTCTATGCACGGGTTTGTCCGACTTGACTATCCTGAAGGTTTTGGATGTTTTGTGTCCCTGCAATTACATGCCGTCGTATCCGGTGTTGCGCGAGACAGCCTGAGCTTAGCTCGCAGGATAGCTTCCAAGCTCAATTTCATGAATATTGCGTTTGTAACGAGATATCTCTTCCACATCCTTCGCGGTTCTTGGATAAGTCTGTAAAGCCATTCAAAGCCGTATCTTTGCACCCAGAATGGCGCACGCTTGGTTGCACCCGCAAGAATATCGAAACTTCCGCCCACCCCGTGGCAAACAGGCACGTTCATAAACTTGCGCCAATCTCTCAAAAAGTTTTCCTTCTTGGGCGAACTGATGGCGACCAAAAGAATGTCTGCCGAGCTATTTCTTATCTCTTGGGCAACCTCTTTGCTGTCCGACTCAGCAAAGTACCCATCTCTATAGCCAGCGATGCATAAGCCCGGATACTGCTGGTTAACGGTTTGCACAACCTTTTGAACAATCGACTCCTGTGCTCCCAAAAAGTATACGCTGTAGTTTTTTCGGGATGCACGCTCCAGCAATCCGTACATTATGTCTATCCCAGCCAGTCGCTCGGGCAAGGGGTCACCAATCAGTTTTGAAAGCCAGACAATCGGCAAGCCGTCGGCTAAAACGATGTCTGCGTCCATTACACTCTTGCGAAGCTCACCATCTTTGCGGCAGTTGACAAGCTTCGCGACATTCACTACTGACAATAGCAGCGAACTTTTTGCAGTGATATGCTCTTCGCAAATGCGCAACAACTCATTCATGCGTAGCACAGCAACTCTTATCCCCAGTAAGTCCACATTGTGATGGTTAGTTGAACGACTCACTCGCGCTCCTCGGGGCGAAACAGATTTGGCCTGCTATCGCAGTCTGCCCATGCGTACAGAATCCAACCCAGGTGATAAGGACGGCATTCACGGTTGACGCGGAAACCGAGAAAGGACCTCCCAGCAAGAGTATGCAGCAACTTTAAGTTGGCTACACACAACAACGCCCGGACAGAGCGTGATATCTTCGCGGGCTCACGTTTTTCAATATCTCTCCAGATAAGCCCAGCGTCATACAGAACAAGACACTCATTCAGCTCATTTTGCCCCCAAAGCCAACGTAAGCCGCGTTCGATCTCTCGGGAATGGTTCTGTCCGGTCAATCTGTCACTTGCCATTATCGCCATTGGCGCCATTGCATCTTGGTGAACCGAGAATACAGGATATTCTTCGCAAACTTGTCCTTTTGCTGTATCGTAGTGCCACCACCACTGTCCAAGCGGTCCCTGAAGCTGGCATATTCGCTCCACGGTCTTCTGGGCGATTTCAATACACTGATTGTCTTCGAAAAACCGCCCGTAGGTGCACAGCGCGAGAATTGGGTAGACTTGGTCAGCAAAACACGCAATGCGTCTGCTGATAGCCTGTCCAAAGCTAGCTCTATTGTGTCTTTGGAAGAGACTATGTTGCGGCTTAAAGAGACTGAGCAGCCGGTCCTTCGCTTCTTCCATCAACGGCTGTAGGTAAACCTGAAAATCGTTGTCCCCGCGCACGGCTAGCGTACATGCCTGAAGGACCCAGGCGAGTTCAACTGCGTTACACGTGTTCGCTTGGCTTTGCCAACCGGTAGACAGCGCGTCCGCGAACATCTTGCAGTTGTCTGCTTTGCTTGTTAGTCCCGCCCAAAGCGCAAGTGCCAAATCACCGATGTTCTTAATCCTGTCACGATTGTCAACTATTCTCGGCCAAAGATTGGGCAAGTATGTTTCATCCGCTAAATGACAGTCTATCCAGCGCGCGATGCCAATCTGGCTTATCGCCACATATCTTAGGCTGACCCCAGACAATTTCCACTCACCGTCAGGACCGATGGTTGCAGAAAAAGGCAATACATTGTCGGCATCCATATAATAGCGGCCCAGGCTGGCCTTGGCTATGCTGCACAACGGCTCAACCATCTGGCGCAAGCTCTTGCGTTCCGTGACGCTGCCCGTGGGATCAACCATGTCTATCTCGAAGGTTTCCTACAATGCCAATCTGATTTGGGTGCCAAAATGCTGGCTGCCAGAGAAGACCCCGTGACATACAATAGTATGCGTCGGACACTTTCGGTCGTAACCGCTACTGAACCATCCACAGATGGGACGCTCATTGCCAGCATGAATATCACAATTTAACCTACTATCTGTTGCCAGTTCAATTCTTTTGCCCTCGTTTTCTATTTGCAAAATATTGTCAGTGATCTTTTCAATGCGACATTCCGGGTGTAAATGAAAGTACTGTTCGATTTTGTGCCTGCCTTTCATTTCCAGATGGTCATCGATAGTTATGACGTCTTGTTCTTTATCAAGCCCTATGGTGCGCCGATGAGTAACAGGGTCCGGCAACCTGTGGTAGCCATTATGCCAGCCGGTTACCTGGTCGTGGCCCTGGTTGCTGGTCCATCGCTCAGCGAACGAATTGGCTTTTTGTCTCCACAGAAAGGGACCTGCTATCTCTGACTGGCTTTGCTCGTCAACTACAATCGTATTGTGTGCCTGGGTTGACCGGAAGTAATTCCGGTATGGGTCGTCAGCGACGTATGTATACGTTCCCGGGTCTATAAAATATTGTCGGCCATAGGCGTTCAGCACGAAGCTAAGAAAATCAGCGTGTCCGTGCGCTGCTATCGACCCAAAACCCAAAAGCCCACAATCGAATATGATTTTGGCTTTACTCCTATCAGTGCCTCTCAGAATATAGTACCCCCCCAGCTCGAATTTATTTCTGTCCAAAACGCTTGCGGCATCCAGAGCATCGTACTTAGCCCTGCCCTTATTACCCAACAACCAGAAAGACGTTTCGTCAAACTTCCCGGCCTTTGTCTTGAAATCACCTCTATTAAACAGGACCGCCGAAGCAGCCAGGATCGACCTGATGGAGTTACAGTCCGTCTCTGAAAGCACTACGGCTCTGCCGTTGTCGCTGTCGCCGATGTCAGGTGCCACGCAGTCATCGTCGGCAAGCGCGGCCATAAAAGTCGCGCTCTTTTCCAACATTTTCCAGTAATCGGGGGGAAAATCAATACCATTCACGCTGCCCAAAAGCCCAGCCAAAAGCAGGAAATTGAACGCGAAAACCTGATAGTGAAGGGCCTGCTCCTTATTGACGCCGTCTTCATAGTGCTGACGGACAATTTCCTGGCACAGAATACGGTATGCTTTTTGGCGACAACTGCTCATTTTCTTAAGCCCGCTGAAGCACAGGCTCGCTATGAAAACGCCGGCAGCTTCTCCAACGAGATGATTGTTTGCCGATGAGTACGCCGCGTAGTTCCTCGCTACATAATCCACATGGCTTTGCACAAGGCACCCTATCAAAGCACACGCTTGAGTATCTTTTCTTAGATATTCCGCCAAGAAGGCTGTTATCCAGCAAACGGAAATAAGTCTTATGGCGGCTTCCATCGGCATTATCCAATTCACACCCAAAAGGTACGGCGATTGCTCAACGAAGGTGCGGATTTGCGCGATGACCTCACCTGCATAGCTTTGCTGCTGGGTAAGGTAGTAGGCCTTTGCAAGAGTGATCAGATGCTGAAGTCTGGGCAATTCCCAGAAGTATTTGAAATCGCCGTAAGATTCGCTGTCGCGGTAGTCCATCCATGGTCCAAATAGCAAAGGTGTGTCAATTCCCCTCTTGTATTCACGATTCCAGTTGATGTCGCCCGCGATATGAATTTCACCCAGAGCCAGATAGTTGTAGCGATGCTGCAGAAGCTTCTCAGCCACAGCAATCGTGTTATTGAACCACTTGTCTGGAACATCGCAGGGTTGAATATCTGAAAGCCCATAGAAGCTGACCTTCTCCAGGATTTCAACCACTTCTGTGGGATTGAGGCTGCTTTTCCTAAGCTGTAGTTCCCGCCATTTACGGAATATCTGCGAATTGACCTGCCACAGCACGCGTTTAATGCGCCAAAGGATTTCGCCAATGCACATTGACCTTAATCTGCGATAGTACCACGAGACTTGCATAA
>Ga0299912_10003837_pt1 | contig 12269 bp, 10 predicted proteins | sample RVTome_2_FD_207667 | JGI IMG/M metagenome (GOLD analysis project Ga0299912, IMG submission 207667) | Soil microbial communities from uranium-contaminated site in the Upper Colorado River Basin, Wyoming, United States - RVT95D214 (version 2) ... | reverse complement strand
CCGCGCCGAAAACAGCCAAGCCTTACAGGAAATCTATGATGAAATTTCGGAAATGGAGCAAACCAAAATTGAAGTCAAAGAATATTACAAATATGAAGAACTTTACTCCGGTATTTTAGCCTGGGGGCTGGCTTTGATAGGGCTGGTGATCGTGCTCAATACTACGCTCGTAAGGAGTATTCCATGAGATTTCTTCATCAGGAAATATTGTATCTGCTTCTGGCTATACCGCTGTTTGTTATCGTATTTATTATCGGTACGAAATTAATCAGATATCGCCTCGCTAAATTAGGCGGTCCTCAAATAATTGAAATCACCAAACGTTCCGTCTCGGGTCGTCGCCGCCGTTTGAAAATGATCTTGATACTGATCGGCTTAAGCCTGATGATTTTGGCGCTGGCCCGGCCTCAGTATGGATCGGAACTGATAAAGGTAAAATCGACCGGCACGGAGGTGATGATCGCTTTGGACGCCTCGCTATCGATGCTGGCCGGCGATTTTTATCCCAACCGGTTCGAAAAGGCCAAACGTCAGATTATAACGCTGGTGGATAATCTTCAGGGCGAAAGTATCGGGCTGATTGTATTTTCCGGCCAGGCATTCGTGCAATGCCCGCTCACTGTCGATCACGGGGCGCTGCGCATGTTCCTTGATGTTGCCAATGTCGGGATTATCTCCGATACCGGTACCGACCTCGAAAAAGCGATTGAAAAAGCCGCCGAAAGTTTTTCTGTCGACAGCCCCGCGGATAAGGTTATGGTGATATTCACCGATGGCGAAACGCAGGAGGGCGAACCGCAGGCGGCGGCGGAAAAATATAAAAGCCAATTCAGAATTTTCACCGTGGGTGTCGGCACAGCTCAGGGCGAACCGATTCCCATGCGCGGTTCCGACAGTTCAATCGATGGGTACAAAAAAGATGAAAGCGGCGAAACAGTAATTTCGAAATTAAATGAACGCTTGCTTCAGGAAATAGCCTTGATTACCGGCGGTTCGTCGTATCGGTCGACGCCGGGGGAGCAGGAGTTGAAAACGATTATCCAGAAAATCAAGCGCATGGAAAAAGGCGAAACCGAAGGCAATTTCCGCCGTTTATATGATGAGAAATTCCAGTATTTCTTGATACCGGGAATTATTTTTATGGGCCTGGCGCTATTCGTGAGTGAGAGAAGAAATAATGCGTAACTATCTTGTAACGATATTTATTATTATAATGGGTTCGTGGGTTTCCGCCGATGAGTACCGCGATTACATGAATCAGGGCGAGAAGCAGTATAAAAGCAAGGATTATACGAACTCCGCCGAACAATACCATCAGGCGGAGGTGCTCAATCCCGAGGACCCATTAGCCGGTTTCAATAGCGGGGCGGCTCTGTATCGGGCCGAGGATATCGACAAGGCCGCCGAAAAATTTTTGCAAACGGCCGGCGTTACCGAGGGCGAGTTCAAAAGCGATGCTTATTACAATCTGGGTAATTCGCTGTACCAAAAACAGGATTATCAAGGCGCGCAGGAGGCTTACCGTAATTCCCTGATAAATAACCCAACGCGTCAGGATGCCAAATTCAATTACGAACTGGCGGAAATCAAAAAGCAGGAACAACAACAGCTACAGCAAAAACAGCAGCAGCAAGATCAAAATCAGGACGATAAGCAGGATAAACAAGATCAGAAACAGGATCAACAGCAAAATCAGGATAAGCAGGATCAACAACAGCAACAACAGAAAGAGAAAAAGCAGCCACAACAAGAAGAGCAGGAACAACAACAAAAGCAACAGCCGAAAAAAGGCGAGATGACCCAACAGGAAGCCAAAGATCTTCTGGAAGCGTTTAAGGAAGATGAAAAACAGATACAAAAAGAGCTTAAGAAATTTCAAGTCAGGCCAAGTTCCCGTCGCGATTGGTAGCCTGGTCCTATGGATTCTGGCCTTTGCTTATGCCTTTGGTCAGGATATCACTTTTGAGGCCAGCGTTGATCGAAACCAGGTAAGTCTGGGTGAATCAATCGAGTTGACTGTATCGCTGGGCGGGCCGGTGAGATCGATTGCCAAGCCCGATATGCCGGATTTATCAGCATTCGATGTTTATTCCTCCGGCACCAGTTCTAATATATCGATTGTCCCCGGCGCCATTAATTATCAGACTGATTATACTTATGTTCTGGTGCCTCGGAAAACCGGCAAACTGCTAATCGGTCCTTTCACCGTAGAACATAAGGGGAAAGTGTACTCAACAAAGTCTATCGAAATAAATGTAGGTCAACAAGCACAGCAAAGCCAGCCGGCGCCGGCTCAGCCGGATACCCAGCGGCGCTCATCTAGGCAAGCGCAAGCCGGCGAGGATTTCTTTATAGAACAAACGGTTGATAACTCCAGCCCTTATGTCGGCCAGCAGGTGACATTGATTTTCAGGTTTTATCAAGCGGAAAACCTCTATGAACAACCGGGTCTGAACTGGCCCGATTTTAAAGGATTCTGGACCGAAGATTTGCCGCCTAATAAAACCTATAACAGAAATATAAATGGCAAAAACTATCGGGTAACGGAAATCAGGCGGGCGATATTTCCGACAGTAGCCGGGAAATTGACCATCGAACCGACCGTCCTGACAATCCCGCCGAACGCTTTCGACAATTTCTTTGGCGGCGATCCTTTCAGTTTCTTCAATCGCCGTCAGCCGCGCAAGCAATTTGTCGAAAAAATATTGCGCACCAAAGCGATCACCTTAAATGCTTTGCAGTTGCCTGATCAAAACAAGCCGACGGATTTTTCCGGCGCGGTTGGTTATTTTACTTTCAATATTTCAATCGATCAGGACACTGTCGAAGTAGATCAGCCGATTACTTTGAAAGCGGTTTTATCCGGTTCGGGCAATATCAAGAAATTGCCCGCGATTACGATTCCTGAATTACAGAATTTCCGCTTGTATGATTCAGGCAGCAATGAAAGCATCGCCAAAGATAATTATCAGGTTTCCGGGTTTAAATCATTTGAATGGGTACTAATCCCCACCGCTCCCGGGGAATATGAAATTCCTCAATTGAGTTTTAACTATTTTAATCCGGTCAAAAAGAAATACAACTCTATTTTAAAAGAGCCGGGCAAGATTTTCGTCAAGCCATCCTCGATAAGATCGCTGGCTTTGGGCGACAGGCCGGTTAATGTAATCCCGGCCGCCAGAACCAGCCTGAATTATATAATCACCGACCTGTCCGCCGATAGTCAGGGTCAGCCAATTTATAAAAATATCTGGATTTGGCTATTACAGATATTGCCGATTGGCTGGCTGGTGTTTTTAAGCATATTTGTCAACACCAGAAAAAAACTCGAGGGCGATATTGCCTATGCCAGACGAAAATCAGCTACTAAAGCCGCCCGCAGAGCATTAAAAAGCGCGAGAGATGGCTTTGGCTCACCGGAGAAATTCTACAGCAATATTTACAATGGAATTGTGGGATTTATTTCGGATAAGCTCAATGTCAACGCCGCCGGTTTAACCAACGCTCAAATAATGCAGTTGCTAAAAGACACCGGCAATGGTGAGAATCTTCAAACTGATTTCGCGGAGTTTCTAAGTCAATGCGACGCCGGGCGTTTTTCGCTGTTAAAGCCAGATAAAAGTCAGATGAAGGCGATTTATGACAAAGCCGAGCTATTGTTATCGGAACTCGACCGGAGCCTGAAATGATAAAGAAAATTCTATACAGTCTGGCATTGGTCATTGTATTTGCGTCCAGTTTGCCCGCCGCCGATGATACCGAGCTATGGTTAACTGCCAACAGCGCCTACGATAACGGAAATTACGAATCGGCCATCGAAAGCTATCGAGCGCTGTTGGAAAAAGGCAACCGGGCGCCGGTGGTTTATTACAATTTGGGCAATGCTTATTTCAAACAGAATAAAATCGGCTTGGCAATAGCCTCTTTTCAGCATTGTCTGAAACTCCAACCATCATTCGCCCAGTGCCGCGAGAATCTCGATTATGTCAGGCAATATGCTATTGACAAAGTCGAGGAAAAACCTCAAGGGTTCCTTCTCAATATCTGGTACGGCTTGGCTGGTATATTTTCCTCTGAAGGCCATTTTATCTTTACTTTGGCCGTTTTCTGGGGATTAATCGCGATTATCACGCTTTTGCTCCTCGGATTGGGCAAACAGGAAATTTTGACTTATCTATTGATATTACTGGCGATAGTGTTTATAATATGGGTTACCGTTACTTACAGCGTGGTAGATAAAGAGATCAATACACGATGGGGCGTAGTAACGGCGACCTCGGCGGAACTTAGGGAGGGACCGGGGGAGGATTTCGAAAAGATTTTTACCGGCCATGAGGGTTTGGAATTTAAAATACTATCCCAGAGACAGGATTACTACCTCATTGAGCTTGAAAACGGCCTCAAGGGATGGATTCAGGCAACTCTGCTGACGGAGATTTAATTTGTCGTTTTTAAAGCGCAAGAGATTCTGGGGCATGATCTTGGCGCTTGCCCTAATTATCTATTTGTTCCGCGATTTCAATTTCCGCGAAGTCTGGGTTATTATTAGCAATATTAATTTATGGTATCTTATTCCTTTAAGCGTTATTGAACTGCTGATTGCCTTTGTCAGGTCTCAGCGCTGGAAATATATTATCGATCCCGGCAAGAAGATAAAATCCTGGGCGATATTTTCGACTTTTTCAATTGGCATGATGATGAACTTGTTATTACCGGCTCTAACCGGTCAGGTGGCCCGGGTCTTTTTACTTTCCAAAAAGGAAGAAATTAAAAAAACTTTCGCTTTTACTACGATTGTACTCGAGGTTTTATTTGATGCCATAGTCCTTTTAGGGCTGCTTATCTTCGTCTCATCATTCTATGTATTCCCCGAACATTTGACCAGCTGGTGGCATTTTGGCGGGCTCGCCATTATCGCATTGTCGGTATTTTTATTTTGGATGTCCCGTAATCACAAGGATGCGGCGGAGAAAATTGAAACCGGTAAATTTAGCCAGATTTCGGGCTTTGCCAACCGCCTGCTCGAATTGAAAACAACCTTTGTGTATGGCCTAAAGATGCTGCGGAGCTCCAAACATCTTTTTTTGGTAACCGGCTTTACCATTATTTCATGGAGCCTTCAGGCTTTGATGGTTTATTTGCTGATCAACGCTTTCGATATAAATATCGATCTTTGGGGCGCGGTGGTAATTATGGTTATTAATACGGTGATGGTGATGGTCGTGGTTACACCCGTCAATATAGGTACTTTTCAATTGGCTTGCGTATTTGCCTTATCTCTATTTAAAATCGATAAACAAACCGCCTTGAGTTTTTCTATAGTCTTGCACTTTTTCAACTATATTCCCCCGGTAGTCTTGGGCTGGCTGTTTTCCTTAAAAGAGGGTTTGAGCTTCAAGAAACTTTATCATGAACGTTCCCAAAAAAGCGATGAAGTGATTGATCTGAAAAACGTCCCGATCAGAGAATCGATTGAAAAGTAAGTTTGGATTAAGGTTTTTTATTTTCAATTTGATTTAATATAGCTTTAAAAGAAACGTGGTTTTGCCGATTAATTTGTTAGTAATTCGAATGTTGCAGATAAGAGGAGGTTTTTGTGAGATTTCTGGTGACAGGCGGAGCCGGCTTTATCGGTTCTAATATAGCCAAAAAATTAGTCGAAAAGGGCTACTTCGTCAGGATAATCGATAATTTCGCGACCGGTCAACGGTCGAATCTGGAAAGTATTAATAACGATATAGAATTAATCGAGGGTGACATCCGCGATTTCTGGACCGTGGCCAAAGCCACCAAAGGCATTGACTATATCCTTCACCAGGCCGCTTTGCCCTCTGTGCCGCGTTCGATTGATAATCCCTTGACTACCACCGAAGTTAATATTAACGGCACACTCAACCTGCTCGAAGCAGCCCGTTTCAATAATGTCCAGCGGCTTGTTTACGCATCGTCATCATCGGTTTATGGCGATTCGCCGGTGATGCCCAAAGAGGAAAACATGAAACCGATGCCGAAATCACCCTACGCGATTACCAAACTGGCCGGCGAGGAATATTGTATTAATTTCTATAACCTTTACGGACTGGAGACTGTGGCGATCAGGTATTTTAATGTTTTTGGCCCGCAGCAGAACCCGTTTTCGCAGTATTCGGCGGTTATCCCCAAATTCATCAATTTGCTTAAAGCCGGCAAAGCGCCCACTATTCACGGCGATGGTGAAACCTCGCGTGATTTTACCTATATCGATAACGTGGTAAATGCCAATTTGCTGGCCTGCGAAAAGAAAAACGCGGCCGGACATGTGATCAATATCGCTTGCAATAAAGCATTCACGCTTAATGACCTGGCCGATAAGCTGAATAAAATTCTCGGTACTAATATCAAACCGATTCATGGCCCGGAAAAACTGGGCGATGTCAAGCATTCGCTGGCGGATATCACCAAGGCGAAAGCGATACTCGGTTACAAGCCCGAAATTGATTTCGACGAGGGGTTGAAAAAAACTGTCGAATGGTTCGCGGGCAATAGTTTCTAAGGTTTACACATTGATTCGTAGGGTCACAGCATGCTGTGACCCTACGAATCACTACCATGACCATATGCAATATAAAAGCCTTGCACAGCTTTTCAACATAATATATCTTGTTTTATCATGGAGGCTAAATGAAAGGTATCGTATTAGCCGGCGGTTTGGGGACAAGGTTATATCCGCTAACTAAAATCACCAACAAGCATCTTCTGCCGATTTACGACAAGCCGATGATATATTATCCGATCCAGACATTAGTCGATACCGGTATCAGGGAAATCATGATAGTTACCGGCGGTAATAATGCCGGCGATTTTTTAAAGCTATTGGGCAACGGTTCGCAATTTGGACTCAAACATCTGAATTTTACCTATCAGGCCAAGGAGGGCGGTATCGCCGAGGCGGTGGGGCTATGCGAATATTTTGCCGGCGGCGAAAAAATCATTGTGATTTTGGGCGACAACATTATTCGGAAAAATCTTAAAAAAGAGGTGGCCCAATTCGGCAAGCAAAAAGATGGCGCTATGATTTTTCTGAAACGCGCGAAAAATCCCCGGGAATATGGGGTAGCCGAGATCAAGAATAAACGCATTATCAAAATTATCGAAAAGCCCCTCAAACCTAAAAGCGATCTGGCCGTAATCGGCGTTTATATGTATGACAACAAAGTTTTCGAAATTATTAAAAACTTGAAACCCTCGAAACGCGGCGAACTGGAAATCACCGATGTCAATAACGCTTATATTCGCGCCGATGCGATGTCATATTCGATATTAAGCGGCGGCTGGGCGGACGCCGGTGAATCTATTGAGGCCTACAACAATACTATAAACTTCGTTCACCGTTACCGGGGTTCTAAATCAAAATAACTGGCGGGATATCATGAAACTGATTGATGGAGTAATTACCAAAAAATTAAATATTATCGTCGATGAACGCGGCCGTCTGGCCGAAATATTGCGTTGCGATGAGGATATATTCAAGAAGTTCGGCCAGGTTTATTTCACTACCGCCTATCCCGGCGTGGTTAAAGCCTGGCACTTTCACAAGATCCAAACCGACGCTTTTTGCGCGATCAAAGGCATGGCCAAACTGGCGCTTTACGATTCAAGAGAAAATTCGCCCACGTTCAGGATGATAAACCAGTTCTTTGTCGGCGAACATAATCCGCTTCTGATTGTAATTCCACCTTTGGTCTATCATGGCTTCAAGGCTATATCTACAGATGAGGTAATTATGGTCAACGTCCCTACCGAGCCTTATAATCACGCGAACCCGGATGAATACCGTCTGGATGCCAATACCGATGAAATCCCTTACGACTGGTCTCGTCAGGTTTTTTAGAAAGACAGTTTATGAAAGTTTTGGTCACCGGCGGCGCGGGTTTTATCGGCTCCAATTTCATCCGCCTGCTCATCAACAATCGCCCCGAGTGGATTATAGTCAATTTCGATAAGCTCACCTATGCCGGCAACCTGTCCAGCCTGGCCGATATCGCGGATAACGATAATTACAGCTTCATCAAAGGCGATATCGCCAAACTCGATGAGGTCAGGGCGGTATTTGAAAACGGTTTTGACTTTGTAATCAATTTCGCGGCTGAAACTCATGTCGATAGGTCGATTTACGAACCGGGCCTGTTTTTGCAAACCAATGTGATAGGGACGCAAAACCTGCTCGATTTAGCTCGAGAGTTCAACGTGAAAAGATTTTTGCAAATTTCCACTGATGAAGTCTATGGTTCTATCGAAACCGGCAGGCAGGCTGATGAAACTTTCAGCCTTGCGCCAAATTCGCCCTATGCGGCCAGCAAGGCTTCGGCTGATTTGCTCTGCCGCTCTTATTTTAAAACATTCGCTATGCCGGTTATTATCACCCGGTCATGCAATAATTATGGCCCTTATCAATTTCCTGAAAAAGTAATACCTTTTTTCATAACTCGCGCAATAAATAATAGTACTCTGCCGCTTTATGGCGATGGATCCAATATCAGGAACTGGATTCATGTTAATGATAACTGTGAGGCTATTTTAACCGTACTGGAAAAAGGCGAACCGGGCGAGATATATAATGTCGGCGGCCATAGCCAATTGACCAACCTGGAACTGACCCGAACAATACTCAAATTATTGGACAAATCTGAAGAATTGATAAAATTCGTGGCCGACCGTCCGGGTCATGATTACCGTTATGCCCTTGATGTCAGTAAAATCAAAAATGAACTTGGCTGGTCGCCTTCGATAAAGTTCGATATTGGTATCCGCAAGACCATAGCCTGGTACGAGCACAACCGGTCATGGTGGGAAAATATAAAAAGCGGCGAATATCTGAAATTTTACGACCGCCATTATCGGAACCGCCGATGAGAAAAATCCTGCTAACCGGCGCGGCCGGCCTTCTGGGACAAGCGCTGGTTAACCGGCTCATAGAAAACCACGAACTTCTCTGTATTGATATCGCCGCTAATCCGTTTTCGGTTTATGAGAATTTACACTATATTCAGGCCGATTTAACCGATTTCGCGCCCTTGCGATTAGAAATAGCTAATTTTCGACCTGATTTCATTTATAACTGCGCCGCCTATTCGGATGTTGATGGCTGCGAAGTGAGCAAACAATTAGCTGAAATGATTAATATCGACCTCGTGAAAAACCTGCTGGATATACCGTTTACTAAATTAATCCATTATTCCAGCGATTATGTTTTTAACGGCCAGGCAGGTCCATATGCCGAAACCGATCCGGTTGATCCTTTAGGATATTATGGCTGGACAAAATTGCAGTCTGAACATCTAATTCAAAAATCAGCTAAAAATTGTTTAATAATCAGGACTAATGTTTTGTATGGAACCGGAATCAACACGCGGCCTGATTTTATGCGCTGGGTGGCCGCCAATCTTCAACAAGGCCGGATTATTCGCGTAGTGGCCGATCAGTTTAACAATCCCACCTATGCGAGCAGCCTGGCCCAGGCATCTATAGAAGCCGCGGCTTGTAATTTAACAGGAATCTGGCATCTGGCGGGACCGGACTATTACTCTCGATTTGAAATAGCCAATATCATTGCCAATCTACTTAGTCTCGATCACCACCTCATTAGGCCGGTGAGCACCATCGAATTGGGCCAACCCGCCAGAAGACCCCAAAGGGGTGGCCTGAAAACCGATAAAGCCGCAGGTGTGCTTAAAACTAAATTTCTAAGTTTAAAAGATGGCTTGAAAATGACCTTCAGATTCGTATAAGTAATTATCACCGAATAAAATTAAAATGATCTCCCGGTTAAAACTTGAAGATCCGGGCAGCCGAATTCTTATATAAACAAAGCCGAGATAAAAGCGAGCCCCCCTCGTCACTTTATTCTCGGCTCTACCTACCCATTACGAAACGGGCGGATTAATCTATGTTTGTTATAAATTGTCGGAGAATGTTCTAAATATGTCAACGCGACATAATAGCTAATAAAATACGTAACAACGATTACGCATTTTGCGCTCATTGGTAATATGACGAAGGGAAACCGGTAAACTACATATAACTTCGATTTTTGCAATAATTATTGTGGATTTTTTAAATATGATGTCAGATTAATGCTCTTGTTAGATAAACCCAATTTATTTCTAATTCTTTCTCGATGTTTTTGGATTGTAGCTGTTGACAGATGCAGCGTTTCGGCGATTTCCTTGGAAGAAGCTCCACTTTTTAATAAATCGCAAATCTCTACCTCTCGCGGAGATAGTCTTGTATAGGGATATCTTGAACCGCAGGACGAAAGGCTTAAATCTTTGATATTTTTGTCGAGAAAATTGTAATATATCTGATTTATTGATCCGTCTTTTTTGACCAATTTCTTGATGGCCGGCAAAATCATCTGGTCAACTCTTGCGGCGATTTTCTGTCTGATTTCCATCTTTTCTTCTTCGATATGGGCCATTACTTCTCTTAAGGCCACGTTTTTATCAGCCAGCATTTGCCTTTCGTTTTTCAGCTCTTCAACAAAATGGATTTCATTAACTCTTTTAGCAATTCTTATCGCAACATCTTCTAAATAGGCAATAGCGCTAGTGTCAATACAAAGATTGAACGGCATATCCACTAATAACCAGCCATCGCAGCTTATATGATCTCCACTAATTGGAACCAGTAACCTGTCATCTGTTTCCCAGGCAAGCAGCGAAGAATCATTGAACCTGTCTAATTTAGCCATTTTATCCAGTTTGGCCAGGTCAAAACCGATTTCGTGCGGGATAAAGTATGAATTGCTGATTCGATATTTTTGCTCAAGCCCTTGGCTTAACCTTTTATAAAATAACGGTAACGTATCTTTAACTATCGCCAATTCCTGCTTATTCAAACCAATATGCTTAATATTAATAATATCTCCATTTTGATCAGTTAAAGTACAGATGGCATGCTTAAATAATCTGGCCTCCCTGACGGCCAGACAACTGAGTTTCAGGCATTCATCGATATCATTCGTAATTCGCAGTTTGTCCAGAAGTTTGACTTTGGCAGTATTCCAAATTTCGCCGCGTTTTCTCTCCGTGATATCGGAAACTATCGAAAAACTGCCTCCAAATTTTCCGCGTATACCCAGAACAGGTTTGGGTGAGACAAGGGTTGCTACCCTGGTCCCGTTCTTTCGCGTCCATTCTATTTCATATGGCTTATAGATCCCCTTTCTCCTTTTTCGCCATTGGTCCTCCAGTATTTTCAGGTTGGCCTTGTCGAAAAACTCCGACGGGTCGTGGCCGATAATTTCGGCAGGCAGCCGCCCCAGCATCTCCGCGAAATGAGCGTTGACATAGGTGAATTTGCGATTTTCATCCACAATAAGCAGGCCCTCGTTCATTGTTTCCACCAGTTTTCGATATTTTTCTTCGCTTATCTGGAGCGCTTGTTCAATCTTTTTTTGTTCTGTAATATCTTGAAAGATACAATGGGTTTGCTTAAAAGAAGAATCCGAATTCCTGGCGATTCTGCCGCTCATTGATATAAAAATCTCGGTGCCGTCCTTTTTAAGCATTATATATTCTATACCTGAGACAAAGTCGATTTTTTTGAATCTGGCAAAGTTTTCCTTGAATTTTTGTCTAAAATCAGGATGAATGTATTCAGAGAAATTTTTGCCAATAACTTCTTTTTTTTCATAGCCAAGCGTTTTGCACCATGTATCATTTATTTCTATGAAATTACCGTTTTTATCGAGAGACTGATAGCTTAAGGGAGCTTGTTCAAATAATACGCGGAATCTTTCCTCGCTATCCCGAAGCAATTCTTCCGCCTGCTTACGTTCAGAAATATCTTCACCTGAACTCAAAATACCGATAATTGTACCATTACTATCTTTTAGTACGTTATTATGCCAGGCTATTATTCTTTCTTCCTCATTTTTATTGATTATCGCGTTTTCAAAATACTCCACCGGCTTAATATTGCCTTTTACCAGTCTATTAAACACAGATTTGACTTTCTCTCGTTCCGCTTTGGGTACAAACGCATCAAACCAATTCTTGCCGATAATCTCAGCTTCATTGAACCCCAATATTTCAGCGCCTCTTCGATTGATCAGGATAACGTTCTGATTGGTATCCAGGGCTATTAGCATCACCCCGGCAATATCAAGATATTGTTGAACCCGGTTCCTTTGGCTTATCAAATCATGTTCAACCCGCTTGCGCTCGGTAATATCTATGCCTATTTCCCAGGTTTTCCAGCCTGAAATCGGAAAATTCATTGAAATATTA
>Ga0299912_10003836_pt1 | contig 12269 bp, 8 predicted proteins | sample RVTome_2_FD_207667 | JGI IMG/M metagenome (GOLD analysis project Ga0299912, IMG submission 207667) | Soil microbial communities from uranium-contaminated site in the Upper Colorado River Basin, Wyoming, United States - RVT95D214 (version 2) ... | reverse complement strand
CCTGTTCCACAACCGTTCTTGCTAATCGGTCAGCTTGGTCACCACTCATGCCAGCTATGATTGCAGCCAAAGCGGTTAGTTGCGCACCCAAAACAATATCATAAATTTTAGAAAAAGTCTTGTCTTCACCACCTAAGAAAAAGGTGCGGCTTAAGTCACTGCAGTAACCATTCACCCGGGCTCCCAAGTCAATGACTACAGGCTCATTTTCAAGAATAACTTTCTCAGAAGGCTTGGCATGGGGCAAAGCCGCGTTAGACCCAGAAGCCACAATAATGTCGAAGGGCATGGGTTCACTGCCCCCATCTCGAAGTGATTTCTCTAATTCCCAGGCTATTTCCTTTTCACTTACTCCAGGACGGATAATCGATTTAGCGTGGGCAAAAGCAGCATCAGCTAATCCAACTGCTTCAGCTATGAACTTTATCTCTTCAGGCTCTTTCACAGCGCGGACAGACTCCACGAGACCGTTGGTCGGAATAAGCCGGGTTTGATAGTGGCCGTCGCCTAACGTTTTACACAGCTGCTGATAAATGGCAAATGGGACCTGGTCAGATTCAAAGCCTACTCTTTTGAATCCTAAATCTGAGGCCAATTTGGGTAACCAATTTGCTAGATCGCCCTTAACGTGAACGACATCAAAATCCGATGCCTCTTTCTTGGCTTGCTCTACATAGCGAAAGTCAACGGCTAGAAAAGCACTACTGGCTGAAATCAGCAGCCATCCCGCCGAGCCGGTGAAACCGGAAAGGTAACGCCTGTTCTCCGGCTGAGAAACTATGAGAACATCTAATTCCTGTTGTGTTAAACTCTGCCGCAGGCTTTGAAGCCGGTTCACTCTTACGTCTCTTTCTTCAGTTCTCCAAGTAAAGTTCGCAACGCCGCAATATACCCCCGCCAACCCAAACCGCTGATTTGCCCCTTAGCGATAGGAACAATCACCGACTTGGCTCGCCACTCCTCACGTCCATAAATATTAGATAGATGAACCTCAATGACTGGCAACCCACTATCATACAGAGCATCCCGTAAGGAAAGACCGTAATGGGTGAGTGCTCCGGGATTTATGATTATGCCGCTGGTCTCCGCAGAATACTTCTGGATAAAGTCAATAAGTTCTCCCTCGCTGTTCGATTGAAAACTAACTATTTCTACACCCAGGCTTTCGCCTTCCTTCTTTAAAAGGGCATCAAGCTCCGCCAATGTTTTATCCCCGTAAATAGCTTTATTCCGCTTACCCAACATGTTAAGGTTAGGTCCGTTTATAACCATGATTTTCATGATGCCGCTCCTATTTTTTCTAATTCATCCAATTTACTCTTGTATTCGCAAGCGGTACATTTCACCCATCCCTCTCGATACACAATTAGCAGTTTGCCACACTGAGGACAGGGCTGTGGAACTGGCTTACGGTTAACCGCAAATTTACATTGTGGGAAACCGCTGCAACCATAAAAAACACGCCTTTTCTTGGTTGTCCTCTCAATTAACTCTTTTCCACACTGCGGGCAAGAAACACCAGTTTTGACAACGAAGGTCATTGCCTTTTTGCAATCAGGATAGCCGCTGCAGGACAAAAACTTACCAAAACGCCCTGTCTTCAATACCATGGGACGCCCACAATCAGGACAGATTTCTTCCGTTGGCTTAGCAAGATTAACCCTTTCTATCCTATCAGCAGCTTGGCTCAATGTTTCCTCGAAAGGCGTATAGAAGTCTTTTAGGACAGGCACCCATCCCTTCTCACCTCGAGCAATCTCATCCAGCTCTTCCTCAAGCTGAGCAGTGAAATCCAGGTCGACAATTTTGGGGAAGTGCTGAGCCAAGATGTCATTCACGACTAGTCCTATTTCGTCAGGACAAAGCTTACCATTTTCTTTATATACATAACCTCTTTCCTGGATAGTAGATATAATCGGAGCATAAGTGCTTGGACGTCCGATTCCTCTTTGTTCCAGCGCCTTTATCAACGTAGCCTCAGTATAGCGAGGCGGTGGTTGAGTAAAACGCTGCTCCGGGAAAAGCGCCGATAACACTAATTTATCGCCAACTTTCAATTCAGGTAGGGCGATTGCCTTCTCTTCTTCTCCATCCTCATCTTTCCCCTCACTATACAAAGTTATGAATCCTGAGAACTTGACCACAGAGCTGGTTGTTCTCAGCAGATATTCTTTTTGAGGTTCAGGACATTTTGCATTTATTGCCACAGTGGTGATATCCAGAGAGGCTGCCGCCATCTGGCTTGCCACCATCCGCTTCCAGATAAGCTCGTATAGCCTAAGTTGCTCCGGCTTAAGGTAGGAGCGGAGTTGGTCAGGCTCCCGGTGAATTTTTGTCGGTCTAATAGCTTCATGCGCCTCTTGTGCCCACTTGGTCCTCTTGACAAAAGAACGCGGATGCGGAGGCACAAAACGAGCACCATACTTGTTAGTTATAAAATCCCTGGTCTCAGCTATGGCGCCGGCAGCTACATGAGTGGAATCGGTGCGCATATAGGTAATCAACCCTACCGAACCCTCTTCGCCCAAAGTTATACCTTCGTAAAGCTGCTGGGCGATAACCATAGTGCGCTGAGCAGTGAACCGCAGTTTTCGCCAGGCTTCCTGTTGCAGGGTACTGGTAATAAATGGCGGTGCCGGTTGACGAGCTACCTCTTTTACTGTTACTTTCTTAACCGCATAATCAGCCTTCCTCAGTTCCTCTTCAATCCTATCGGCTTCCTGTTGATTGGGTATCTCCAACTTTGCGCCGTCAGCCAGACTTGTAAGTAATGCTCTGAACTCGACCTTCTGAGTTTCTGGCAATTTCTTAGCCAATTCAGCTTCAATAGTCCAGTACTCTGTGCGAACGAAATTCTGTATCTCCCGCTCCCGGTCAACTATTATTCTCAAGGCAGCTGATTGAACTCTGCCTGCAGAAAGCCCTCTTTGCACCTTCCGCCATAGCAATGGACTCAGTTTATAGCCGACCAATCTGTCTAAGAGACGGCGCGCCTGTTGGGCATCGACTAAATTCATATCAATAGAGCGAGGATGATGGAAAGCCTTTTCTACCGCCTCCTTAGTTATCTCGTGAAAGACAACCCTGTGGATAGGTAGTTTGCTCTTACCCAATTTAATGGCCTCGACCAGATGCCAGGAAATTGCCTCACCCTCACGGTCAGGGTCAGTAGCTAGATAAACCGCTGAAGCATCTTTAGCCGACTTCTTTAACTCACCGAGCACCTCTTTCCTCTTCTTGATGGTGACATATCGGGGAGCGAAGTCATTAGTTATATCTATACCCAATTCGCTTCTGGGTAGGTCACGCACATGCCCCAAGGTAGCCTTAATGACATAATCTGTGCCTAAGATTCTGCTTATAGTCCTCGCTTTGGCTGGTGATTCAACAATAACAAGTTTCACTGCTATAATTACCTTGCCGTTTGATATTCCTCTTTCATTTCTTTGAGCAGCGCATAGTTCATGCCGCCGACATGCTTCACCATCCCTTTAAGCTCCATCATGGTTAGAGTGCTGCTAACCAGAGCCGCCTCTAAGCCGCTATTACGGCAGAGTTCATCAATATGAGTTGGCTCATGGCTTAATTGTTTCAGCAGCAATGATTCAGTTTCATCGGCAGGCAGAAGCTCCTTCATCTCCAGTTGTTGTGCCATTATAGCTAAATTCAGCTCCTCTAAAACATCGACATAGTTCCGTACCAGTTTTGCCCCCTCCTGAATAAGGTGATTCGTCCCTCTGCTGGCTGGAGATAGAATACTGCCCGGGATGGCGAAGACCTCTCGGTTCTGCTCCACCGCTTGATTAGCCGTAATTAAGGCTCCGCTGCTTTCACCGGCCTCCACTACCAAAACACCAAGGCTCACCCCACTCATAATCCGGTTGCGCCTGGGGAAATTATCAGCTTTAGGTCGAGTACCCAGAGGGTATTCACTTATCAAAGCACCATGCTCCATAACCTCACGAGCCAGCTTGGCATTCTCCGCCGGGTAAACGATATCCAGTCCGCAAGCGAAGACAGCAATAGTCCTGCCGCCGGCTTCAATCGCAGCACGATGAGCTATAGAGTCAATGCCTTTAGCCAGACCACTGACAATAGTGATTTTATTTCGAGCCAGGTCGCTCACAATCTCCTCAGTGACTTGCCGCCCGTAGACGGTCGCCCGGCGGGTGCCGACTACAGCTAGACAACATTCATCTTCGGGCAATAAGTTACCCCTGACATAAAGTACCGGTGGATAATCATAAATTTCCTTCAGCCTCTGGGGATAAGCTACCGAATCATAGGTAAGCACTTTCACTTTATGCTGCTTCAATCCGTCGATTTCGGCATCTAAAGAAATTCTGGGCCTCAAATTCACGATATTATCAACAGTTTTTGAATCAAGCCCGGCTCTTTTCAGCTCGCCAGCCGAGGCTTTCCAAGCATTCTCCATGGTAGTGAAATGCCCCAATAGCTGGGAGATTTTCACCCGACCTATGCCGGGCATCTTGGAGAAGCCTACCCAATATTTCAGCTCATCTGCACTCGTCATCTAAGTTGAAGCATTGTAGCATAGGCGGAAAAGGCAAACAAAAATTTGAGCTACTGGTAAAAAAGATGTTCAAAATGGCGGAGAGGGTGGGATTCGAACCCACGGTCGCCAATGGCGACACGCGCTCTCCAGGCGCGCCTGATAGTCCACTCCAGCACCTCTCCAGAGCCTGGCGGAGAGGGTGGGATTCGAACCCACGAGGCTTATCGCCCACCGCTTTTCGAGAGCGGCACCATAAACCACTCGGACACCTCTCCGCACCTGTAACATTATACAATTACTGTCTTTTAAGGCAAAGTTAGACTACACAAAAGTATCTATAGGCATTGCCCCTGCATCCAGGTCAGAGAAGTTACATGGTCAGGTGTTTACAAGAAAAAGCATTTTATGGTATTATTTCGCTTTGTCATTTGCCTATTGAGCATTATTTACAAAGGCATGATGATACCAAAATTTGAGGCATTGAGATGCTAGACGCTTTGTGGATAGTTATTCTGGGAATGGCAATCGTCTTCGCTGTGCTGGGGATACTACTTGGCGCCATGATCCTGCTCAACAAATTGATCAAGCCTAGAGAGAAGGATTAGTCATTGGACATAACCGCTGGTGAATTTCTCGGATTCCTCAACCTTAACTGGCAAATAGTCATAATGCTGGTTGTAAGTGGGCTTCTTATCTATTTGGGAATCGCCAAGAAAGTCGAGCCGGTTCTACTTGTACCCATCGGCACCGGGATTCTGCTGGCTAACATACCGCTCGGCGGCTTAGCTGACCAAGGTGGTATCTTCGCTCTTCTGAGGAAGGCTGGAATCGAAACTGAGCTCTTCCCTCTCCTCATCTTCATTGGCATAGGAGCCATGATAGATTTCGGTCCCTTTCTCGAAAGGCCCTATACCATCCTACTCGGCGCTGCAGCTCAGTTCGGTATCTTCGGCACCTTTTTCCTAGTCTATTTGCTCGGCGATGGCTGGCTTCATGTTATGAACTTCAGCCTGAGGGATGCTGCCTCGATCGGCATAATCGGTTCGGCTGATGGTCCTACCTCAATTTATGTGTCCACCATACTGGGGTCCAAATATGCTGCAGCCATCGTGGTCGCAGCTTATTCCTACATGGCACTGGTGCCCATTATCCAACCGCCGATAATGAGATTGCTGACTACCAAAGAGGAAAGACGTGTGAAAATGCCCATCGACGTAAAGGCAGTGTCACAAAGGACGAAGATTATCTTCCCTATAGTTACCGTATTGATAGTGGGGTTGATAGCTCCAAAAGCTACACCGCTTATCGGCTTTCTTATGTTTGGCAACTTGCTTCGTGAGTGCGGGGTGGTTGAAAGGCTCTCGCTGGCAGCTCAAAATGAACTAGCTAACATTGTGACTATACTGTTAGGCATCACCGTGGGGGGAATGATGATAGCTTCCGAGTTCCTCCAGTTTGAGACGATAATGATTTTCGTTATGGGTATAGTTGCCTTCGCCCTGGATACGGCTGCGGGTGTTATCCTGGGCAAGATAATGTACCTCGCATCCGGGCGGAAGATTAATCCTTTGATCGGCGCTGCGGGTATATCAGCTTTCCCCATGTCAGCCAGAGTAGTTCAGAGAGAGGGATTGAAAGCTGACCCCCAAAACCATCTATTAATGCATGCCGCCGGCGCTAATACTGCCGGACAGATTGCCTCAGTAGTAGCTGGCGGAGCTATGCTGATGCTGATTCCCTTATTCAGCTAGTCTCTAAAAATGTAAACCAACATGAAAGTGAACGAGAACTGGCACAACTTAGAGATACCTGAGGTCTTAGCCTCTTTGGACTCAAAGCACGATGGCTTAAGTCAGGAAGAGGCTCAACGCCGCCTGGCTCAGTTTGGTCATAATGAGCTGGCTGCAGGGGAGAAGGTCTCACCCTGGAAGATTTTCCTTGAGCAATTCAAAAATTTCCTGATTATTATCCTCCTTGTTGCAGTAGTTCTGTCAGCTGTAGTGGGCGAGGTAGCTGATGCCGTTGTTATCTTTGTCATCGTCCTTTTCGCTGCTGGCCTTGGCTTCATCCAGGAATACCGGGCCGAACGGGCTATGGAAGCCCTGAAGAAAATGGCAGCGCCTATGGCATCAGTGCTAAGAGATGGGAAAGAGGTGGAAATACCCTCTCGAGAGCTAGTCCCCGGGGACATAATCATCCTCAGAACCGGCGACCGAATACCGGCGGATTGTCGTCTCATTGAAGCGGTCAATCTAAAGGCAGATGAAGCTTCCCTAACCGGCGAATCGGTTCCCGTGGAAAAAACGGCTAAGGCATTGCCAGGAGAGGTAACTATTGGCGACAGAAAGAACATGGCCTTTATGGGAACGGCGGCTGTTTACGGTAGGGGTACAGCAGTAGTTACTGCCACAGGTATGGGGACGGAATTCGGCAAGATTGCTACTATGCTGCAAGAAGTCGAGAAGGAGCAAACACCTCTCCAGATTAACCTCGACAAGTTGGGAAAGTTAATTGCCATCGGCTCCTTAGCCTTATGTTTCATTCTAGCCGCAATTGGAGTTTTGAGGGGGCACGAGATCTTGGAGATGCTCATCTGGGGGGTAAGTCTGGCTGTAGCTGCTGTCCCTGAAGCCTTGCCGGCCGTGGTCACCATCTCGCTGGCTATCGGTGTTCAGAGGATGGTACGACGCCACGCGTTAATAAGGAAACTTCCAGCAGTGGAGACGCTCGGTTGCACCACCTTTATTTGCTCAGATAAGACCGGAACGCTCACCCAGGACCAGATGACAATACGACGCATCTATGTGGAGGGCAAGCTGATTGATGTCACCGGAGTCGGCTATGAACCTAAAGGTGAATTTCATCTTGACGGCAAAGCTCTGAATCCTGAAAAAGACGCTGCCTTACAAAGACTGCTCCACATAGGCAGCCTGTGCAATGACACGTCTCTCAACTCTGCCAACGACGTTTGGGAAATCAAAGGCGACCCTACTGAGGGTGCTCTGGTTGTAACTGCAGCTAAGGCAGGCTTATGGCAGAAAGAGCTTCAAAGTCAATCCCCTCGCATCCACGAAATTCCTTTCTCCTCCGAGACGAAGAGGATGACTACTGTCCATCAAACGCCCCAAGGTAAGATTGCCTACTCTAAAGGGGCGCCTGAGGTAATCTTGAGTTCTTGTAGCCACGTTTACCGAAATGGACAGGAAACAAAATTAAAAGATGATGATAAGAACAAGATGCTGTCCGTATCCCATGAAATGGCCGGCGATGCCCTCCGGGTTTTGGGCCTGGCATACAAACGGCTTCCTGATACCACTACTACAACTGAGGCCACAGAACAAGATATGGTTTTTGTCGGCCTTGCTGGCATGATTGACCCGCCTCGTGAAGAAGTTAAAGAAGCGGTAAAGCTCTGTGACCAAGCTGGTATCAAATCAGTGATGATAACCGGTGACCACAAGCTGACTGCGGTTGCCATCGCCAAGGAACTAGGTATTCTTAAAGAAGGTGTTGCCCTTACCGGAGCCGAGATTGACAACCTGAGCGATGAAGAATTTGAAGCTCTGGCAGAGAAGATAGAAGTCTATGCTCGGGTTTCTCCCGCCCATAAACTCCGTGTGATAGAAGCTTTAGCTAAAAAGGGGCATGTGGTAGCGATGACCGGAGATGGGGTAAATGATGCCCCGGCGCTCAAAAAGGCTGACATCGGTGTGGCTATGGGTATTACCGGCACTGACGTTACTAAAGAAGCAGCCGATATGATACTTACTGACGATAACTTTGCCTCCATTGTAGCTGCTGTAGAGGAGGGGAGAGGCATATTCGGAAACATCAAGAAGTATTTAATCTATCTCCTCTCCTGTAATTTTGGTGAGATATTGCTCATGGCATCGGTTATTCTTTTCGGTCCCCTGATGGGCTTACCGGCCGGGACTATACCCCTCATTGCCATCCAACTTTTGTATGTCAATCTGGCTACCGATGGTTTGCCAGCTATAGCTTTATCCATCGACCCACCTGACCTTGATATCATGAAACAAAAACCGCGCCCTCGTAAGCAGACCATTTTTACAGCACCTGTGCTCAGGTATATGGCTGGTGCCGGAATCTGGACAGCCCTGGTGACTTTAGGGGTGTTCCTGTGGGCCATAAATTCAGGGAAAGCTTTCCTCGAAGCTCAAAGTATGTGCTTTGTTACTTTAATTCTGATCGAGTTCTTCAATGCCTTCAACTGCCGCTCCTTAGAATACTCCCTGTTTAAGGTTGGGCCCTTTGCTAACAAATGGTTATTGTTAGCAATAGGTTGGGAATGCATAATGTTAAGTCTGGTTGTTTACCTGCCTGTTCTACAAGGCCCATTCAATACCTATGCCTTAACTTTGACAGATTGGGTAATAGCCATACTCTCAGCCTCAACCATTTTCATTGCCGCTGAAATCTACAAGCTTATCATGTCCCGGATGAGACCCAAAGGTCTGGTTCCAGAACCCGCTGGGTGACCCTTAACCATCTGCGATAGCAGTCCTTATAATCAGTTAACTTCATTCTCGCCTGAAACCTAAATGTGGTAAACTTTACATGATTCGTGCCCTTAACTATGTGGCTTTCATAGATGGAAATCGAGATATACTTTAAATTCATACTGACCTTTGGCTTGATTCTACTGGCAGCCAGGATAGGCGGCGAGTTATTCGAGCGCTATCTGAAACAGCCACCGGTTTTAGGTGAACTGGTGGCAGGAATTATTATTTCCCCATTCGCCTTAGGAGGCCTTATTCACGACCCGATAATCCTGCATTTTGCCACTATTCAAGGCGCTTTCGGGCTCCACGAGTTCAACGTAATGGAGGTTATCTCAGAAATCGCCGTCGTTGTACTGCTTTTTGTTGCTGGTGTCGAAACTAATGTCGGGGCTTTTTTAAAACAGGGAAAAACCGGCGCTCTGGTAGCTGTGGGTGGAGTTATCCTTCCCTTTGTCTTCGGATATTTCATCACGATGTGGCTGGCTCCTGAAATGGGAATAGCTGGCTGGCTGTTCATGGGAGCTGTTCTAACAGCTACCAGCATCGGACTTACAGTGAGGATATTAATGGAGATGGGCAAGCTCCAGACACAGGCAGGGACTACCATACTGGTCGGTGCAGTGATTGACGATATAATCGGCATAGTTATTCTATCAATTGCCGTTGGCATAGGCTCTACGGCAAAATTTGGCGGGGAGATAAATGTAGCCCATGTTTGTTTGGATGCCCTAAAAATCGGTGCCATTGGCTTCGCTGTTTGGTTTGCTTTACTAATTATCGGCGTCAGGTTCAACAAATATATATCGCGGTTCCTTCTAAATCCATTCAGAAAATCGGGGACGATACCTATTTTTGCACTTATCATCGGCTTTATCATAGCTTACCTGGTTACGTTGGTTGGATTGCATCCCGTGGTCGGCGCTTATGTGGCTGGACTTATGTTCGCCGCCACTGGTGAAAGAGAGGACATTTTAGATAAAACCAGACCGATAATGCTCTTTCTGGCGCCTTTTTTCTTCTGTTACCTGGGCATGCAAGTCGACACACGACTGCTCTGGGGTGGAGCTATAATAGCAATTATCCTGATAGTGGCGGCTGTGCTCGGGAAGGCTATCGGCTGTTATATCCCGGCTCGATTTGCTGGCAAAATGTCCCATACCGAGAGCATGATAGTTGGTATAGGGATGGTGCCGAGAGGAGAGGTAGGTTTGATTATTGCTGGCGCCGGGCTTTTAGCTGGAGCTATAAGCCGGGACCTATTTGGCGCCGCAGTTGCAGTTAGCGTAATTACAACACTTATAACACCAGCTATGCTCAAGCCATTTTTCAAGAAGCAGCCAGAATTGGTCACAGAAGATGAGTGAGTCTGTAATTTGCTTTCGGTAAGTTTGTCAAATAAAACAAAAATAGGTAAAATTACCAAAGCCCCTGTAGCTCAGGGGATAGAGCGCCGGCCTCCGGAGCCGGGTGCGAGGGTTCAAGTCCCTCCAGGGGCGCTTCGAGGAAATATACCAAGTTGAAAGTAAAAGACGATATAATCGAGATTCGCTGGCATGGGCGAGGCGGACAAGGAGCAGTAACATCAGCTGAATTGCTGGCAACTGCAGCTATTGAGGAGGGGAAATTCGCTCAGGCGTTCCCCAGCTTTGGCCCGGAAAGAAGGGGAGCGCCGGTACTTGTTTTCAACCGTATAAGCAATGACAGCCCAATACGGGCCAGAGTTGCCGTAACGAGTCCAGATATTGTTGTAATCCTGGACCCAGGCTTACTTTCTATCACCGATGTCACCTCAGGACTTAAGAAAGATGGTACGCTGGTAATAAATACGCCGAAGACGCTAGTTGACATAAAATCAGAATTGAACGGCCCATGGAGACTGGCAGTAGTTGATGCAACTTCCATCGCCCGTGAGCTACTCGGAGTTCCGATTGTTAATACAACTATGCTTGGAGCGTTACTAAAGGCTACAGGCATAATCGACCTAGAATCCTTGACAGAGCCTCTTAAGGAACGTTTTGGAGCTAGAGCTAAGGGTAATATCGATGCCTGTCATAAAGCTTATGAAGAAACTGAAATAGGCGAGCTTAGCGGTGTTTTCCAGAGACCAAGCACATTGCAGGCAGAAGCATTGCCCTCATGGCGAGAATTGCTGCCGGGCTGTATTCTTACTGAAGCGGGGAGTGCTAAACAATATCGTACTGGGGATTGGAAGTCAGAGCATCCGGTATGGAACCATGAGAAATGCATCAAGTGCGGAATTTGCTACCTCTTTTGCCCAGAAGGCTGCATTAGAGAGAGAGAAGACGGTTACTTTGACGCCAACTTGTTTTATTGCAAGGGATGCGGTATTTGTGCCCGCGAATGCTGGACAGAAGCTATAAAGATGGTTGAGGAAGGATAAAGATGGCCGAAAAACGAATAGGTATAGAGGGTTCCTTAGCCATAGCTGAGGCTGCCAAACGAGCTTGCGTCGAAGCTGTAGCTGCCTATCCCATTACACCTCAGACTCACATTGTCGAAAGGCTAGCTGAGTTTGTAGCTAACGGTGAGTTAGACGCCGAATACATACCAGTAGAATCAGAGCATTCAGCCATGAGCGCTTGTCTGGGCACTTCAGCTGTAGGTGCCAGGACTTACACTGCTACCGCCAGTCAGGGATTGGAACTTATGCACGAAGTGCTTTATGTTGCTGCGTCTCTGCGCCTGCCGATAGTCATGACAGTAGCTAACAGGGCACTTTCTGGACCCTTAAGCATCTGGACCGACCATTCTGACGCAATGGCAATCCGCGATTGTGGCTGGATACAGATATTCGCAGAAAATGCACAACAAGCCTTTGATTTAACATTGTGTGCCTTCCGTATTGCTGAAGACCCAACTGTCATGCTCCCGGCAATAGTCCACATCGATGGATTCTACGTTTCACACACAATTGAATCTGTCGAATTTCTAGAGCAAGCTGTGGTAGATAAATTTCTTCCTGAATATCGCCACCCTTATCCCCTCAACCCGGACAAGCCGGTAACCATGGGTGCCTTCGGCCCTCCCTTCATCTACACTGAGGCTAAAAAGGCCCAAGAGGTCGCCTTAGAAGCTTCCAAAAAAGTGATTCTTCAGACCTGGCAGAAGTTCGGTGAGATTTCGGGGCGTCATTATTCGCCAGTAGAAAGCTACAAAACAGAAGATGCCGACACTTTATTAATGTGTATGGGAAGCTTCAGCGAAACAGC
>Ga0299912_10003833_pt1 | contig 12272 bp, 8 predicted proteins | sample RVTome_2_FD_207667 | JGI IMG/M metagenome (GOLD analysis project Ga0299912, IMG submission 207667) | Soil microbial communities from uranium-contaminated site in the Upper Colorado River Basin, Wyoming, United States - RVT95D214 (version 2) ... | reverse complement strand
GTGCCTGTGGGTCGGACTTCAGTCCGACAATACCCGGCGCCTCGCGAAGTCGTCGGACTGAAGTCCGACCCACATGGGCTAGGGCATGGGGGCCTTGAGGCCGAAGGCCTTTTCCACCTGCAGGGCGATGGCACAGAGGCGGCCGACCACCAGGCGCTGGAGCAGGGCCAGGTTCTGCACCGCATCGGTGCCGCGGTCCAGTGCGGCGGCGGCGTTGCCCTCGGGTTGGGCGTTGCGCAGCACCCACTGCATCAGGTTGCGGTACTTCTGCTGTGAGGGGAAGGGGAAGGGCACGTTGCGCAGGGTGACCTCGATGCCTTTCAGGGTGCGGTTGATGTCGTCGGATTTCTCGGTGATCAGGTCGCGCAGCTTGCGCTTGGCGCGCGGCGAGTCGTGGCTGAGCAGCGACTCCAGCAGCAGGGTCTGCAGGCGCAGGTTGCGCAGTTCCGGATAGATATGCTCGATGCGGGCGCCGGCATGGATGACCAGCGCCTCGGCCTCGCTGTGCAGGCGCGCGCCGTGCTCCACCCGCTCCTGTCCCTGCGGGATGGTGAGCAGGGCCAGGGTGGCGGCGAGGCGGCCGATGTAGGGCGTGACCGCCTTGCCGGCATCTTCCAGCGCAGTCTCGAACTTGGCCTCGTACTCGCGGCAGGTTTCGTGGATCTCGTCCTGCTGCTTCTTCAGCAGGGGCAGTTCGCCCAGATAGCTGCCGTAGCCGGCACGGTGCATCACCTCGCGGTTGCTGACGGTGATCAGGTCGTCGTCGTACTGGTGCAGGGTGGTCATCGCTGCCCGCGCCTTGGGACGCTCCTTTTCCATCAGCGCCAGGGACAGCGTCCAATGCTGGATGGCCGCCTCGATGTCGGCAGGCATCTGGCTGAAGCGGGTCTCGAAACCTAGGGGGGCGAAGTCCGCGTACAGGGCGCCGAAATAGCAGGCGATGACGTGGTTGGCCTCGTATTCACGGCTGCCCTTGGGCGGGGTGCGGACCAGGTTGTGGGTGGTGACCGGCAGGCGCAGGTGCTGGTGGTAATAGCGCATGGTGATGCTGTGCATCAGCTTGCCGAAGCGGCGGAACAACAGGGCGCTGTCGGAGGCGCAGCGGTAGTTGCCCTCCTCGTGCAGCAGATCGATCCAGGCCAGGCGCTGGCCGTCGGCGGGCAGCAGCGCCTGCGTCTGGGCGGCGTGCTGCGCCTGGCGTTCGCGCAGCTGCTCATGCACGGTGTCCGGCAGGTGCGAGGCCTGGGCCACCACGGCCATGGTGATGTTGTCCGGCAGCTCGTTGCGGTCGCGCCACATGCGGGCCAGGGTCGGCAGGGTCTTTTGCGCGGCGTAGGCCAGCACCCGGCTCTGCTCCAGCATGTGGCGGAAATCGCCGTTGCCCGCCAGGCGGCGGGCGGCGGCATCGGCCTGGGTGACGCGGCACTGGAACAGCCTGCCCGCCACCCGACGGCTGAGCCAGAGGTCCATGCGCAGCGGCAGGCGCGACAGGGCGAAAAGGCGCAGGGCGGCATCGTACAGGGCGACGTTGTGCTCCGAGCGCTCGCGTCCCCGCTCCAGGCGGCGATCGAGGAAATCGGTGTCGTGGGTGGCGCGCTGCATCCAGCCATTGATGCTTTCGATGAGCCGCACCGTGCGCGGTGCGGCACGCGGTGCCCAGCCATGCATGGCCTGGGCGACGGCGCCGGCCAGCTGGCGCACGTTGAGGCTGGCGAGCAGGGGCAGCCCCAGCACCAGCACGGTCTGGCCCTTGATCAGGCCGCGGTTGATGTCATCGTGGAAACGCACGCTCAGTGCGGCATCGTGACCAAGCCGGATCTCTGCCGGGGGCGGCACGTCGATGCGCTGGCACACGTCCTCGACGAAGGCATACAGGTCCGGTTCGCGTTCCGGCGACAGCGGCATGGTGGGGTGGTCGGTAACCCGCAGCGCCAGCAGCGGCTTGAGCAGCAGCGCCATCAGCAGCAGGCCGAATACCAGGATGAAGGCAAAGGAGGCGGCGGCGGCGAGGGCGGAGGGTATGAGCGCGAGCATCTGCTGGGCGAGCAGTTCCGGATGAAACAACACCAGCAGCAGGCCCAGGGTCAGTCCCAGCCATGCCAGCACCATGCCCAGCTCGAATAGCGCAACCAGGATCAGGGCGGGGCGGTACAGCCATGGCGTCTTCCAGGGCTTGAGCGGCGGCAGGGCACGCGGCGCCTTGCGGGCGGCGGCCTGGCGGGCGGGGCGGCGCTGCGCCATGTCCTCGGGCGTCTCCACCAGGGTCACCAACCCGGCCCGGGCGAACATCTCCACATAACGGGTTGCTTTTGCCAGCGTGTCGGCGTGTTTCAGCACCTGCTTTTCGCCGGAGAAGAAGGCCTCGATTTTCTCGGGGGTGAGGCTGAGCTGGCTGGCCAGGCCGCGCTTGACCTCGGCGGGTTCGAAACCCTCCAGCAGGCGGCCGGAAAAGATGATGCGGTAGGTGTGGCTGTTGTCCATGTGCAGGGTCCGATTCCTTCCTTCGACGGGCACGTAAAGTGTACCGGCCGGGGGGACAGCATACTGACGACGCGGTCAAAGTTGTAGCCGCGGGGGTACGGCGCCGCCGCCGTCGCGCCATGATAGAATTGCGCATTCCGTCAATAAGATATACGCCAAATCCATGTTCGATACCTATACCGGCGCGCGCAGCGCCCAGCTCGTCCAGGCCCTCAAAGAACGTATTCTGATCCTCGACGGCGCCACCGGCACCATGATCCAGGGCTACAAGCTCGGCGAGGCCGACTACCGCGGCGAGCGCTTCCGCGACTGGCCCTCCGACCTCAAGGGCAACAACGACCTGCTGGTGCTGACCCGGCCGGACATCGTGCAGGAAATCCACCGCCAGTACTTCGAGGCCGGCGCCGACATCGTCGAAACCAACAGCTTCAACGCCAACGCCATCTCCATGGCCGACTATGGCATGCAGGCCCTGGTGCATGAGCTGAACGTGGAGGCGGCGCGCCTGGGACGCGAGGTGGCCGACCAGTTCGAGGCGCGCGACGGCAGGCCGCGCTACGTCGCCGGCGTGCTCGGCCCCACCGGCAAGACCGCCTCCATTTCGCCCGACGTGAACAATCCGGGCTACCGCGGCGTCAGTTTCGACCAGCTGGTGGATGCCTATCTCGAAGCCACCCACGGCCTGGTGGAAGGCGGTTCCGACATCATCCTCATCGAAACCATCTTCGACACCCTCAACGCCAAGGCGGCCATCTATGCCGTCGAGACCTATTTCGAACAGAAGGGCATCCGGCTGCCGGTGATGATCTCCGGCACCATCACCGACGCCTCCGGCCGCACCCTCACCGGCCAGGTGACCGAGGCCTTCTACAACTCCCTGCGCCACGCCAAGCCCATCTCCATCGGCCTGAACTGCGCCCTGGGCGCGAAGGAACTGCGCCAGTACGTGGAGGAAATGTCGCGCATCGCCGAGTGCGGCGTCAGCGCCCATCCCAACGCCGGCCTGCCCAATCCGCTGTCGGCCACCGGCTACGACGAAACCCCGGAGGCCATGGCCACTGAGATCGGCGAGTGGGCCCGCTCCGGCTTCCTCAACATCATCGGCGGCTGCTGTGGCACCATGCCGCCCCACATCCAGGCCATCGCCGCGGCGATGCAGGGGGGCAAGCCGCGCGCGCTGCCGGCCATCGAGCCGGCCTGCCGCCTGTCCGGCCTGGAGCCGTGCAACATCGACAAGGACTCGCTGTTCGTCAACGTCGGCGAGCGCGCCAACGTGGCCGGTTCGGCCAAGTTCAAGAAGCTGGTGCTGGACGGCAAGTACAGCGAGGCGCTGGATGTGTGCCGCGAACAGGTGGAAACCGGCGCCCAAGTAATCGACGTCAACATGGACGATGCCATGCTCGACGGCAAGAACGCCATGGTCACCTTCCTCAACCTCATCGCCTCCGAACCGGACATCGCCAAGGTGCCGGTGATGATCGACTCCTCCAAGTGGGAGATCATCGAGGCCGGCCTCAAATGCGTGCAGGGCAAGGGCATCGTCAACTCCATCTCCATCAAGGAAGGCGAGGCGGCCTTCATCGAGCACGCCAAAAAGCTGCGCAAGTACGGCGCCGCGGTGGTGGTGATGGCCTTCGACGAAAAGGGCCAGGCCGACACCTACCAGCGCAAGATCGACATCTGCAAGCGCTCCTACGACATCCTGGTCAAGCAGGTCGGTTTCCCGGCGGAAGACATCATCTTCGATCCGAACATCTTTGCCGTGGCCACCGGCATCGACGAGCACAACAACTACGCGGTGGACTTCATCGAGGCCACGCGCTGGATCAAGCAGAACCTGCCCCATGCCATGGTGTCCGGCGGCGTGTCCAACGTGTCGTTCTCCTTCCGCGGCAACAACCCGGTGCGCGAGGCCATCCACTCGGTGTTCCTCTATCACGCCATCCACGCCGGCATGACCATGGGCATCGTCAACGCGGGCATGCTGGCGGTGTACCAGGATCTGCCGGAGGAACTGCGCCAGGCCGTGGAGGACGTGGTGCTCAATCGCGACCACGGCGCCACCGATCGCCTGCTGGAGATCGCGCCCAAATACAACGTCGGCACCGCCGCGGTGGAGAAGCAAACCGAAGAGTGGCGCGGCTGGCCGGTGGCCAAGCGCCTGGCCCATGCCCTGGTCAAGGGCATCGACGCCTACGTCGAGCAGGACACCGAAGAGGCGCGGCTACAGTTCGCCCGTCCCATCGAAGTCATCGAAGGCCCGCTGATGGACGGCATGAACGTGGTCGGTGACCTGTTCGGCGACGGCAAGATGTTCCTGCCCCAGGTGGTGAAGTCCGCCCGCGTGATGAAGAAGGCCGTGGCCTACCTGCTGCCCTACATCGAGGCGGAGAAACACGCCGACAGCCGCGCCGCCGGCCGCATCCTGATGGCGACGGTCAAGGGCGACGTGCACGACATCGGCAAGAACATCGTCGGCGTGGTGCTGCAATGCAACAACTTCGAGGTGATCGACCTGGGCGTGATGGTGCCCACGGCGACCATTCTGGAGGAGGCGCAGAAGCACAAGGTCGACATCATCGGCCTGTCCGGTCTCATCACCCCCTCGCTGGAGGAGATGGCCCATGTGGCCAAGGAGATGCAGCGTCTCGGCATGAAGCAGCCCCTGCTCATCGGCGGCGCGACGACTTCGAAGGCGCACACCGCGGTGAAGATCGAACCCAACTACGACGGCGCCATCGTCTGGGTGAAGGACGCCAGCCGTGCCGTCGGCGTGGCGCAGAATCTGATCTCCGCCAGCGGCGGGCGCGATGCCTACGTGGCGCAGCTGCGCGCCGAATATGCCCAGGTACGCAACGATTATCTCGGCCGGCAGAAAGAGGCGAAGTACCTGGCCCTGGACCATGCGCGCGCCAACAAGCTGCAACTGGACTGGGAGCACTACACCCCGCCCAAGCCCAACGACCTGCTGGTGCAGGTGTTCGACGACATGCCGCTGGAATTCCTCGTCCCCTACATCGACTGGACGCCGTTCTTCCATGCCTGGGAGATGAAGGGCAGCTACCCGAAGATCCTCGACGACGCCGAGAAGGGCGAAGAGGCGCGCAAGCTGTTCGCCGACGCGCAGGCCATGCTCAAGCAGCTCATTGCGGAAAAGTGGCTCAAGGCGCGCGCCGTGGTCGGCCTGTTCCCCGCCAACAGCGTCAATGACGATGACATCGAGGTCTACACCGACAACACGCGCAAGAAGGTGCGCACCACCCTGCACCACCTGCGCCAGCAGACCGTGAAGCCCGCGGGCAAGGCCAACCTGTGCCTGGCCGACTTCGTCGCGCCCAAGGAAAGCGGCAAGCGCGATTTCATCGGCGCCTTCGTTGTCACCGCCGGCATCGGCATCGACGAACACGTCCAGCGTTTCGAAAAGGCCCACGACGACTACCATGCCATCATGCTCAAGGCCCTGGCCGACCGCCTGGCCGAGGCCTACGCCGAGCATATGCACGACCGCGTGCGCCACCTCAACTGGGGCTACCAGATCAACGGCCAGCTGACCACCGCCCGCAGCCGCACCCGGGGCGGCGACGGCAAGTGCCGCTGGACCCCGCGCCACGGCCTCGACAACAAGCACTTCGACGCTGACGCGCTGGTGAACGAAAACTATCACGGCATCCGCCCCGCCCCCGGCTATCCCGCCTGCCCCGAGCACACCGAAAAAGACCTGCTCTGGCAGCTGCTCGACGCCGAGACCAACACCGGCGTCTGCCTCACCGAAGCCAAGGCCATGTATCCCACCGCCTCCGTCAGCGGCTGGTACTTCAGCCACCCGGACAGCAGCTATTTCACCGTCGGCAAGATCCAGAAAGACCAGGTGGAGGATTACGCCAGGCGCAAGGGCATGAGCATCGAAGAAGCCGAATACTGGCTCGCCCCGATTCTCGGCTACTAACGCCGATCCCTCTTGCTCCTCCCCCGCACGGCGGGGGAGGCCGGGAGGGGGCGGCGGCACATCCTACGCAAAGCAAGCGAGCGGAATGGTGTACGGATAGTCCTGTAGGGTGGTAGAGCGACAGCGAAACCCATCATGCCGTGCCCGCTAGGGGCACCGAGACACGCCACGGCGGGAGGCGCTGGAGCCTTTAGAATCCATCCACCCCGCTTCTCCCTTCCCCAATCCCACACATCGCGCTAGTATCGAACCACCCCAGCCCCCAGGAAACCCCGGCACATAGAACAAGAGGGACAGCAGTGATGGACCACCGCCACAAGGAAGACGGCTGCTGCGCCTCGCGGCACGAACCGCAGCCCCCAGCATATCCCCCCGCCCCAGCGGCAAGACCTCGTATCCCACACCTCGCCGGGACATCCCCACTGAAAATCCTCCTTATCCTGCTGGTGCTGCTCGTCAGCGGCAGCGCATGCGCCGATCCGCGGGCGCGGCCCACCGAGTGGGCGCAACCGATGCTCGACGTGAAACTGGGCAATTTCTACAAGGTCAGCGACGAGCTGTACCGCTCGCGGCAACCCGGCGACGAAGAAATGGAACAGCTTGCCGCGATGGGCATCCGCTCTGTCCTCAACCTGCGTGAACATCACAGCGACGACGACGAGGCAAAGGCCACAGACCTCACGTTGTACCGCGTACCGATGAACGCCGGCGACATCAACGACGAACTGGTGACCAAGGCGCTAGACGCCCTCGCCGCCGCACCCAAGCCGGCCCTGGTCCACTGCTGGCACGGCAGCGACCGTACCGGCGCCATCGTCGCGATGTACCGCATGGTGTTCCAGGGGTGGCCGCGCCAGAAGGCCATCGACGAATTCATCAATGGCGGTTACGGCTATCACCGCAGCGTGTATCCGAACATTGAGCATTATCTGGAAACGGTGGATATTGCGGGACTCAGGCAGAGAGTTGCGCAGCAGATTCAGTAGAGTCGGCATTGAATGTAGAAGTAGTAGTTAAGCCAAATGACCTATTTTCTGACAAGGAGGGTTTATCAATGAACTCAAAGGAAGTTTTGTATTTAGCACCGGAAGCTCTATATAGATTAGGCAATGCAACCTCGCCTCTATTATCCCGCATGCGGCCTGATGACATCGATATAATTGATGTCAATGGTGTCAAGATGGTTGTTGCGAATAAAAAAGGCGTCAGCCTCTATAATAAGGAAGGTCTTGACTTGGTTCCATTGACGGGTTGGGTATGGGAAATCAAGGCCAACACCAACCTTCCTTTTGGCCTTAAATTGGCAAAAGATAACCAGCCATTTGGTCATTACACACTCTCGCCTACTAGAAATATGTCTGTACACGAATTTTTAGGCCTCTTGGATCAGGTGGCTATTCACTGCAAGAAAGTATTTAAGAAAACTGCATAGGGCGCTCAAATGAGATCATTTACATTAGATATCGACGAGAAATATTTCAATTTGCTGTGGCGCTCTATCACATGTAGAGAGAGCGCGCTTCTAGCAAAAATTTCAGACGAGCCTGAGGATTCTGACGAGGCGGCATTACTCGCAAATGATGTTGTCTATCTGCGTCTGTGCAAGAAGAGCCTGGAGGAGAAAGCAAAAAATGCTGTTTTCTCTGAAGGAGCATTTTCATTGGAAGAACAATTTATAGACCTTGCCGATTTGTAGTAGGAATGGTTTTAAAAAACGACTTCCAATCGACGTACATTAAATAGGCGCGGATGAAGCGACGTTACATTTCACAATCACCGCCACGGAGCTAATTGACGTGTTCGATGCCGTAGATGTATAGAGCTGTCACGTTTTCGCGTGGATAGTGGGGCAAGGAACTTTGTGCGAAAATGAACTCCCGATGGAGTTCGTTAAACTATTGGGAGGTTGCATGGATTGGTCATATGGCTTCTTCGATCCAAGAAAGTTGAAGTTGGATAGCGACAACCCACGAATAGAAATCGCTTCTGGTGACGCGCAGGCGGATATACGGTCAAAGCTTATTCGGACTGAAAGGGTTATCGACCTTGCGAAGGAGATAGTTGATGCCGATGGTCTGTTAATGGGGGAAAGAATAATAGTAACAAAAGAGAATTCGAAGCACGTTGTATTGGAAGGAAACAGGCGTGTGTGTGCGTGTCAAATGCTTCTCGATCCAAGATTGGTTCCGGTTGAGTATAGAGCGCGCTTCCCAAAACTAAATCAGGATTCCGACGCGGATTTAATCGAGCGGCTTTCAAATATTCCGGCAGACATTGCTCCCACCAGAGAAGCTGCGGAGATAACGATAACGCGGCGACACACAAAGCGTGGAATTCTCCCCTGGCTGCCAATCGCGCAACATCGACGGATTCAGCGGCTTATGGAAAAGGGAAAATCTATCGATGAGGTCGCGGCAATTTTTGGAGTGGCGCCCAAAGAGCTATCTCGACTACTGCGAGAGAGTGAGCTTATGCATGCTGTTGTCGAGCAAAAAGGGTGGACGGAATACGAAAAAGAGACGTTGCGCAGTCCAAGGCTGAAAACAAACCCTTTCACGCGCTTCTTCACCCTTAGGGGAGCGAAGGAAACGTTAGGGATATCATTCGATGACTCCGGAAGGCTAGACACTTCACTCCAAAAGCGTCTCTTCAACAAAGCGTTAAAAGAGGTTGCACGTGCGCTACTGATCCCTGACCCAGACACCAACAAACCCCGGTTTAATACACGCGCAAGCCCAATAGATGTATTCGAGAGTGCGTTTTCATCTGACGATGACCTGCGAGGTCTTTTGGCCGATGCACGCCGTGTTTCAACGCGCAACAAGAAGAAAGCAGAGAAACGGAAGAGTGTCACACGTCCTAAGAACCCCAATTTCTTTGAGGGAATATCCTGCGATACTGGTAATACAATTCTTGACGGTGTTGCCGATGAACTGCGTAGAATAAACTACACCGCCTTTCCTCGGGCGGCATCAATACTGGCGCGAGCCACTTTGGAGTCAGCCTTAAATTGGGCGATAGCTTTGGCAGACCGAGATAAAGTACTCCGGGCTGAGTCAAAAAGTAAAGATCCAGGGCTGCAGGCCATTATACGTTTTTGTATTAAGCATCATGACGAAATATTCGCCCCTCCGTCGGACAAACGTATTCTCGAACAGTGGTTAAGCACCCATAAAGACTATTGTGATCTTATAACGCATGGAAAAGTATTAACTGCGAATGTCAATGCGCTCGAGCATCTAGCAAAAGAAACCCGACCGTTTCTCCAAAGGCTCTTTGATAGGGAACTTACGATAAAATGAAGGCATTTCAGAGTCCCCTACGATATCCGGGTGGCAAGGCATCTTTGGCTGACTTCGTAGAAGGGTGCATTCGAGAAAACCTGTTGAATGGTGGTGACTTTATTGAGCCATATGCAGGTGGTGCTGGCTTGTCGTTAGCGTTGCTATCAAGAGGAGTAATAGAGCGGGCATTCTTAGTTGAGAAGGACCCTCTTGTGTATGCGTTCTGGAAATCGGTAGTGGCTCACCCCGACGAGCTATGCGATAAGATTTATAGCATTCCTGTCACGCTCGATGCTTGGCGCCGGTTTCAGAAATATAAACATCCTGAAGCACTAAAAAAGTACTCCATTGTTGAGTTGGGCTTGGCGTGTATATTTCTTAATAGGACCAATTTTTCAGGAATACTGGACGCCAATCCGATTGGAGGTATGTCGCAGTCATCCGACTACACTCTCGATTGTCGATTTAACAAAGAGAGAATAACCAAGCTTATAATGAACATCGCAGCCCTGAAGGGGGCAATCATTATTTCCAATCGAGACGCAATAACGTACTTACGAAATAGCGAGACGAGAATTCTGAAACGTGCATCGCTAGTGTATATCGATCCCCCGTATTACGGGCAAGGAAAAAAGCTATATCGATATTATTACAATTGGGCGCAACATGCCCGACTGGCAAAATTTATTGAGGGGCGGGCGTATCCGTGGCTGATCAGTATTGATGCGCATCCCGATATTAGGGCGCTCTATTCATCGCAGAAAGTTACCCCAATTTTCCTTAAGTATGCCGTGAAACAATCGAGACGGGCTGAGGAACTTATTATTACTAATCTCCGACATCTGCCCATGATTGAGCACGAGAAAGTCGCGGTCGAAAAGTCGAAAGACATCGTTAATTGGTGACAGCATGATGTATATATTCCTGGAGCGTGTTTTCTTAATCAATACTTTTTGACTTTATTAACAATGGAGCCGATGCACCGGTAGAAAATGGAGAATAGTCAATGGTAATGCGTGTGCCAACGAGAAAGGACTTCCTTCCTATATTGGCACGACTGTTGGCCAAAGTAGGTACCATTAAAGCCGGTGAAGCTATTGAGTCCGTGGCGAATTTGGCTGGTCTGACGGCAGAACAAAGAGAGGTAATGTCTGAAGCTAAGGCATGGGAGCCTAAATACCGAAACATTATACGATGGACCAGACAAGATTTGAATTTTGCTGGTTTACTAGATCGCTCAATGGAGAGAGGTATTTGGGCGCTAAATGAAAAAGGGAAGGAGTTGGTTGCACGGCAAAGCAATAATGATGAGTTGATACGTGCCGTTTATTCACTGCAGCCTACAAGGATACAAGATGAGGAAGCGGTACCTAGCTCGTGCTCGCTCATTTCCCTAGAGAATTCCGCAGGTGAAAATGTGCAAGCTCCGGATGAGGCGGTTCTTGCCACCCTGAGAGAATATGATGCCTATATCAAGGAATCGCTCCTTCAGGAGTTGCTTTCTGTTACCTCCATTAGATTTGAATACATTGTATGTGATTTGCTTGTGGCGTCACTTCGTGCGGCGCGATGGGAGGTTACGCAGGCCAGCCGTGACTTAGGTATCGATGGTAGATTGTGGCAGGACCACTTGCGGCTTACGAAAACAGTCTATCAAGCCAAAAAGAATGAAAGCAACGTCGTGGGACGAACTGCCATTGATGCGTTTTACGCTGCAGCGATTCGTGAAAATGCGTCGGCTATGGTGTTCGTCACGACATCGACGTATTCATTCGAAGCGAAAGATGCGGCTAAATCATTTGGAATTAGATTGATAGATGGCGCAGAACTCGTGGATCTTATGCTGGAAGTCGGTGTCGGAGTAAGGGCGCGCCAAAAGTTATCGCTGTATACGATTGATGAAGCCTATTTTAATGAGGGTGATTAGCGTCTCAAGTTGAATAGAATATTTGGGGTCAGGGGTATTTGGGGGTCAGGGTCTGACGGATCCCCACAAAATTAAGCCGCCAGTGCATAAGCAAACCGGTCTTCTCTAAGCACCCGTAACGCCACAAATTGGGTCAGATTTATTTAACGAGGTTTAACGAAAGAAGTTAGGTAAGCCGTCCGTACCATAAACTCGATTCCAACAAAAACATGTGGCATGGGCACATTAATAAACGCTTGACATTCACTGTCTATTCATACACCTTTAACAATTAAGAAAAGCGCCACCCGGCGGTGCTGACACACCATCCGGGCGGCTAACCCCAAGACTGCGTGAACAGAACTTGGGGCTGCGCGAGAGTATATCACCGGGTCCGGCCTTGGCTGGATCCCGGCTCGTCGAGCGGCCCCGTAAATCGGGGCCGTTTTCGTTTGCGGCCCCACAAAGAGCCAGGAGGGCTTATGGACGGCGCCGCTGATCGTAGTGGAATTTTGTTTGATCCCCTTACCCTGTGGGAACGGGAATCTAGTCATACCCAACGCCGCGGCCTGCGGCCAACAGTCCCCAAACCCCCGCCACCACCCCATTCTCCGCCATGCCGGGCTGCCCGTACGGGGCTTGGCGCCTGTAGATT